>PJTO01000080.1_pt1 | contig 143471 bp, 119 predicted proteins | sample 1512101 | NCBI WGS metagenome assembly PJTO01 (sample SAMN08177690, study PRJNA422409) | Soil metagenome, whole genome shotgun sequencing project. | reverse complement strand
TCACCTGCGTCTGAAGGATCCCGCGGTGCCGACCGCGATCAACCTGCCGCTCTATGCCGGACCCGAGGCGCGCTATTGCCCGGCGGGGGTCTACGAGTTCGTCGATCCGGACGGTTCGGGCATGAAGCTCCAGATCAACGCGCAGAACTGCGTCCACTGCAAGACCTGCGACATCAAGGACCCGACCCAGAACATCGAATGGGTCACCCCTGAAGGCGGCGGCGGGCCGAACTATCCGAATATGTGATGGAGAAGGGGAGGGCGATGCTCTCCCCTTTTTTCAACGTGCCTCGCAAATTTCCCTCGTCACCCTGAACTTGTTTAGCTGCGCTGGCCTTCGGCTCAGGGGCCATCGCGCAGCACGGGCGGTGCTTTAGCTAGCTTGCTGCCGGTGCAGTTTGTTCAACGACGCGTCGGCACAAGCGGCCCGATGGATCCTGAAACAAGTTCAGGATGACGCGGCTTTATGGTGAGACGTGGGGCGCGGGGGACCAAGGCTTGTCTTGCCTCCCAGTCCGCGTCGCGCCATGGACGGAGCGATGATTTCCGAAACCGCCTATGCCAAGATCAACCTCGCGCTCCATGTCCGCAGACGGCGTGAGGACGGCTACCATGAGTTGGAAACCCTGTTCGCCTTCGTCGATGCGGGAGATGAACTGACGGCGGTGCCCGTCGAGCAGGACCGTCTCACCACCCGCGGCGAATTCGCAGGGAAGATCGACGATCCTTTCGGCAATATCGTCGCCAAGGCACTGACCGCGCTTCCGCATGGTAAAGGCTGGGCGGTCGATCTCGAAAAGCGCCTGCCGGTCGCGGCGGGGCTGGGCGGTGGTTCCGCTGATGCCGGGGCGGTGTTCCGCATGGTCGAGCGCGTTCATGGCCTCCCCGACGACTGGCACGAGCGCGCGGCAAGGCTCGGTGCCGACGTACCCGCCTGCGTGCTTTCGCGGCCCTGCATTGGCACCGGCACCGGCACCGATCTTGCCGAAGTGGCAGAGAATGACCTCGAAGACTGCCCGGTCCTGCTGGTAAATCCTCGCGCGCCGGTGCCGACCGGGCCGGTGTTCAAAGCCTGGGATGGGCAGGATCGCGGCCCCATGCCGCAGGGAAGCTTGCGCGAGATCGCTCTGGCGGGCCGCAACGATCTGGAAGGTCCCGCCATCGCCATCTGCCCGGTGATCGCGGATGTCCTCGCCGCATTGCGCGAGACCGCGCCTTTCCTCGCCCGCATGTCCGGATCCGGGGCGACGTGCTTTGCGCTCTACGAAAGTCAGGAAGCCTTAAGCCATGCCGCGGCAAGGATTGCGGCGGAACACCCCGACTGGTGGCAACTCTCCGGGAAACTGCGTTGAAAACCGAACCCTACAGCCTGCTCGGCACGCCTACCGAGGGCGGCATTCTCGTCATCGCCGACCATGCCTCGAACCATGTGCCCGAAGGCATCGATCTTGGCATTCCGGCTGAGCTGATGAACCAGCACATTGCCATCGACATCGGCGTTGCCGCCGTGGCGCAACGGATGATCGCGCCGGGTACTGCCGCCTGGCTCGCCGGGGTCAGCCGTCTGGTCTGCGATCTCAACCGCGATATCGGCATGCCCGGCATGTTCCCCGAGGTCTCGGACGGCTACGATATTCCCGGCAACCGCATCGGCGACGAAGGCCGAGTGGCGCGGGTCGAGGCCTACTTCGATCCCTATCACGCCGCGCTCGAAAAGCTGCTGGCCGAAAGCCCGCCCGCGCTGATCGTCTCGCTCCACAGTTTCACGCCGGGGCTGGCGACTTGCGACAAGCCGCGCCCCTGGGAGATCGGCATCCTCTACAACGAGGACGACCGCGCCGCGCGCCTCGCCATCCCGCTGCTGGAAGCGGAAGGGCTGACCGTGGGCGACCAGCAGCCTTACTCGGGCCGTATCCTCAACGCCTCGATGAACCGCCATGCCGAAGCGCATGGCAGACCCTATCTCAGCATCGAGATCCGGCAGGACCAGATCGCCGACCCAGCGGGCCAGGCGCTCTGGGCCGAGCGCATGACGCGGCTTTGCAGCGCGGTCGTCGCCCGGCTCGGTTGATCCCGTCCCGTCTTGCGGCCCCCCGGACGCAGCGATAGTCTCGCGGCGATGGATCAGGGGGCAACATGATCGGCTATCACCTTGTGCGGCTGGCGAAATTCTCCGGCCGCGAGACCCGTGCCCGGTTCTGGCCATGGGCGGCAGTGGTGGCGGGCATTGCTATGGTCGGCGGTTTTGCGACGGCGATGCCGATGGTGCTCGCCTCCATGGCGAAGATGCGCAAGTTCGCGCTGGAGCACCCGGAGCAGGCGACGATCACTTCCGGTCCGGGGCATTACGAGGTCGAAATCGGCGGTTATCATCCCGAACTGATGCCGGACCTCGCGCCGTTCCTCACGGCGATGGAGGGCATCATGGCCCTGCTGATCGTGCTGATCGCCGCCGCCGTGGTCCGGCGGCTTCACGATACCGGGCGCTCCGGCGCCTGGGGGCTGCTGCCGCTGCCGTTCCTGTTCTTCGGCTTCGCGCGGATGCCGGTGCTCTTCGCCGATCCCGCCTTCGACACGCGCCTGTTCGGTCTGCTGTTCCTCAACAACTTCTGTTATCTGGGTGCGCTCGGCGTGCTGGTGCTGCTGCTCGCCCGCGCCGGAAAGACGGACGAGAACCGCTATGGCCCCATCCCGGAAAGCTGACTGCGCACGATAACAAAAGTAAAAAGCGCATTTCGGGAAATTTTATGCCTCGCAAAAGCCATGCACATGGCGTAGGGGCGCTCCATATCAATGATCGACACGGCGCGCGCAGAGCGCGGTGTCCATGACCAATCCCGGAGTTCGCACAATGCCCGCCTATCGTTCCCGCACTTCCACCCACGGCCGCAACATGGCGGGCGCGCGTGGCCTCTGGCGCGCGACGGGCATGAAGGATGCGGACTTCGGCAAGCCGATCATCGCCGTGGTGAACTCGTTCACCCAGTTCGTGCCCGGCCACGTCCACCTCAAGGACCTCGGCCAGATGGTCGCGCGCGAGATCGAGGCGGCGGGCGGCGTCGCCAAGGAATTCAACACCATCGCGGTCGATGACGGCATCGCCATGGGCCACGACGGCATGCTCTATTCGCTGCCCAGCCGCGACCTGATCGCGGACAGCGTGGAATACATGGTCAACGCCCACTGCGCCGACGCCATGGTCTGCATCTCCAACTGCGACAAGATCACGCCGGGCATGCTGATGGCGGCGCTGCGCATCAATATCCCGGTGGTCTTCGTCTCGGGCGGGCCGATGGAAGCGGGCAAGGTCGTGCTGCGCGGCAAGGAGCAGGCGCTCGATCTGGTCGACGCCATGGTCGCCGCCGCCGATGAGAGCTACACCGATGAGGAAGTCCAGGCGATCGAGCGTTCGGCCTGCCCGACTTGCGGCTCCTGCTCGGGCATGTTCACCGCCAACTCGATGAACTGCCTGACCGAAGCGCTGGGCCTCTCGCTGCCGGGCAACGGTTCGACGCTGGCAACGCACTCGGATCGCCAGCGCCTGTTCCTCGAAGCGGGCCGTCTCGCGGTCGATCTCTGCCGCCGCTATTACGAGCAGGAAGACGAGACCGCGTTGCCGCGCAATATCGCCAGCTTCGGCGCGTTCGAGAACGCCATGAGCCTGGATATCGCCATGGGCGGCTCCACCAACACCGTGCTCCACCTGCTGGCCGCCGCCGTGGAGGCGGGCGTGGACTTCACGATGGAGGATATCGACCGCCTCAGCCGCAAGGTGCCGTGCCTGTCGAAGGTCGCGCCTGCGAAGAACGACGTCCACATGGAGGACGTTCATCGCGCCGGTGGCATCATGGCGATCCTCGGCCAGCTCGACCGTGCGGGACTGCTGCACACCGATCTGCCGACCGTCCATGCACGTACTTTGGGGGATGCCCTGAACCACTGGGACATCTCGCGCACCAATGCGCCTTCGGTGCAGGAATTCTTCAAGGCCGCGCCGGGCGGCGTGCCGACGCAGACCGCCTTCAGCCAGTCGCGCCGCTGGGAAGAACTCGACCTCGACCGTGAGAACGGCGTGATCCGCAGCAAGGAGCACGCCTTCAGCCAGGATGGCGGACTCGCGGTGCTTTACGGCAATATCGCGCTGGACGGCTGCATCGTGAAGACCGCGGGCGTGGACGATTCCATCCTGAAGTTCACCGGCACCGCGCGCGTCTACGAATCGCAGGATGCCGCCGTTGCCGGTATCCTCGGCGGGCAGGTCGGTGCCGGTGACGTCGTCGTCATCCGCTACGAAGGACCGCGCGGCGGGCCGGGCATGCAGGAAATGCTCTACCCGACCAGCTATCTGAAGTCGAAGGGTCTCGGGAAGGCCTGCGCGCTGCTGACCGACGGACGCTTCTCGGGCGGCACCTCGGGCCTCTCGATCGGCCACGCCTCGCCGGAAGCGGCCGAGGGCGGCGCCATCGGCCTTGTCGAGAACGGCGACACCATCGAGATCGACATCCCCGGCCGCACCATCAACCTGATGGTTTCGGACGAAGTGCTGGCCCATCGCCGCGCCCAGCAGGAGGCGCGGGGCGCCGATGCATGGTCGCCGGTCCACCCGCGCCCGCGCAAGGTTTCGGCGGCGCTTCAGGCTTATGCGGCGATGACCACCAGCGCGGCCAAGGGTGCCGTTCGCGATGTCACGCAGCTCAAGCGGAAGTAAGGTTCAAAGGGTAAGAGCAGGGGTTATTACCCCTGCACCCCATCACCGTCTTCGTTGCGCCCGGCCTATCGGTGGGCGCAACACTTGCGGGCCGGTCTAGCCGTCGCTGACGGGGGCTAGTCGCACGGCTTCGTCCACCATGTTTTGCCAGGCGTCGTGTACGTCGCTGATGTTGACGGACAGGCCGCGATCCTTCTTGAGAAGGTGTTCACCCGCAAGGCACATGCCGGGCGTCGGAACCCGCAGGGCCTTTACGACTTCCCGCGCGGTTTCCTTGAATTGCTCGCGATCTTGTGGGGTCAGGGCATTCCAGTCGTCGGTTCCGTGTTCGGCCTTCGCCAGGGCACGGGCAGCGCGTTCTATCAGCGGCATCGCTATGCTCTCCCTCGACAGATTCCGGGGCAGCGTAACATCACGTGAAGGCTTGCGTAAGTGTCCCATTCTCGGGCTGCGCCAGACAGACGCTTGCTGTCGGTGGGAAAGTCCCTGTAGCCAGGGCACATGGCACGCTTGTTCCCCGCTACAGCCCTTGTTCTGGCTCTTACCGCCTGCTCGTCCAGGCAGGAAGCGCCGAAAGTGGCGGAGGGGGACGAGCATATTCCCTGCGCGGTTTCCGGTTCAGGCGATCTCAAGCCGATCTGCGCGGTCGAGCGGCACGAAGGGCCGGACGGGCTGATTCTGGTGGTTCGCCACCCGGATGGCGGCTTCCGCCGCTTCGCCGTGGTGACCGATGGGCGCGGGCTGGAGGTTGCCGATGGCGCGCAAGTGGCGGTAACAAAGCTGGAAGGCGGCAAACTCGACGTTTCGGTCGGGGGCGACCGCTACCTGTTCCCGGCCACGAGGAAATCCCATGCCCCACAGGCTGCTCCCCCAGAATGACCAGATCCTGACCGTCGCCCAAATGCGCGCCGCCGAAGAGACGCTGATCGCGGTGGGTTCGTCGGTGGAGGCCTTGATGCGGATCGCCGGACTGGGCGCGGCGGAATGGGTCTGGCGGGTTTCGGCAGGGCGCTCCGTCACCGTCCTGTGCGGTCCGGGCAACAATGGCGGCGACGGCTATGTGATCGCCGAGGCCATTCGCGAGCGCGGCGGGCAGGTGACCGTCGTTGCGCCGGTCGGTCCGAAGACAAACGCTGCCCGTGATGCGCGCGCCCGCTATCATGGCGCGGTGCTGGGTATGGATGCGGAGGTGCATGGCGATGTCTTCGTCGATTGCCTCTATGGCAGCGGCCTCACGCGCCCGTTGTCGGCGGAGGATTTCACGCTGCTTGTGCGGCTGGCGAAGGCGCATCACCACCGCATCGCGCTCGATCTGCCGAGCGGGGTGCAGTCGGACACCGGCATGCTGCTCAATCAGGGACTGCCCGATTACGAGGCGACACTGGCGCTTGGCGCGTGGAAGTTCGCGCATTTCCTTATGCCCGCGACAGCGATGATGGGCACGCTGCGGCAGGTGCCGAACGGCGTTGCACCGATCGACGGGGCCGCCGTTTCGGTCGCCAAGCCCCGGATCGGGGCGCCGGGGGCGGATGCGCACAAGTATCGGCGCGGGCTGCTGGCGGTGGTCGGCGGGGCGATGCCCGGCGCGGCGGTGCTGGCGAGCCTCGCGGCGCAGGGGGCAGGGGCGGGCTATGTGAAGCTCTTTGCCGACAGCAAGCGCAATGTGCCCGCCGATCTCGTGGTCGATCAGGGCGCGTTGACCGATGTGCTGAGCGACGATCGCAACACGGCGGTTCTGGTCGGGCCGGGGCTTGGCCGCGATGCTGCCGCGCGCGAGCGGCTGGCGGTGGCGCTGGCCAATCCGGTGCCGGTGGTGGTCGACGCCGATGCGCTGATCCTGCTGGCGCCGCGCGTCTTGGCGGAGCGTTCGGCGGCCACCGTGGCAACCCCGCATGAGGGCGAACTGATGGCGCTGGAGCGCGCTTTCGACCTAGACGGCAGCGGCAGCAAACCGGCCCGCGCGCTGGCTCTGGCGGCGGCGAGCGGCATGGTCGTGGTCGCCAAGGGGCCGGACACGGTAATTGCGGCACCGGATGGGCGTCTCGCCTGCGCGCCGCGTGCGACTTCGTGGCTTTCGACGGCCGGGACGGGGGACGTGCTGGCCGGATGCATCGCCAGTCGCCTCGCCGCCAGTGTCGATGCTTTTGAGGCGGCTTGCGAGGGCGTATGGCTGCATGGAGAGGCCGCGCGGCGCTCTCCGCCCGCCTTTACTGCCGGTCAGCTTGGACAAATGGTCCCGGCTGCGCTAGCGGCCTGCCTGTGACTACTGGAACCGAAGAAATTCTCCGCATCGCCGCCAAGGGCGATGGCGTAACCGAATCCGGCCGCTTCGCCTGGGGCGCCGCACCGGGCGACTTGCTGCATGAAGACGGCACCCTGGAATGGGGACCGCATCATATCCAGCCGGTCTGCACCCATTTCGGCCGCTGCGGCGGCTGCCAACTTCAGCAGCTGAACGATCAGATGCTCGCCGATTTCGTCGAGGGCCGCGTGGCGAATGCCTCGGCCTCGCAGGAACTGGGCGCGGAAAGGATCGCACCGCCGCATCTTTCGCCGCCGGGTGCGCGTCGGCGCGTTTCGCTGCGCGCGGAAAGCTCGGGCGGGCGCGTCGTGATCGGCTTCCGCGAGGCGAAGTCGCACCGGCTGGTCGAGCTGGAAGAGTGCCCGGTCATGGCGCCGGAACTGTTCGCGGTGCTGGGCCCGCTGCGCAAGCTGCTCATCATGATGGGCAAGGCGGCACCGGCGAAGAAGGGCCGTCACGGCAAGCCGAGCAAGCACCAGCAGACACGCATGGCTGCGGATATAGAGATGACGCTGACCGATCAGGGCGTCGATCTGGGCGTGAAGGGCCTTACCGCAGAGGGTCTGGCCGCGACCGAGGCGATGCTCAATTTCTCGCGCGAACATAAGCTCGCCCGTCTGACCATGGACGGCGGCTACGGGTTCGAGACCGTGTGGGAGCCGGTGCCGGTTACGGTGACGCTGGGCGGCGTCAAGGTGCCGCTCCCGCCGGGTTCGTTCCTTCAGGCGACCGTCGATGGCGAGCAAGCGCTGGTCGATGCGGCGAAGACCTGGCTGGCAGGTGCGGCGACCGTGGCGGATCTGTTCTCCGGCCTCGGCACGTTTGCTCTGGCGCTCGCCGGGCCGCAGACGAGGGTCCTGGCCGCAGAAGCCGCGCGTGACGCGCACTTGTCGTGCAAGGCCGGCGCCGACCGCGCGCAATTGCCGGTTTTCGCCGCCCATCGCGACTTGTTTCGCAATCCGCTCCAGCCCGACGAACTCAGCAAGTTCGAAGCGGTCGTGCTCGATCCGCCGCGCGCCGGCGCGCGCGAGCAGGTCGATTGCATTGCCGATTCCAGCGTGAGCCGGGTGGTCTATATCTCGTGCAACCCGTCAAGCTGGTCGCGCGATGCGGCGCGGCTGATCGAGGCGGGCTTCCGGCTGGTGGAACTGCGCCCGGTGGGGCAGTTCCGCTGGTCCACCCACGTCGAACTGGCGAGCTACTTCGAGCGCGGCTGAGGGGAACCTCGGTCGCCTCGAGTCAGTCTGACTCTTGCGCCTTGGCCATCATGTCCATGAAGTCTCGAGCCGCATTGCGGTCTTCCTCGTTGTCGAAGGCAACGTCGAGATCGGGCGAGGCGCCGAACATATAAAGCAGGGACCACAGCGCGAAACGCCGGGCTGGGTCCTTCTGCATGCCGAAATCGACGCGCATCCGTTCGATACCCGCCTCAAGCGCGGCAGGGGCGATGGTCGCAAAGTCGTCGGTGCCGAAATAGCGGCGAAGCTGGTCGTCCAAAACCATGGACGCGCTCTAGCAGCACGCGGCCCCGGCGCGAAGAGAGTCAGGAGTCGCTTTCGTTCCGAGACATGTGCGCAGCAATCAGCTGGTAGATCACCAAGGCCCAGGTGCTGCCGATCACCCCTATGAAGAAGGTCGACCAGCTCAGCCCCCAGTCGGCGTCCAGCAGGTTGTTCGTCAGCGCGGCAAGCGTGATCAGCACCAGAATGGTTTCGAGCGCGACGAAAGCTCCGCGCGTAATGGCGATGGAATATGACTCGCGGCCAACGATCACGGCTGTCTCCCGAAAGTATCTTGTCTTTTCGGCGTAAGAATAATGCAGCGAGCGTGGATGCGTCCAGAATTACTTTCGGGGGGACTGTATCGCTATGCGACAGCTTCGGCCGAGCCGCTGTCCCGCGTCAGTCCAGCGTTTGCAGCACTTTGGCGAAGGCCTGGGCATCGGTGTTGCCACCGGACAGGATCACCGCCGTACGATCGGTAAGCTCGACTTTGCCCGCCAGCACCGCCGCCAATGCCGCCGCGCCGCCCGGCTCGACGACGAGTCGCAGTTTCGCGAAAGCGAGGCGCTGCGCCGCGCGCACTTCGGCGGGGGTGACGGTGAGGCCGAAGGGGCAGCGGGCCTTGAGGATCTCGAAGTTGATCGGCCAGGTGCCGGGAGTCTGGAGCGCATCGCAGGGCGTCGGCGGCGCGTCGGGGCCGACCCGCTGGATTTCGCCGGTTTCCAGACTGTGGCAGACATCGTCCCAGCCTTCGGGTTCCACCGGGATTATCCTAGCCTCGGGCAGGGCGAGGGCGAGTCCGGCGGTGAGGCCGCCGCCGCCGCAGGGGGCGAGAATCAGGTCGGGCGAGGCCAAACGCTGCTCGGCCATCTGCTCGGCGATTTCGAGACCCGCGGACCCTTGGCCCTCGATGATCCAGGGGTCGCCATAGGCATGGACGAGCGTGGCGCCGCGTTCCTCGCACAGACGATTCGCCACTTCATCGCGGTCCTCGCCGCCGGGACGGTCGTAGAGCACGACTTCGGCCCCGAGGGCGCGGGTATTGGCGAGTTTCACTTCCGGCGCATCGACCGGCATCACTATGGCGGCATGGATACCCAGCTTGCGGGCGGCCCATGCCACGCCCTGCGCGTGGTTGCCGCTCGACACGCCGACGACACCGCGTGTGCGTTCCTCTTCGGTCAGCGCGGTCATGCGGTGCCAGGCGCCGCGAATCTTGAAGGCCCCCACGGGCTGGAGGCTCTCGGCTTTGCACCAGATCGTGCGTCCGTTTACCTCCAGCGGCATTAGCGGCGTTCTCGGCAGGATTTCCGAGACTTTACGGGCAGCAAGCGCAACGCCTTGCGCGGTCGGACGGTGGAGGAGGGCCTGAGTCATGGCCCCGGCATAGTCCTAACGGGAGAGCTGGACCAACTGGTAATAGCCCAGCGGACCACGCTTCACCGCGATCCGCAGGGATTTCTCCCCGGCAAGCCGCGCCGCGACCATCGGCAGGTCGATGCGGGGGCTGACATGGAATTTCGTCAGCCATGCCCTCAGGCCCTTGCGCAAGGGCGAGGGCAGCCCGGCGAGATCGCCGAAATCGACGGCATGAAGCACACCGCCCGGTGCCAATGCGGCAGCCGCCTGTTCCAGAGCCGCCTGCCAGTCCGGTATCATCGAGAGCGTGTAGGACAGCACGACCCGGTCGAAACCCGCGCAGCCGAACAGAGCGTTCGCATCGAAACGGGTAGCATCCCCCGGCGCCAGCCGGACCTGCGGGCCGAGCCGGGCGCGGGCGCTCTTGAGCATCTCGGCCGAGATATCGAAGCCGTGGCACTGCACTTGCGGCCAGGCCCGCGCGATCAGTTCGAGATTGCGCCCGGTGCCGCAGCCCACTTCCAGCACGCTCATGCCCGGCGCGGCGTTCAGTTCGCGGATCAGGCGATCACGGCCGAACAGGTAGTACTTGCGGGTGAAGTCGTAGATGTGGCGCTGGCCGCGATAGACCTTGTCCATCAGCGCGGCGTGATCCTGCGAGAGGGCGGTGCCGGTCATCGCCGCTGTCTCAGCGCAGGATGTAGAGGTGGACGCCGCCGTAGATCGACGAGCGGTCCGCGCGCGTCGCCGCCAGCGATTCGGCCTCGCGGTAGTCCCAGCGGGCGAGGATATCGTCCGGCACGCGGCCCGGCAGCAGCGTCGGCTCGGCGGCGGTGCGGAACAGCACGCGCGAGCCGGGACGGGCGGTGCGGGTGATCTCGCTCCAGAGTTTGGTAAGCTGGGCGTCGCTCATCCAGTCCTGTGCGTCGAGCAGGATGTAGCGGTCGAGCGAGGCCTCGGAGCTATCCTTGAGGACCTGGGTGAAGCTCGCATGGCGCAAGGTGAGACGGTTCAGCCGCTCGCGCACCATCGGCACGTTGGCTTCCTGAAGATAGGGCGGCAGCGGCGCCTCCGGCTGGCGTCCGTAGCCGCGTCCGAAGGCCTGCCAGGCGAAGTAGTTGTCATTGAGCGGGAAATGACAGGCCAGCTTTTCCAGCCTTGCGCGCAGCACGTCGGCCATGCGGTTGCCGCCTGCCAGCGCGTCGTACTGGGCGGGCGGAATACCGAGGCCGAACAGCGAAGCGGGCTGGTCGGTCAGCCAGCGCACCAGCTTGCGCTCGAAGATCGGGGCGAAGCGCTCGTCGAACACGCGGCGCTGTTCCTCCAGCGTCTCGGCGCCAAGGATTTCGCTGGGGTCGATCTTGTAGAGCTTTGCCAGCACATGGGCGGCGCCGATGAAGTGGCCGAGGAGGCCGCGCTTGTAGATGCCGCGGGTAAAGCCCTTGATGCGCTGGCGACCGACGAGATCGCGGCCTTCCCAGTAGCGACGGGTGGTCTCGTCGAGATGGGGGGCCAGGCGGTCGCGATAGGTGGCGAGATTGCCCGGCTGATCGGCCTCGGCGATGAAGCGGCGCAAGTCGGCATAGTCGGTGAGGTTGCGGATCGCGGCGATCTTCAGGCGGCCCAGCGCGATATGCGCGGTGTTGAGATCGACGCAGGTGATCGCCGCAGGGTCGGCGGTCAGATAGGAGAGGGCGTTGCAACTGCCGCTGGCGATCGTGACGATGCGGCTGTCGGGACCGATTTGCAGCGCGTCCATGTCGGCTACCGGGTCTTCCCAGATCTGCGCATAGACCAGGCCCTTGAAGGCGAGAGCAAAGGCCTTGTCGAGCAGGCGGGCGCCTGCGCTCGTTTCGGAACGGACGACGGCCTTGCCGATGAGGTCGGACGCAGGCCTCGCGTGAGGGTGCTGAGCAGGAGGCATCGGATATTCCTTGGCCGCGAGGGAAAGGGGTTCGCTCGCCGCATTGCCTCCGCCGGGTGACCGCGCGATGACGGGACGATGGCGGTTTGTGACAGTCTTCTCCGACCTGACGGTCGGGCAAAACGGCCATCCGGCCGTTTTGTGCGGCACCAGCCCACGCCCCCACCCGACCTCCCATCGGCAGTATACTTGAGTGGGAGGTCGGGCGGGGGCGTGGGCTGGTGCCGCAAGCCTTCGGCGGATGCCGAAGGCGCACCCGACAAATGAATCAACGAAACTCGAAGAGTTGAGTTGTCACACAGGGCCTCTATATGCGGCTCTTCGCGACTATCGCGTTAAGGAGACAGATTGGTGAGCAAGGTTCTGGTGATCGGCGCAGGCGGCGTCGGTTCGGTCGCGGTCCACAAGATGGCGATGAATCCCGACATCTTCTCGGACATTCACCTCGCCAGCCGCACGGTTTCCAAGTGCGAGGCGATTGCCGAGTCGGTGAAGGAGCGCACCGGCGTCTCGATCAGCACCTATGCGATCGACGCCGACGACGTGGCGGCGACCAGTGAGCTGATCCGTTCGATCGGACCGAAGCTCGTCGTCAATCTCGCGCTGCCCTATCAGGACCTTGCGATCATGGACGCGTGCCTGGCGACCGGCGTGAACTACATGGATACCGCGAACTACGAGCCCAAGGACGTGGCCAAGTTCGAGTATCACTGGCAGTGGGCCTATCAGGAGCGCTTCAAGGAAGCGGGCCTTACCGCGCTGCTCGGCTCGGGCTTCGATCCGGGCGTCACTTCGGTCTTCGCCATGTGGCTGAAGAAGCACAAGCTCAAGACCATCCGCACGCTCGACATTCTCGACTGCAACGGCGGCGACCATGGTCAGGCCTTCGCGACCAACTTCAACCCGGAAATCAACATCCGCGAAGTGACCGCACCGGCCCGCCACTGGGAGAACGGCCAGTTCGTCGAGACCCCGGCGATGGGCGTGAAGCAGAGCTTCGACTTCGAGGCCGTCGGCCCGAAGAACATGTACATGATGTACCACGAGGAACTGGAAAGCCTCGCGAAGTTCATCCCCGAAATGGAGCGCGCGCGCTTCTGGATGACATTCGGTGACGAGTACATCAAGCACCTCACCGTGCTGCAGAACGTGGGCATGACCCGCATCGATCCGGTGATCTACAACGGCGTGGAAATCATTCCGCTGCAGTTCCTCAAGGCCGTGCTGCCCGAGCCCAGCTCGCTCGGTTCGACGACCAAGGGCAAGACCAACATCGGCGACATCGCGACCGGCGAAGCGCTCGACGGTTCGGGCGAGAAGACGTTCTACATCAAGAACATCTGCGACCATGAAGATGCCTTTGCCGAAACCGGCAACCAGGCCGTCAGCTACACCACCGGCGTTCCGGCGATGATCGGCGCGGCCATGCTGCTGACCGGCAAGTGGAGCGGTGCGGGCGTGTTCAACATGGAGCAGTTCGATCCCGATCCCTACATGGACATGCTGAACCAGCATGGCCTGCCGTGGACGGTCGAGGAACTCGACGGACCTCTGGCCTTCTGATGTCGGCCTTGCGGACCGTCCTCGTCGCGGCCATCGGCGCTCTGGCGCTGGTCGGTTGTGCGCCGCAGGACGGTCCGCAACCGCCTTCACCGCCTCAGACTTCTATGGCGCTTCCGCCGCCGGTCCAGCCGACGGGGCACAAGGGCGAAGGGCAGGGCTACAACCGCGACATGAACGCCGAAGACCGTGCTTCGTGCCAGTCTTCGGGCGGAACGGTCCAGCGCCGGGGAATGCTGGGCATGGAACAATGTGTCCATGCCTACGCCGACGCGGGCAAGCAGTGCACCGATTCGGCGCAATGTCAGGGCAAATGCGTCGGCAGTGCCGGTGCCGTCTCTCCCGACAGGCCCGCCAGCGGCACCTGCCAGGCCGATGACCGGCTCTACGGCTGCTATGCCGAGGTCAGGCAGGGCAAGGCGGTCTCCGCGATCTGCGTCGATTGAGTCGGGCATGAACTGGACCTTCGTTGCGCCCGTGGCCATGCTCGCGGGCTCCAATCTCTTCATGAACACCGCGTGGTATCTGCATCTCAAGATGCCGGGCAAGGCCCTGTGGGTGGCGATCGCCATGAGCTGGGGCATCGCCTTCTTCGAGTATTGCCTCGCCGTGCCCGCCAACCGGATCGGCAGCCAGGTCTATTCGCTGGGCCAGCTCAAGGTGCTGCAGGAGGCGATGTCGCTTACCGCCTTCGTGCTGGTGGCCTGGGCACTGTTCGGGCAGAAACCGGGGCTGAACGAGATCGTCGGCTTCGCGTTGGTCGGGGCGGGGGCGTGGTTCATCTTCAAGGGGCCGTTCGGCTGACGCATTCTTGAAGCTATGGTAGGGCAGGACCATCTGCCAAACCCATCTGGTTGAAAAATTCGGCTCCCCATCGAGCCACCCCAACAAGGACTGAACGAACATGGAAACCCGCGCCGGCGATCCGGGAGCTTTCGCCCACTTCGACCTGTCGCGCGTCGACAGCCCCAGCTTCGTCGTCGATGCCGCGAAGCTGCGCGATAACTTGCGGATCCTCGCCGATGTCGGCGAGCGTTCGGGGGCCAAGGTGCTTTCCGCGCTCAAGGCCTTCTCGATGTGGTCCACCGCGCCGATCGTCGGCGAGTATCTCGACGGTGTCTGCACCTCGGGCCTGTGGGAAGCGCGCCTCGCCAGCGAGTTCTACGACGGCGAGATCGCGACCTATTGCGCTGCCTACAAGGAACAGGACCTCGACGAGATCCTGCGCCTTTCGGACCATGTGATCTTCAATTCGCCGATGCAGATCGAGCGCTTCTGGCCGCAGATCGAGGCCGCCCGCGCCCGCGGCGAGGACTTCGATATCGGGTTGCGCGTCAACCCGATGCATGCCGAAGGCGAAGTGCCCAAGTATGACCCTTGCGCACCGCACTCGCGCCTCGGCTTCCCGATTAATCAGCTCACCGAAGAGCATGTCGAGATGATCGACGGTATCCACATGCACACCCTGTGCGAGCAGGACTTCGAGCCGCTGCGCCGCACCTGGGACAAGGCTTTCGACTACCTCGAGCCGTTCTTCGGTCAGTTCCGCTGGATCAACCTCGGCGGTGGGCACCACATTACCCGCGCCGACTACCAGCGCGACGAACTGGTGGAATTCCTGATCGACCTTCAGGAAGACACCGGCGCCGAAGTCTATATCGAGCCGGGCGAGGCCGTCGCGCTCGACGCGGGGATTCTCGTGGGATCGGTGCTCGATGTCGCACATAACGGCATGCCGGTGGCCATCGTCGATGTCTCGGCGACCTGCCATATGCCCGACGTGATCGAAGCGCCCTATCGCCCCGCCATGCTGGGCGAAAAGGCGGAAGGCGAGGGCGAGCCGGTGCGTCTGGGCGGTCCGTCCTGTCTCGCGGGCGATGTGATCGGCGACTATGTGCTGCCGGTTGATGCCGAGCCGGGCGCGCGCTTCGCTTTCCTCGACCAGGCCCATTATTCGATGGTCAAGACAACGACTTTCAACGGCGTTCCGCTGCCTTCGATCTGGATGTGGGACTCCGAAACCGACGCGCTCGATTGCATTCGCCGCTTCGATTACGAGGATTTCCGGGGTCGTTTGAGCTGATAAAAATGGCATGAATCAGACGCGGGGCGGTTCGGTCCGTCCCGCGATTGCCCCAGCCGGTCCCTGCGATGCCGAGTCGAGAGAACCGGATTGCCCTCCATCGCATTGTTACTGTGAAACTTCCCTTTCCTGCGTCTCGTTCGGGACGATAGAAAAGGTGGAGTTTATTTGATCAACTGTCTGAAAAAAGGCGATAAAATCGAACGGAGAGACGGCATGAATCCTTGCGCGATCCCCGTATGTGACGTTTCTGTGAAACAGGACTTTTTTCACTTGCGATTCAGCTTGGGAGCCGTATATCCCGCCCCTCGCTGCCCCATGGGGACTTCCAAACCGCAAGGCAGCTCTTGTCGTTAACAATTCCGTTTGGGGGTCCCTTGAGTTGCTCGAATTTCTTGACGCACCGGCTGTAGCGCGCGCAATCGCGCCCGACGAACCCGTTATCCTCAACCGCCCGCATGCTGCTGCGCGCGCGGCCCGTTTCTTCGCCACGAAGTTTCCGGGCAAGGCGCTCTACGCGGTGAAGGCGAACCCCTCGCCGGATCTCATCAAGATCCTCTGGGCAAACGGCATCACCCATTACGACGTCGCTTCCATCGGTGAAGTGCGCATGGTTCGCGGCGCTCTGCCCGACGCGACGCTGTGCTTCATGCACCCGGTGAAGACGGCCAGCGCGATCCGCGAAGCCTACTTCGAACACGGCGTACGCACCTTCAGCCTCGACACCATCGAGGAAGTCGAGAAGATTCTCGACGCGACGACCGATGAAGAAGGCAACCGCGCCGCCGACCTGCGCCTCTGCGTGCGCCTGCGCGTCAGTTCCGAATATTCGGAACTGAGCCTCGCCTCGAAGTTCGGCGTCGATCTCGCCGATGCGGGCGAATTGCTTCAGGCGACCCGTCAGGTGGCCGACTGGCTTGGCGTATGCTTCCATGTCGGTTCGCAGGCGATGACGCCCTTCGCCTATGTCCAGGCGCTGGAGCGTGCCCGTGCGGCGATTGCCGATGCCGGTGTCGTCATCGACATGATCGACGTTGGTGGAGGCTTCCCCTCGGTCTATCCGGGCATGGAGCCGCCGCCGCTCGAAGATTACTTCCAGGTGATCCACCGTCACTTCGAAGCCCTGCCGATCGCCTACAACGCGGAACTGTGGTGCGAGCCGGGCCGTGCGCTCTCGGCCGAATACAGCTCGATGATCGTCAAGGTCGAGAAGCGTCGCGGTGACGAGCTTTACATCAACGAGGGTGCCTATGGCGCGCTCTACGATGCCGCGCACGTGGCCTGGCGCTTCCCTGTGAAGTGCATCTCGCGCGAAACCGCAGTCGGCGGCGAGCGTTCGGATGAGCTTCAGGGCTTCTCGTTCTACGGCCCGACCTGCGACGATGCCGACTTCATGGAAGGCCCGTTCATGCTTCCGGCCGACATCAAGGCGGGCGACTGGATCGAAGTGGGCATGCTCGGCGCTTACGGTGCGGCCATGCGCACGGCGTTCAACGGCTTCGGTACCGGCGAGGTGCTGAACGTCTCGGACGAGCCGATGGCCAGCCTCTACACCGGCGAGCGCAAGGATCCGCGCGTGTCGGACAACGTGGTCTCGCTGCGCTGATCCGTTCGGAAACGTTATGAAAAAGCCCGCCGGAACTTCGGTTCCGGCGGGCTTTTTTCTTGTCCGATCGGCGCGTCAGGCCTGGACGAACAGGTCCTTGTAGACACGCGGCTGGCAGCGCAGGAACTGCGGTGCGGCCTTGACCGTCGCGCCCAGGGCGGCTGCGGCGTGCCAGGGCCAGCGAGGATCGTAGAGCACGGTGCGAGCCAGACCGATCATGTCTGCGTCGCCGGTCGCGACGATGGCCTCGGCCTGCTCCGGTTCGGTGATGAGGCCCACCGCGATCACCGGCATCGACACCGCTTCCTTCACCTTGCGGGCGAGGGGTACCTGATAGTTTGGGCCGACCGGGATCTTCTGCCCGGCGTCCAACCCGCCGCTGGAGACGTGGCAGGCCGCGCAGCCGCGTGCCTCGAGTTCCTTGGCGAAGGCGACGGTCTGCTCGATATCCCAGCCGCCCTCGACCCAGTCGGTGCCCGAGACGCGCATCGTTACCGGCTTGTCCGCCGGGAAGGCGGCGCGGACGGCGTCGTAGACTTCGAGCGGGAAGCGCATGCGGTTTTCAAGGCTGCCGCCGTATTCGTCCTCGCGCCGGTTGGAGAGCGGGGAAAGGAACTGGTGCAGCAGGTAGCCGTGCGCGGCGTGGATCTGCACGGCGTCGATGCCGAGGCGGTCGGCGCGGCGGGCGGCATCGGCGAAAGCCTCGCGGATACGGTCAAGACCGGCCTTGTCGAGGGCTTCCGGGGCGTTGTCTTCGGGAAGGAAGGGGAGGTCGGATGCGGAGACCGTCTGCCAGCCGTTCCCGGCGTCCGGTGCGATCTGCCTGCCGCCTTCCCAGGGCTTGCTGGTGCTGGCCTTGCGACCGGCGTGGGCGAGCTGGATGGCGAGAGGCATGTCGGACCAGCGGCGGACCGATTCCAGCACTTTGCCCATGGCCGCCTCGGTTTCGTCGTCCCACAGGCCGACATCGGCATGGGAAATGCGGCCCTCTGGGCTGACGGCGGCGGCCTCGATGGTGAGGATGCCCGCGCCGGACTGGGCGAGATTGCCGAGGTGCATGGCGTGCCAGTCGGTCATGCGCCCGTTCTCGGCGGAATACTGGCACATCGGGGCGATGACGATGCGGTTGGCAAGAGTGAGGTTGCCGATGGTGATCGGCTCGAACAGCTTGGCCATGGAAGTCCTTTTGGTCGTTGTCGCCGGGGAGAAGCGACCGGATGAACTTGGGGACGGCCGGGCAAATGAAAAGGGCTCCGCCGCGAGAACGGGGAGCCCTATACGAAAGATTTTGTTGCGCCCGCGAAAGCGCCCTGCTCAGGCCGCCAGGCGCATTTCCATGCGTTCCCAGATCTCGACGAGCGCCTCGGTAAGGCTCTGCATCATCGCCTCGGTATGGGCAGGGCCGGGGGTGAAGCGCAGGCGCTCGGTGCCGCGTGGCACGGTGGGGAAATTGATCGGCTGCACATAGGCGCCGTACTCGGCGAGCAGGATGTCGCTGATCTTCTTGGCCTTGACCGGATCTCCGACCATCAGCGGCACGATATGCGTGGTCGAATCCATGACCGGCAGGCCTGCGTCGCGGAACATCTGCTTCAGCATTGCGGCCGAGCGCTGCTGGCCCTCGCGTTCCGCGCTGGAACTCTTGAGGTGCTTCACCGAAGCGAGCACGCCCGCCACCAGCACCGGCGAGAGCGACGTGGTGAAGATGAAGCCCGGCGCGTAGGAGCGGATGCAGTCGATGATCTTCTGGTTGGTGGCGATATAGCCGCCCATGACGCCGAAGGCCTTGCCCAGCGTGCCCTCGATGATGTCGATGCGGTGGGCTGCCTCGTCGCGATCGGTGATGCCGCCGCCGCGCGGGCCGTACATGCCGACCGCGTGGACTTCGTCGATATAGGTGAGCGCGTTGTACTTTTCGGCAAGGTCGCAGATCGCGTGGATCGGGGCAACATCCCCGTCCATCGAATAGACCGATTCGAAGGCGATCAGCTTGGGCAGGGCAGGATCGGTCTCGGCCAGCAGTTCCTCGAGGTGTTCGAGGTCGTTGTGGCGCCAGACCTTCTTCTCGCAGCCCGAATTGCGGATGCCGGCGATCATCGAGGCGTGATTCAGCTCGTCCGAGAAGATCACGCAGCCGGGCAGCAGCTTGGCGAGGGTGGAGAGCGTGGCGTCGTTCGAGACATAACCCGAGGTGAACAGCAGCGCGCCTTCCTTGCCGTGCAGGTCGGCCAGCTCGCTTTCGAGTTCGATGTGATAGTGGGTGTTGCCGCCGATGTTGCGGGTGCCGCCGGAACCGGCGCCGACATCGTGCAGCGCTTCTTCCATGGCCTCGATCACCTTGGGGTGCTGGCCCATCGCGAGGTAGTCGTTGGAGCACCAGACGGTGATCGGCTTGGGGCCGTTGTGCCCGGCGAAGCAGCGGGCGTTCGGGTAGGCGCCCTTGTTGCGCAGGATGTCGATGAAGACGCGGTAGCGGCCTTCCGAGTGGAGGCGCTCGATCGCCTGATCGAAAATGTGTTCGTAGTTCACCGAGGCTCTATCCTGCGTTCGCCTTGAAAGGGTTTTTACCCGTTGCTGCGGGCAAATACATGATCGTTGAAGACATGGCCAGTCGCTTGTCTCGTTGACTGTCATCGATCTTTTGCAAACCCGCTTGCAATGCCTGCCACATCACGCGGTTCGTGGCCCGCGACGATGGTCATTTTCGGAGCTGCGTGCTTGAGTGCCTTGATCGTCATCAGCCAGGAAACCGTCTCGCGGCGTTCGTTGCCGTCGGTCATCGCGGCGAAGGTGCGAGCGGGAGGGCGAAGCTCCATCCAGTTCGCGTCCATCGTGGCGACATCGCCGGTGAAGAGGAACTCGCGGCCGTCCTCCAGTCGGATGTAGACCATCATCGCCCGGTCGGGCAGGTCGGCCAGCGGAATGGCGACCACGCCGGGCGCCACCGCGCGCGCCTCGCCTTCGCTGAGGTCCGGCAGCGGGATTGCGTCCGGAGAGGACAGGGCCGGGTTGCCGCGATGGAGCGGCCGGTCCAGCAGGACCAGCTTCATCGCCGCAGTCTCGGCGAGGCGGTCGACACGGTGCTGGGCAGCGGCGTCGAAGTCCTCGATATTGCGCTTCTTCGCGTCGCGGGGCGTCGTCCCGGCGTCGATCAGGATCGGCGGCTGACCGGGCACGACCGCCTCGAAGGCGCGGACCGCCAGCCGCTCCGGGTGGAATCCGCTGCCCGCCGCAATCCCGTTGGAAAGAACCGAACGATAGCCGACGACTTCCTGCCGCAGTTCGACGGGCGCGGCGCCCGGCATGCTAGCGGCGAGGTCCCGCAGGCGGTCGATGTCGAGCGGGTAGGCCTTGGCGCCGGGGGCGCTACGGTCGAGCTGGAACCAGTAGAGCGGGACGCCGACGAGCAGCAGGAGAATGAGCAGCAGCAGATTGAAACGCGGCGTCAAAACCTTCCGCCTTCGGGCAGCCCATAGCGGGCCAGCGCCGCGCCGTAGGCTCCCGGGAATTCGCCCGGTCCGGTGAACAGCGCGCGATCGGGGGTCTGGCGCGCGAATTCCTGTCGGTCGGTCAGCTGGGCGATTCGCCGGGCGATGCCTTCGGCGCCGTGGACGAAACGCACGCCGGGGCCGAAAGCCTGTGCCAGTTCCTCTTCCAGCAGCGGGAAATGGGTGCAGGCGAGCACGACAGTGTCGATGTCCTCGCCGCCGGGCATGGCCCGCAGGGCTTCGGCGGCGCGGGTGATGGCGGCAGGATCGACCCGCTCGCCGCGCAGCTTGGCTTCCGCCGCTTCGACGAGGCCGGGGCCGCCGTAGCGCAGCAGGCGTTTGCCTCCTGCGAATTCCTGTTCCAGCCGGTCGACATAGGCTTGGCGGATCGTCGCCTGGGTGCCGAGCAGGCCGATGACGCCGGTCCGGGTCATCGCCGCCGCGGGCTTGATCGCGGGGACGGTGCCGACCACCGGCACTTCCAGCACTTCGCGCACCATGCCGAGCGCGATCGTCGAGGCGGTGTTGCAGGCGATGCAGACGAGGCGCGGGGCGAAGCGCTCGGTCATGCGGCCGAGCAGCCCGGCGACGCGGGCCGTGACCTGCGCCTCGGTCTTGGTACCGTAGGGCAGGCCCGCCATGTCCGCCGCGTAGATCACCGGGGCCTGGGGCAGCACCTTGCGCAGTTCGCCCAGCACGGTCAGCCCGCCGACGCCCGAATCGAACAACAGGATCGGCGCGGCGGGATCGACGGAAGAGAGGGGGAGAACGGGGGAGGGCATCGCTTTTTCCTGGACCTTGCACCCTGTTAATCGCTCGGGAGGGGAAAGGGCAATGTTCATTGCTGCAAGTCCCTTCGCCATTGCCGCGCAAGCCGCTAAGAGCGACGCATGGAATGGATTCTCGCCCTTGTGCTGGGCTATGCCCTTGGTTCGGTGCCTTTCGGCCTTCTCATCACCCGGATAGCGGGTGCGGGCGACTTGCGCGCTATCGGTTCAGGCAACATCGGGGCCACCAATGTCCTGCGCACCGGCCGCAAGGGGCTGGCCGCCGCGACCTTGCTGCTCGACTTGCTCAAGGGCCTTGCGGCGGTGCTGATTGCCGCGCATTTCCTGCCGGAATGGACCTGGCTGGCGGCGCTCGGTGCCTTTCTCGGGCACTGTTTCCCGGTCTGGCTGGGCTTCAAGGGCGGCAAGGGCGTCGCGACGACGGCGGGCATCGCTTTCGGCCTCGCCTGGCCGGTGGGGCTGGCCTACGCGCTGACCTGGATCGGCTTGCTGCTGACGGTCCGGATTTCCTCGGTGGCGGGGATGATCGCCGCCGTGGTCGCGCCGATCGCGGCGCTGCTGCTCGGCCGGGGCGAGGCCGCCGCCGTGCTGGCGGTGATCGCGGCCACCGTGCTGTTCCAGCACCGCGAGAACATCGCCCGCCTGCGCGCCGGCACCGAGCCGAAGATCGGGGGCGGCAAGAAACCGTGACAGGGCAAGGGGGGGAGCAGGACGGCAAGGCGGCAGCGAGTCTCTCGCAGGAGGAAGCCTTCGCGCGTATCCGGCTTCTGCGTTCTCCCCATATCGGCCCGGTCACTTACATGCAGCTCATGGCGCGCTTCGGCGATGCCCGCGCCGCGCTCGATGCACTGCCGGATCTCGCCGGGCGGGCGGGCAAGGGCTACGAGGCAGCGCCGGAGCGCCGCGTGCAGGCGGAGATCGTCGCTACCCGCAAGGCCGGGGCACGCTATCTCTTCCACGATTCTCCAGACTATCCGGCGCTGCTCGCCTATTCGGAAGGCGCGCCGCCGATCCTGACGTTCCGGGGCGATACCGGCGTGCTTGGTCGTCCTGCCGTCGCGATCGTCGGTGCGCGCAATGCTTCGGCGGGGGCGGTGCGTCTGGCGCGGGACTTCGCCCATGGTTTGGCTGAGGCCGGTTTCTCGGTCGTCTCCGGACTGGCGCGCGGGATCGACGGTGCGGCGCATCAGGGCGCGCTGGCAGGCGGCGCGACCGTTGGTGTCATCGCCAGCGGGATCGACGTGGCCTATCCGCCCGAACATGCCGAATTGCAGGAGCGCGTGGCGACCGAGGGCCTGCTCCTCGCCGAGCAACCGCCCGGCACCGAGCCGCTGGCGCGCCATTTCCCCACGCGCAACCGCATCATCGCCGGACTGGCCGCCGGTACGATCGTCGTCGAGGCGGCACCCAAGTCGGGGTCGCTCATCACCGCGCGTCTGGCGGGGGAGATGGGCCGCGAGGTCATGGCCGTGCCCGGATCGCCGCTCGATCCGCGCTCCCACGGATGCAACCAGCTGATCCGCGACGGTGCCGTGCTGGTGCAATCGGTGGAGGACGTGGTCGAACTGCTCTCCGGTTTCGACGGCGCGGTGAGGACCGGTGTTCGCGAGAGCCGCCCCGAATGGCAGTCCGTTCCCGAAAACGCAGAGCAGGGCACGGACATCGAGATCGCCGATCTGCTCTCCACCGCGCCCGTCGCCGTCGACGAACTGATTCGGCAATCGGGCGCGGGGGCACCGGCCATCCACATGGCCTTGCTGGAACTGGAAATCGGCGGCAGGCTCCTGCGCCATGCGGGCGGCCGGGTCAGTCTGGCATGAGGCCGCATTTCCGGGGCAGCGGCGCGGAAACGAACGAGCCACATCCAAGCCATATCTCTGGGCTTGACGAAGCGTCCAATGGCTTCCCACCCTATGCGTACACGTATATGCGCACACGTAAGGGCGCATTGGCGCCCAGGGGCACACAGAGTCTGAAAGTATGCAGCTAGTCATCGTAGAATCGCCGGCCAAGGCGAAGACCATCGAGAAGTACCTCGGCAAGGACTACAAGGTTCTCGCCAGCTACGGCCACGTCCGCGACCTTCCGCCCAAGGACGGCTCCGTCCGTCCGGACGAGGGCTTCGAGATGGACTGGGAGCTTTACGGCGACAAGCAGAAGCAGGTGAAGGCCATCGCCGACGCCGCCAAGGGGGCCGACCGGCTGATCCTCGCGACTGACCCTGATCGCGAAGGCGAGGCGATTTCGTGGCACGTCCGCGAGCTGCTGGCCAAGCGCCGCGTTCTGCCCAAGGACGTGCAGCGCGTCACGTTCAACGCCATCACCAAGGAAACCGTCACCAAGGCGATGACCCAGCCGCGCGAGCTGGACCAGGACCTGATCGACGCCTACCTCGCCCGCCGCGCGCTGGACTATCTGTTCGGCTTCACGCTTTCGCCGGTGCTCTGGCGCAAGCTGCCCGGCGCCAAGTCGGCGGGCCGCGTGCAGTCGGTGGCGCTGCGCCTGATCGTCGACCGCGAGCGCGAGATCGAAGCGTTCAAGCCGCAGGAATACTGGTCGGTCGCGGCGCAGATGGCGCATGACGGCACCGATTTCACCGCCAAGCTGGTGGCCTTCGAGGGCAAGAAGCTCGACCGCCTGAGCATCGGTGAGGAAGGCACCGCGATGCGCGCCAAGGCTGCCGTCGAAAGCGGTGCCTTCAAGGTCGAATCGGTCGAGACCAAGCCGCACAAGCGCAACCCGCAGCCGCCATTCACCACCTCGACGCTCCAGCAGGAGGCCGCGCGCAAGCTGGGCTTCTCGGCCAGCCAGACGATGCGCGTCGCGCAGACGCTCTACGAGGCGGGCGCGATCACCTACATGCGTACCGACGGCGTGCAGATGGACCCGAGCGCGATTTCGGCCGCCCGTGCCGCGATCACCGACCGGTTCTCCGGCCACTACCTGCCGGAGCAGCCGCGCGTCTACCAGACCAAGGCGAAGAACGCGCAGGAAGCCCACGAGGCGATCCGCCCGACCGACTTCACCAAGGACCGCTACGGTTCGGGTGACGAGGGCCGCCTCTACGACCTGATCTTCAAGCGCGCGATGGCGAGCCAGATGGCCTCGGCGGCGCTGGAGCGCACCACCGTCACCCTGCGCGACGGCACCGGCCAGCACGAACTGCGCGCCTCGGGCCAGGTCGTGAAGTTCCCCGGCTTCCTGGCCGTCTACGAAGAAGGCCAGGACAACAAGTCGGAAGACGACGACGGCGGCCTGCTGCCGTTCATGAAGGCGGGCGACATGCCCGCCAAGAAGGACGTCACCGCCGAACAGCACTTCACCCAGCCGCCGCCGCGCTTCTCCGAAGCCAGCCTCGTCAAGCGTCTGGAAGAACTGGGCATCGGCCGTCCTTCGACTTATGCGGCGACGATCCAGGTCATCAAGGACCGCAACTACGTCCGCACCGAGAAAAACCGTTTCTTCGCAGAGGAATCGGGCCGACTGCTCACCTCGTTCCTCGAACGCTTCTTCCAGCGCTATGTCGCCTACGAATTCACCGCGGGCATGGAAGACGAGCTGGATGACGTGTCCGGCGGCCGCCAGGAATGGAAGGCGCTGCTCGAAGCCTTCTGGCGCGACTTCAAGCCGAAGTCGGACGAAGTCATGGAGAAGAAGCCTTCGGAAGTGACCGAGGCGCTCGATGAGTTCCTTTCCGACTACCTGTTCCCGCCCAAGGCCGACGGCAGCGATCCGCGCCTCTGCCCCAAGTGCGGCGAGGGTCGTCTGTCGCTGCGCGGCGGTCGCTACGGTGCCTTCGTGGCCTGCTCGAACTATCCGGAGTGCAAGTTCACCCGCAAGTTCGCGCAGCCCGGCGGCAGTGCCGACGGCGGCGACGACGAGTCGCTGGGTCAGGACCCGGAGACCGGCCTCGAGATCGTGCGCCGCACCGGCCGGTTCGGTCCTTATATCCAGCTCGGCGAGGGCAAGGAGGCCAAGCGCGCCTCGATCCCCAAGGATATCGACGAGCTGACGCTGGAGTGGGGGATCAAGCTGCTCAGCCTGCCGCGCACCATCGGTCCGCACCCGGAAACCGGCGAGAACATCACCGCCAGCATTGGCCGCTACGGTCCCTATCTGGCGCATAACGGCAAGTATGCGCGCCTGCGCAATACTGCCGAAGTGTTTGAGACCGGCATGAACATGGCCGTGACCAAGCTTGCCGAAGCGGCGGCCGGAGCAGGCGCGCGCGGTTCGCGTGCAGCTGCGGAGCCGATCAAGGTGCTGGGCGCGCACCCCACTTCGGGCGGCGAGATCAAGGTGCTGGCGGGCCGCTATGGTCCCTATGTCACCGACGGAACCACCAATGCGACGCTCCCGCGCGACCAGAAGCCGGAAGACCTCACGGCCGAACAGGCGATCACCCTGATCGACGAAAAGGCCGCCAAGGGACCGGCGAAGAAGAAGGCCGCGCCGAAGAAGGCCGCGCCGAAGAAGGCCGCCGCCAAGAAGGCTCCGGCGAAGAAGGCGGCTGCCAAGGATGGCGACAAGCCTGCTGCCAAGAAAACCGCGGCAAAGAAGCCTGCCGCGAAAAGGGCAGCGCCAAAAACTACGGCGAAGGCCAAGAAGGAAGCCGCCGAATGAGCGACAAGTTCGCCAAGCACAAGCAGCCCTGGAAGCCCGAGGAACTGCAGAAACTTCAGACCCTTGCCGGCAAGGGCAAGGGCCTGAAGGAAATCGCCAAGGCGCTCAACCGCACCGAGGAATCGACCAAGGATGCCGCTCGTCAGCACGGCTTCTCGATCGCCAAGGCGCGCTGAGGTTCAGCGCTTCAGGCGGTAGAGACCGAACTTCCGCGTACCGATTGTCACGCCCTCGTAGCGCTCATAGGAGCGCGCGAGGGTGTTTCGTATCTGCGCCCGTGTCCTGAGGTTCGGCAGGTTGGGGCGGCCGGATTCCGCGACAACGATCACGCCGGGGCGACGGACCAGAATTCGCCGGACTTCGGCTACGGAATCGACGCCCAGCGCTCCGGCTTCGTTCATCGCATTGAGGTGGCTGGGATAGGCGAAGCGCGTGGGGATGCACGCCCGTGTCGTCCGGTAGAGCGCGCTGTCGCCTTCGTAGACGTAAAGGCAGCGGCCATGCAGTTCGTGTGAGACAGCGGCGCTGGCGGCAGCGAAGTCTGTCGCCGTTCCGCGCTCGCGGATTTGCAGCGCCGGGACCACCAGCGCGCCGAGCAGGCCGAAGCCGAGCAGCAGCCGTCCGTACCAGCGCTCGCCGGGAGCCGCGCGTCCCAACGCGGGCGCGGCCAAGAGGCAGAGCGGGACGAGAACCGGGCCGAGATAGTGGTCGTACCAGGTTCCGAAGGCGAGGAACCCCAGTAACGCGACAATCGCCCAGATCCGGATGCCGGTGAGCATGGCGGGGTTCGTTTCCCGCAAGCTGGGCAGTCGGGTGGGAGCCAGCACGATGGCCAGCGCGAAGGGAATCAGCGCGAGGCTTTCCTTGCCAAGCTGCGCGAAGGCGTCGGCCTGATCGACGGCGCGGCCGAAGATCGAGAGGAAGTTGGCTTGCAGGAAGGCTTCGGCATGGCCGGTTGCCGCATAGCCAATAAGCGCCAGCAGCGTCGGAGCGAGGGCGGCCAAGGCCCATGCGGCCCCCGTTGCGGCGAGGCGCGGCAGGCTCCAGCCATCGGCGCGTCCGCGTGCGAGCAGCATGAGGCCGAAACCCATGCCTTCGAACACGACGCTGTACTTGATCTGCAAGGCCAGCCCGAGGAGCAGCATCGCCGCCATTCCGCGCCGGAACAACCTTCGGTCCCCTTCGCGCAGCCGGACGTCGAGCACGAGGGCTGCGGCAAGGGCGACCGGCAGGTTGTAGAACACCGGCGACTGCCCCAGCGCCACGTTAAATATCGGCTGATAGAGCAGATAGGCAAGGCCCGCCGCCTGCGCCGCGCGGGGCGGCGTGATCCGGCGGGCCATGCGTTCGATGACGAGCGCGGTCAGGACCGAAAAGACCAGTCCGGCGATCTGGTACGTCAGGACCGGATCGAAGGGCAGAGCGTAGACGCTGCGGTAGAGCAGGAACAGGCCGTAGGGCTTGCGGTCCCAGATATCGACGAAGGGTAGCGCGCCCTCGGCCATGCGCTGGCCGACAAGGAGATAGAACTGCTCATCGGACTGGAACGCGGGTTTGCCGAACATCGGAATTCTGAGCGCGGCCCCCAGGGCGAGGAACAGCAGCGGCGAGCCGGGCACGAGTCGCATTCGGCTTGCCCTCAGCCGCGCCATTGCGATCATTGTCCGACCCTTTCTGCGCACTCGTCCCGGCTACGGCGCCGGGCGATGCCGTCGGCCGTCCTTGCGCCGCGAAAGTTGCCGTTTGGCGACAGGTCCGCCCCCAACCCTCCGTATGACTTGCAGCCTGTTCCGCTGCCGGGCACCCTGCGGGCCGATTTCGAAATCGGGCGTTGGAGTGACATGCTGCGGATGAGCGATGGCGAGCCGGTTCCCGGCCGCGCGACCGATGTTCGGGATTCCGGGCTGCCGATGCCGCGCCGGTTGTGGGCCATTGTGGCGATTTCCTTCGGCACCGCGCTGTTCGTGCTGGACGGAACGATCGCCAATGTCGCGCTGCCGACGATCGCCCGCGATCTTTCCGTGGAGCAGGGCGTCGTCGTCAACGTGGTGACGGTCTATCAGCTCGTCATGGTCATGGCGCTCCTGCCTTTCGCCAATCTCGGAGAGCGACTGGGGTTGCGGCGCGTCTACCAGGCCGGGCAGGTGATCTTCATGGTCGCTTCCGCGCTTTCGTTTCTCGCGAGTTCGCTGCCTCTGCTATTGCTGATACGTGCGGGTCAGGCACTCGGCGCGGGCATGGCGATGAGCGTCGGCACGGCCTTGATCCGGCAGATCTATCCCAAGGCGAAGCTGGGCAGCGGGCTGGGCATCAATTCGGTGATCGTTGCTTCCTCCAACGCACTGGCACCGGTTCTCGGCGGCTTCATCGTGGCCCATGCCGACTGGCACTGGATCTTCGTGGCCGCCGTTCCCTTCGCGCTGATTTCCCTGCTGATCGGCCGCTTCCTGCCGGACCCCGAGCGCGGCGACACGCCTTTCGACGGGGTTTCAGGCCTGTGGAGCGCGATCAGTTTCGTCCTTTTGATCGGCGGCGTGGAACTGGCAGCGCATGGCGGCATGGTGGAGCTGGGGCTGGTGACGGCATTTGCCGGTATCGCCTCGGCCCTGCTGCTGGCCCGCCGCGAGCGGCGCAAGACGAATCCGGTCTTTCCCGTCGATCTCCTCGCTCAGCCCGCCATCGGCCTCTCGACGCTTGCGGCGATAGCAGGTTTTATCGCCTCGGCGGCGCTGATCGTCGCGCTGCCGTTCCGGCTGGAGCAGGGCATGGGCTATAGCGTCGAGAACGTGGGCCTGCTGGTCCTGCCGTTCCCGCTGACGATGCTGGTCGTCGCTCCGGCGGCGGGCTGGCTCTCAGACCATGTCTCGCCTTCGATCATGGGACTTGGCGGCATGGGTGTCGCGGTTGCCGGGCTGGTGTTGCTGGCTTTTCTGCCCGCTCATGCCGGAGCGTTGGCGATCGCCTGGCGGCTGGTCGTCGCCGCTTTCGGGTTTGCGCTGTTCTTCTCGCCCAATGCCCGGATGATCGTCGGCAATGCGCCGCGCCAGCGGGCGGCCGCGGCGGGCGGCCTGCTCGCGACCGGGCGCCTGTTCGGACAGACGCTCGGCGCGGCGATGATCGGGACAATGTTGTCGCTCGGGGCCGGACAAGGGCCTGCCCCGATGCTGGTGGCCGCCGGACTGGCCGGAATTGCCGCCGTCGCCAGCTTTGCGCGCTGGCGACTGGCGGGCAATTAGCGTCTGGGCCGACCAGAGCCGGTGGAGGGCGTCGCGGTCGCCGTAGGGGTGGGCGAGGGTACGGCCTTGGGCGTCGTGCCGGGGACCGCTGGCGGCACCACGACGGTCGGCGTGCCGGAGGGGATCGACTGCGGCTGGATGCTGAGGCCCGGCTTGGCCTGCTTCACGCCCGCGCGGGTTAGCCACCAGCCGATGTCGTTGGCGGTCGCCTGCATTCCGGCGAAGTTGAGGTGCCACTGAAGCCCCTGGCTGCCGTCGTAGCCTTCGGGCGAGCCGATCATCCAGGGCAGGGTGTCGCAGGGCGTATGCGCGGCCGAGGACTGATTCATCTCGACGACGATGGCACCGTAGGCCTGCGCCACGCGGCCGGTGATCTCGGAGAGTCGCTGGCCGATGCGGCGGGTGATCGCGGCGTGCTCCTCGCTGACCGGCGTGGCCGGGCAGAGCCCGCCCGGCTGCGGCAGCGGGGTCAGGTACTGGACGAAGACCAGCCGCGCGCGCGGCGCCACGGTGCGGATGCGCCGGGCGATTTCCATCATCTGCATCTCGTCGCGCGCATATTCGACTTCGGTGGGCACTTTCACCGTGCCGCAGGACGGTCGCTTGGCGCCTTGCGGCAATTGTTTGGCGCGGTGGATGCAGGTCGCGGTGAAGAGATTGCCGATGTAATTCAGGTCGTTGCCGCCGATGGTCACGGTCACCAGCCGCGTCTGCGGGGTGACGGCGCTGATCTGCGGCGGAATGTCGCCCCAGGGGCCGAGCACGTTGTTGGTGGTCGCGCCCGAGCAGGAACGGTCGGTAAGGATCATCCCGAAGCGCTCGGCGAGCAGCGTCGGGTAATTGTTCATGCTCTGGCCGCAGCGGGCGGGGGCGCCGCCCTTGGCGGGCGGCAGCATCGGCCCGGCGGCGAAGGACGAGCCGATGGCGACATAGCGCTGCCCGGCCAGGCTTTCCTCGACCGCGGCGACCTGTTCGCTCTCCGCGGCCCTCGCCATCGCGGGCGCGGCCAAAGCGCCGAGAAGCATGGCCGCTCGCACGGCCTTCATCGACGGAAGACGTGTCATTACTTGACCCAGTCCAGCCCGATCTCTTCGTAGATATCGCGCGCGTCGGCCCAGTTTTCCTCGACCTTCACGTGGAGGAAGAGGTGGACCTTCTGACCGAGCACTTCGGCCAGTTCCTTGCGCGCGGCCTCGCCGATCGCCTTGATCTTGGAGCCGCCCTTGCCCAGCACGATGGCGCGCTGGTTGTCGCGGGTGACGACGATCTGCTGGCGGATTTCCACCGAACCGTCCTTGCGCTGTTCGTAGGCCTCGGGGCGGACGGCGGCGTCGTAGGGCAGTTCCTCGTGGAGCTGGCGGTAGAGCTGCTCGCGGGTGATCTCGCAGGCGAGGAGGCGTTCGCTGGCGTCGGAAACCTGGTCCTCGGGATAGTGCCACGGACCTTCCGGCATCAGCCCGGCAAGGTGGGCCTTGAGTTCGGGCACGCCGTCGGCGGTCAGGGCGGACACGAAGAACACTTCGTCGAACTGGACTTTGCCGGTCAGTTCCTGCGCCAGCACGAGCAGCGGCTCCTTGGCACCGGCATCGACCTTGTTGATGACCAGGATCTTGCGTTCCGGGCGCGTGGCGAGCGCTTCGAGCAGGGGCTCCAGCTCGTGGCGGCGCTTCTTGATCGGATCGACCACCAGCAGCACCGCGTCGGCTTCCTGCGCGCCTTCCCAGGCGGCGGCGACCATCGCGCGGTCGAGGCGGCGCTTGGGTTCGAAGATGCCGGGAGTGTCGGCCAGGATGATCTGGGTTTCATCGAGCAGGGCGATGCCCATCAGCCGCGCGCGGGTGGTCTGGGCCTTGGCCGAAGTGATCGCCACTTTCTGGCCGACCAGCGCGTTGACGAGCGTGGACTTGCCCGCGTTGGGGGCACCGATGACAGCTACTAGACCGCAATGTTCGGTCATCCGAATTTCCTCATGAATTCCTCGGCGGCGCGGGTTTCGGCATCCTGCTTGGAATGGGCCGTGGCACGCGCGGCGCCGACGTTATAAATAGCAACCTCGACAGTGAACTGCGAGGCATGATCGGGGCCGGAACGCTCTACCAGCTTGTATTCCGGCATGCGGCGACGGTTTCCGGCGGCCCATTCCTGCAGCGCCGACTTGGGATGCTTGCGCTTGCCCGCCTTGCCCTGCATCGGTTCCGCCCAGAGCTTGCGGACCATCTGGCGCGCAGCCTCGAAGCCGCGCTCGGTGAAGCAGGCGCCGATCAGCGCTTCCATCACGTCGCCCAGGATATTGTCGCTGTCGAGCCCGCCGTCGTCACGGGCCTGCTTGCCAAGGCGCATGTGCGGGCCGAGGCCGATGCGGCGCGCGACCTCGGCACAGGTCTGGCGGCTGACGAGCGCGTTGAGACGCTGCGAAAGGCGGCCTTCCGCCTCCTCGCTGTTTTCGAAAAGCCATTCGGCGACCGAGAGTCCGAGGACGCGGTCGCCGAGGAATTCCAGTCGTTCGTAATTGCGTTTCTCGCCGGTGCTGCCGTGGGTGAGGGCGGACAGCCAGAGCGGCTCGTCGGCAGGCGCGGCGCCCGAGATTTCGGCGAGGAAGGTGCGGTCTATTGCTTCAAGCACTCAGATCACGCTCCCGATCCGGCTCCAGCGCGCGGCGGTGAACCAGGTCCAGGGCTTGAGCCACTCGGCGTCGCCGTCGGTGGAGAACATCATGATGGCGGCCTTGCCGACGAGATTGTCCTGCGGGACGATGCCGATGCCCTGGCCCTCGATCGCCGGGAAGCGGCTGTCGAGCGAGTTGTCGCGGTTGTCGCCCATCAGGAACATGTGGCCTTCGGGGACGATGTAGACGCCGGTGTCGTCCTGCGGGGTCTGGCCGAGGTCGAGCACGTTGTAGCTCTTGCCGTTCGGCAGTGTCTCGCGGAACTGCGGGTAGTTGCAGACCGCGCCGCCCGCCGCGTCCTTGCCTTCGAACTCGGGCGCGTAGCAATGGGTGTTGGCGGTAACCGGCAGCACGAAATCGGGCTGCTTCACGCGCGGCACGGCCTTGCCGTTCAGGAAGACCTGACCGGCCTTTACCTGCACTTCGTCGCCGGGAAGGCCGATGACGCGCTTGATGTAGTCGACGTCGTTGCCGGGAGGGGCCTTGAAGATCACCACGTCGCCGCGCGCGGGCTGGCTGGCGAAGATACGGCCGGGGATCAGCGGCAGGCTGAAGGGCAGCGAATACTTCGAATAGCCGTAAGACCACTTCGAGGCGAAAAGATAGTCCCCGTTCAACAGCCGCGGCAGCATCGACTCGCTGGGGATGTTGAAGGGCGAGATGATGAAGCTGCGCAGCACCACCACGCCCAGCACCAGCCAGAGCAGGAAGGAGAAGAAGCCCTCATCCTTCTTGGCATCCTTCTGGGCAGGCTTGTTGCCCGAAGGCGGCGCTGCGGATGTTTCGGGAGTGGGGCCGGAAGTCGCGGTTTCGATGTCGCTCATGGCTCGAACCCTTGTTGCGCGCGGGGCCATCCGTCAAGGGAGATACGGGGCCAAGATGTGCCGCTATCGACCAAAAACGTCATGTTTTCGTCGAGCGGCATGTGTAGACGATTGCGCAAGAATGGCACTTGGCCTTCCGCTGCGTGCTATGCATAAGGCTGCCCCCAACTTGAACAAAGGAACCATGGCATGAGCGAAGCGGTATGGAACAAGCTGAAAGGATTGCCCAAACCGACGCTTGCCGAACTTTTCGACGCCGATCCGGCGCGTCTCGATCTGCTTGCCAGCCGCCTGGAGCTGGGTGACGAGACCAGCCCCGGCGCGATCCGGTTCGACTGGTCCAAGACCCACCTCGATGCAGCCCACATCGCGGCCTTCGAAGAACTGGCCGTGGCCACCGATTTCGCGGGCCGCCGCGCGGCGCTCTTCGCGGGTGAGGTGGTCAACACCACCGAGGGCCGCGCCGCCGAACACACTGCCCAGCGCGGCGTCGGGAACGAGGAAAGCGTCGGGCTCGCCCACGAATTCCACGCCCGCATGGCGGCCATCGTCGAGGCCATCCACCGCGGCGCGATGGGCGAGGTGAAGCACCTGATCCATGTCGGCATCGGCGGTTCGGCGCTCGGCCCGGCGCTCGCGATCGATGCGCTCGCCCGCGACGGGGCGATGGTGGACGTCCATGTTGTCTCCAACATCGACGGCTGCGCCCTGGAAGCGGCCTTCGCCAAGTGCGATCCGGCGACGACGATGCTGGCGGTCGCCTCCAAGACCTTCACCACCATCGAGACGATGACCAATGCCGAAAGCGTCCTTGGGTGGATGCGCGAGCACGGCGTCGAGGACCCCTATGGCCGCGTCGTCGCGCTGACCGCGGCGCCGGACAAGGCGGTCGAATGGGGCGTGGACGAGACGCGCATCCTGCCGTTCTCGGAAAGCGTCGGCGGTCGTTACTCGCTGTGGTCCTCGATCGGCTTCCCGGTCGCCATGGCGCTCGGCTGGCCGGACTTCGCCGAGTTCCTCGACGGTGCGGCGGCGATGGACGTGCACTTCCGCGATACCGACGGCCTCGCCAACCTGCCGCTGCGCGCGGCCTTTGCCGACCAGTACTACACCCGCCTGCGCGGCTGCCAGACCCGCGCGGTCTTCGCCTATGACGAACGCCTCGCGCTGCTGCCGGACTATCTTCAGCAACTCGAGATGGAATCGAACGGCAAGAGCGTGAAGGTCGACGGCTCGCCGGTCGATGGCCCGACGGCGCCGATCACCTGGGGCGGCGTCGGCACCGATGCCCAGCACGCGGTGTTCCAGTTGCTGCACCAGGGCACCAACCTCGTGCCGGTGGACTTCATCGCCGCGATCGCGCCGGGCGACGACCTCAACCCCGCGCATCACCGCATCCTGCTGTCGAACTGCTTCGCGCAGGGCGCGGCGCTGATGGCGGGCAAGGCCAGCGAAGACCCGGCCCGTGCCTATGCGGGCGACCGTCCTTCGGCGACGATCCTGCTGGACGAAGTCTCGCCCGCGACGTTCGGCGCCCTGATCGCCTTCCACGAGCACCGCACTTTCGCCAATGCCGTGCTGATGGAGATCAATCCCTTCGACCAGTTCGGCGTCGAACTGGGCAAGGAAATCGCCAAGCAGATCGAGAAGGGCGGCACCACTTTCGACCCTTCGACCGAAGCGCTGCTCAAGCTTTCGGGTATCGCCTGATAAAAAGAGCCGGGGCAGATCGCTTGGACCTGCCCCGGCTCCTCGCGGGGTTTCGCTGGAGGTCGATCCCCGTCAGGATCGGTATGCGAGGCCCTCGGGCCGGTCTGCCGGAAGCGGCAGGCGGGTACCGTCTCCGGCAGGGCGCTTGCCGGTAAGCTGGCGCAGCAACGACTTGCCGTCCTCCCAGCTGCCGATCTTCGAATCCGCATTGATGTGGCCGGTCTCTCCTGCATCCACGAACTGGCTGCCCCACTGACGGGCGAGCAGGCGCGCGGTCGGGAAGCCGATCCAGGGATCGTTGCGGCTGGCCACCAGGATCGAGGGGAAGGGCAGGGCCTCGCTCGGTGTTGGTGCGAAGCCGTTGAGCCGGTCGTCGCGCGGGAAGAAGTCCACTTCCGGCGGCGCGACGAGAAGCGCGCCCACCACCGGAGAAGTCGTTCCCGGCTGTTCGAACTTCGCCCACCATGCCGTCAGCAGGCAGCCGAGACTGTGCGCCACCAGCACGACCGGGCGTCCGGCGCGCTGCACCGAATGGTTCAGGCGGTTGATCCAGGTGTTGCGATGCGGTTTTTCCCATAGGCCGAGGTCGACCATCTGGGCATTGTCCATCTCTTCGGCCCAGCGGCGCTGCCAGTGGCCGGGGCCGCTGCCGTCGAGTCCGGGAATGAGCAGCACGAGCGGTTCCTGCACGGGTGCTGCGGGTTCAAGGTTGGATTTTGCCATTCTCTCTTCTCCCGACTGAGGCGTTTCTGGGGAGTTTGGGGGCTGCCGAGCGCAGGCTGTCCTGTAGGGAGCGGCAGGTGATGCGACTCCTATAAACTCAACTGTTTTGGTTGACAATTATTTTGCGGCCAGCGGGGCGGTCGTTTCGACGGTTCGTTACTTGGGGCGGGTAAAGGAGAGCTTCGCGCGTCGGGCCGAACACCATTGGCAATCGGCACAGACCTGCCCCATATGCGCCGTGCCCGGAACGCAGGCCGGTGCAGCAGGAGCCAAGTGCATGTCAGAATTCGACTACGACCTCTTCACCATCGGCGCAGGATCGGGCGGCGTGCGCGCCAGCCGGATCGCGGCGGCGCACGGCGCGCGCGTGGCGGTTGCCGAGGAATACCGGGTCGGCGGCACGTGCGTGATCCGCGGCTGCGTGCCCAAGAAGATGCTCGTTTACGGCGCGCATTTCGCCGAGGATCTGGAGGATGCGAAGCACTTCGGCTGGGACATTCCCGAGGCGAAGTTCGATTGGATCAAGCTGCGCGACAATGTGCTGGGCGATGTCGACCGGCTGAACGGGCTCTACACGCAGACGCTTTCGAACAACCAGGTGGAGATATTCCATGAGCGCGCCACGATCACCGGTCCGCACGAGATCACCCTGGCCAGCGGCGAGAAGAAGACCGCGAAAGTCATCCTCATCGCCACGGGTGCGCGCCCGCTGATCCCGTCCTGCCCCGGCCACGAACATGGCATCACCTCGAACGAGGCTTTCCATCTCGATGCGCTGCCGAGGCGCATCCTGATCGCGGGTGCGGGCTATATCGCCAACGAGTTCGCGGGCATCTTCCACCAGTTCGGCTCTAAGGTGACGCTGATCAATCGTTCGGACCAGTTACTGCGCGGCTATGACGAATCCATGCGCGACCGCCTGCTCCAGATCTCGCTGACCAAGGGCATCGATTTCCGCTTCAATGCCGACTTCCGGGGCATCGAGAAGAATGCGGACGGTTCGCTCACGGTCTCGATGACCAATCACGAGCCGCTCGAAGTCGATTGCGTGATGTTCGCCACCGGCCGCGTGCCCAATGTCGAAGGGCTGGGGCTGGAGAACGTCGGCGTCGAACTGGACGACAAGAACGCGATTCTGGTCGACGAATATTCGCAGACCAATGTCGATCACATCTACGCCGTGGGTGATGTCACCAACCGCGTGCAGCTGACCCCGGTGGCGATCCGCGAGGGCCATGCCTTTGCCGATACCGTGTTCGGCGGCAAGCCGACGACGGTGGACTACGGCTGCATTCCCTCGGCGGTGTTCAGCCATCCGCCGATCGGTGCCGTGGGCCTGACCGAAGCACAGGCGCGCCAGCAATACGGCGAGGTGCAGATCTACACGAGCGACTTCCGGCCGATGAAGAACGTCGTCGCCCACCGCAACGAGCGTTCGCTCTACAAGATGGTTTGCGAAGGGCACACCGGCCGCGTGCTGGGCCTGCACATGATCGGGCCGGAAGCGCCGGAGATCATCCAGGCCGCCGCCATCGCGGTGAAGGCGGGTCTGACCAAGGCCGATTTCGACGCGACCGTCGCCGTGCATCCGACGATGTCGGAAGAGCTTGTACTGATGAAATAAGGCTGCGCGGCCTGGCAATCATCCGGCGCCGTCACCGTTCATGCGGTCGCGGCGCCTTTTGCATGGCGCGATGATTGCGCGGAGGCGATCTGACGCGGCTCTAACACATCGGCGGGGCGAAATCGGTACGAACCTGCCACTTTTGTCATTTAACCGATCAATTAAATCTATTGACCTTGCCCCTTGGAACTGCCTAGCAGAGGCAATAATTCGTGCCGTCAAGGTCACTTTCCAAGGGAACCCGGATGTCCGCCAATATCGCCGAAATGGAGAAGCGCCGCGCCGCAGCAAAGCTGGGTGGTGGTGAGAAGCGCATTGCCGCGCAGCACGCCAAGGGCAAGCTGACCGCGCGGGAGCGTCTCGACATTCTGCTGGACGAAGGCAGCTTCGAGGAATTCGACCTCTACGTCGAGCATGACTGCACCGACTTCGGCATGGAGAGCCAGCGCATCCCCGGCGACGGCGTCGTTACCGGATCGGGCACCATCAACGGCCGCCTCGTCTTCGTGTTCAGCCAGGATTTCACCGTGTTCGGCGGCTCGCTGTCGCACCGTCACGCGCAGAAGATCTGCAAGCTGATGGACAACGCGATGAAGGTCGGCGCGCCGGTGATCGGCCTCAACGATTCCGGCGGCGCGCGCATCCAGGAAGGCGTGGCGTCGCTTGGCGGCTATGCCGAAGTGTTCCAGCGCAACGTGCTCGCATCGGGCGTGGTGCCGCAGCTTTCGCTGATCATGGGGCCTTGCGCGGGCGGCGCGGTCTATTCGCCGGCCATGACGGACTTCATCTTCATGGTGAAGGACAGCTCGTACATGTTCGTCACCGGGCCGGACGTGGTGAAGACCGTCACCAACGAAGTCGTCACCCAGGAAGAGCTGGGCGGTGCGGTCACGCACTCCAGCAAGACCTCGGTGTCCGACCTCGCGCTGGAGAACGATATCGAGGCGCTGCTGGCGGCGCGCGATTTCTTCGACTTCCTGCCGCTCAACAACCGCGAGGAAGTGCCCGAGCGTCCCTGCGCCGATCCATGGGACCGTGCCGAGGAAAGCCTCGACACCGTGATCCCGCCTTCGGCCAACCAGCCTTACGACATGCATGAGGTGATCAAGAAGACGCTCGACGAGGGCGACTTCTTCGAGGTTCAGCCGCTGCATGCCGGCAACATCATCGTCGGTTTCGGCCGTATCGAGGGCAAGACCGTGGGTGTCGTTGCCAACCAGCCGATGGTGCTGGCGGGCGTGCTGGACATCAACTCGTCCAAGAAGGCGGCGCGTTTCGTGCGCTTCTGCGATGCCTTCAACATCCCGATCATCACCTTCGTGGACGTGCCGGGCTTCCTGCCGGGCACCGATCAGGAGCACAACGGCATCATCAAGCACGGCGCCAAGCTGCTGTTCGCCTATGCCGAGGCGACCGTGCCGAAGATCACCGTGATCACCCGCAAGGCCTATGGCGGCGCTTACGACGTCATGGCGTCCAAGCACCTGCGCGGCGACCTCAACTATGCCTGGCCGACCGCCGAAATCGCGGTGATGGGCGCCAAGGGCGCGGTGGAGATCATCTTCCGCGGCCTCTCGCCCGAGGGCATTGCCGAGAAGACAAGGGAATACGAAGACCGCTTCGCCAACCCCTTCGTGGCGGCGAGTCGGGGCTATATCGACGAGGTGATCTACCCGCACTCGACCCGCAAGCGCATCGCGCTGGGCCTACGCAAGCTGCGGACCAAGAGCCTCGAAAACCCCTGGAAGAAGCACGACAACATTCCGCTGTGATGGCGTTACGGGATCGCGGTGCATCTCCTTTTGGAGAGTACCGCGATCCGCTTCAGGCCGCGAAAGACGGCAGGCGTGAGAAACAAAATTGGGAAGTCAGGTCATGGAAGACATATACATCGTCAGCGGCGTGCGCACGGCAGTCGGCGATTTCGGCGGCTCGCTGAAGTCGTTCATGCCGTCCGATCTCGGCGGCAAGGTCGTGACCGAGGCGCTGGCTCGCGCGGGCGTTGCGCCTGAGGACGTCGGCCATATCGTCATCGGTCAGGTCATGCCGACCAGCGCCAGAGACGAGATGCTCAGCCGCGTGATCGGCATCAATGCCGGCGTGCCGTTCGAAGTGCCGTCGCTGACGCTCAACCGCCTCTGCGGATCGGGCGTGCAGGCGATCGTCTCGGCCGCGCAGATGATGAAGCTGGGCGAGGCAGGGATCACCGTCGCGGGCGGCGCGGAATCGATGTCGAACGTGCCCTATCACGACCACGGCGTGCGCTGGGGCAAGAAGATGGGCGCCAACACGCAGGAAGACGCGCTGACCGTCGGCCTGTCGGACGCCATCGGCGGCTACCACATGGGCATCACGGCCGAGAACGTGGCCGAACGCCACTGCGTCACCCGCGCAGACATGGACGCGCTTTCCGCGACCAGCCACCAGCGCGCTTCTCGCGCGATCGCGGAAGGTCGCTTCAAGGACCAGATCCTTCCCATCGAAGTGAAGACCCGCAAGGGCGTCACCGTTTTCGATACCGACGAACATGTCCGCGCCGACACCACCGCCGAGACGCTGGGCAGCATGAAGCCTGCCTTCAAGAAGGACGGCGCGGTCACTGCCGGCAATGCCTCGGGCATCAACGACGGTGCTGCCGCCGTGGTGCTGGCGACCGCTTCGGAAGTCGAGAAGCGCGGGCTCAAGCCGATGGCGAAGATCGTCGCCTGGGGCCATGCCGGTGTCGAGCCCGCCTACATGGGCGAAGGCCCGATCAAGGCGGTGCCGGTGGCGTTGGAGCGCGCCGGGCTTTCGCTGGGTCAAATCGACGTGATCGAGAGCAATGAGGCTTTCGCCGCGCAGGCCGCCGCCGTGACCAAGGTGCTGGGATTCGATCCGGAGAAGGTGAATCCGAACGGTTCGGGCGTCTCCATCGGCCACCCGGTCGGCGCCACCGGCACGATGCTCGCCATCAAGTGCATGTACGAGCTGAAGCGCACCGGCGGGAAATACGGCCTCGTCACCATGTGCATCGGCGGCGGGCAGGGCATCGCTCTCGTGCTGGAGAATGTGGCGTGAAGCTGGGTCGTCTCAACCACATCGGCGTTGCCACGCCCGATCTCGACGCTTCGATCGCGCACTACCGCGACGTGATGGGCGCCACCGATATTACCGAACCGTTCGTGCTGGAAAGCCAGCAAGTGCGCGTCTGCTTCGTCAATACGCCGGGTGAAGACGGCACGGCCGGAACGCAGATCGAACTGCTCCAGCCGACTGCGGCAGACTCGGCCGTGGGCAAGTGGCTGGAGAAGAACCCGCTCGGGGGGCAGCATCACATTTGCTTTGAGGTGCCAGACATTCACGCAGCCAAGGCCTGGTTCGAAGGCCTCGGCAAGCGCGTGCTGGGTGAGCCGCGCGTGGGTGCGCATGGGACGCTGATCTTCTTCGTCCATCCCAGGGACATGGGCGGTCAGCTCACCGAGATCATGGAAACGCCCAAGGGCGCTCACTGAGAAAGATTACGGCCCGCCGCAATGAGAGCGGGCCGGAAGGGATGCGGACAATGGCAGACATCAACGACTGGAAGGCGGCCGCCGACAAGGAGGTCAAGGGCAAGGACCTGACCTGGAACACGCCCGAGGGTATTGCGGTAAAGCCGCTCTACACCGCCGAGGACGTGACCGTCGATCCCGGCCTTCCCGGCTTCGCGCCGTTCACGCGCGGCGTGCGCGCCTCGATGTATGCCGGCCGCCCCTGGACCATCCGCCAGTACGCGGGCTTCTCCACTGCCGAGGAATCGAACGCCTTCTATCGCCGCAACCTCGCGGCGGGCCAGAAGGGCCTTTCGGTGGCTTTCGACCTTGCCACCCATCGCGGCTATGACAGCGACCATCCGCGCGTCGTGGGTGACGTCGGCAAGGCCGGTGTCGCCATCGATTCCGTCGAAGATATGAAGATCCTGTTCGATGGCATTCCGCTCGACAAGATGTCGGTCTCCATGACGATGAACGGCGCGGTGATCCCGATCCTGGCCTTCTTCATCGTGGCGGGCGAGGAGCAGGGGGTAGACCGCAAGCTACTCGACGGGACCATCCAGAACGACATCCTCAAGGAGTTCATGGTCCGCAACACCTACATCTACCCGCCCGAGCCTTCGATGCGGATCATCTCGGACATCTTCGGTTACACCAGCCGCGAGATGCCGAAGTTCAACTCGATCTCGATTTCCGGCTATCACATGCAGGAAGCCGGGGCGACGCAGGTGCAGGAACTGGCCTTCACCATCGCCGACGGCGCGGAATACGTGAAGTACGGCGTGGCATCGGGTCTCGATATCGACAAGTTCGCGGGCCGCCTGTCGTTCTTCTTCGCCATCGGCATGAACTTCTTCATGGAAGTGGCCAAGCTGCGCGCCGCGCGCGTGCTGTGGCACCGGGTGATGACGGAGCTTGGCGCCAAGGACGAACGCTCGAAGATGCTGCGCACGCACTGCCAGACTTCGGGTGTGAGCTTGCAGGAGCAGGACCCCTACAACAACGTGATCCGCACCACGATCGAGGCGATGGCCTCGATGCTGGGCGGCACCCAGTCGCTGCACACCAACGCGCTGGACGAGGCGATCGCGCTGCCGACCGACTTCTCGGCCCGTATCGCCCGCAACACGCAGATCATCATCCAGGAAGAGACCGGCATGTGCAATGTCGTCGATCCGCTGGGTGGGTCCTACTATATCGAGGCGCTGACGCAGCAGCTGGTCGATCAGGCGTGGGAGATCATCGAGCGCGTGCAGGCCGAAGGCGGCATGGCCAAGGCCGTCGCTGCCGGCTGGCCCAAGGCGATGATCGAGACCGCCGCCGCCGCCCGTCAGGCCCGCGTGGACCGGGGCGACGACGTGATCGTCGGCGTCAACAAGTATCGCCTTGCCAGCGAAGACCTGCTGGAAACGCTGGAAGTGGACAACGCCAAGGTCCGCGAAGGCCAGATCACCCGCATCAACAAGATGAAGGCAGACCGTGACGAGGCTGCTTGTCAGGCCGCACTCAAGGCCCTGCGCGACGGTGCCGCCGCGCCTGCCAGCATCGAGAACAACCTGCTCGCGCTCGCAGTGGAGTGCGCCCGCGCCCGTGCGACGCTGGGCGAGATCAGTTCGGCCATGGAAGACAGCTTCCAGCGCTATGGCACCCAGCCGACCCCGGTGAAGGGCGTCTATGCCGCACCTTACGACGGCGATAGCCGCTGGCAGCAGGTGCTGGGCGGTGTGCAGGCGGTGGAGCGCCGCCTTGGCCGCAAGCCCAAGGTGCTGGTCGCCAAGATGGGGCAGGACGGCCACGATCGCGGCGCCAACGTGATCGCCTCCGCCTTTGGGGACATGGGCTTCGACGTCGTTTCCGGGCCGCTGTTCCAGACTCCGGAGGAAACCGTGGTGCTGGCGCTGGAGAGCGCGGTCGATGTGGTTGGCGCGTCCTCGCTGGCGGCCGGTCACAAGACGCTGATCCCCGAGCTGATCCAGAAACTGCGCGAAGCGGGGCGCAGCGACATCAAGGTGATCGCCGGCGGGGTCATTCCGCCGCAGGACTATGAATTCCTGCGCAACGCAGGCGTTCAGGGCATCTACGGCCCCGGCACCAACGTGGTGGAATGCGCCGCCGACGTGCTGCGCCTGCTCGGCCACAACATGCCGCCGCTTGGGTCCACGCTGGAAGCGGCGGAATAAGGATGGCGATGCTGGATCGATGCCGCGCTTGGCTCTATGACAGGGGTTTGGCCGCGCGTCATCCCGCGCGCACCGCCTGAGGAATGACTATGACCGAGACCCCCGCCGTCACTGCACGAACCGACTGGACCCGTGAGGAAATCGCGGCGCTGTTCGACCTGCCGTTCACCGAACTGGTGTTCCGCGCCGCCGAAGTCCATCGCGCCAGCCATCCGCATAACGAAGTGCAGCTTTCGACGCTGCTTTCGATCAAGACCGGCGGCTGCGTGGAAGACTGCGGCTATTGCTCGCAATCGGTTTCGGCCAACAGCGGGGTCAAGGCGACCAAGCTGATGGAAGTGCAGCAGGTGCTGCAGCGCGCGGCGCAGGCGGCGGATCAGGGCTCCACCCGTTTCTGCATGGGCGCCGCCTGGCGCAACCCCAAGGATCGCGACATGCCCGCCATCATCGAGATGGTGAAGGGCGTACGCGCCATGGGCATGGAAACCTGCATGACGCTGGGCATGCTGACGCCGGATCAGGCGGATATGCTCTCCGAAGCGGGCCTCGACTACTACAACCACAACATCGACACTTCGCCTGAGCGTTACGACCAAGTGATCACCACGCGCACGATGGACGACCGCCTGGACACGCTGTCGAACGTGCGCATGGCGGGTATCAACGTCTGCTCGGGCGGCATCGTCGGCATGGGCGAGACGCGCGCCGACCGCGTGGGCTTCGTCCACACGCTGGCGACCTTGCCCGATCACCCCCAGTCGGTGCCGGTCAACGCGCTGGTTCCGGTGAAGGGCACGGTGCTGGGCGACATGCTGGCGGATACTCCGCTCGCCAAGATCGACGACGTGGAATTCGTGCGCACCGTCGCGGTCGCGCGGATCACCATGCCGCTGTCGATGGTGCGCCTCTCGGCGGGGCGCGAATCGATGTCCGAAATGACGCAGGCGATGTGCTTCATGGCCGGCGCGAACTCGATCTTCACCGGCGACAAGCTGCTGACTGCGCCGAACTCGGGCGACGACAATGACGCGGCGATGTTCGCGCGCCTCGGCATCAAGCCGATGGCGATCGAACTCACCGAGGCTCAGGTCGAAGCCCAGCGCATGCCCAAGGGCTGTGCGAAGCTGGAAGCTGCGGAATAGATGTAAACCGGACGCGGCCTGCGAGGTCGGCGGCGGAATTTGAAAGGGACGGGTTTGTTCAAGAAAATCCTCATCGCAAACCGGGGCGAGATCGCCTGCCGCGTCATCAAGACCGCGCGGCGGATGGGCATCCAGACGGTGGCGGTCTATTCCGACGCCGATGCCCGCGCGCCGTTCGTGCAGATGGCCGATGAGGCGGTCCACATTGGTCCCGCGCCCGCCGCGCAGTCGTACCTGATCGCCGACAAGATCATCCAGGCCTGCAAGCAGACCGGTGCCGAAGCCGTCCATCCGGGCTATGGTTTCCTGTCCGAGCGGACCTCCTTCGCCGAGGCGCTGGCCGCAGAGGGCATCGCGTTCATCGGTCCCCCGGTGGGCGCGATCGCCGCGATGGGTGACAAGATCGAGTCCAAGAAGCTCGCCAAGCAGGCCGGGGTCAACGTCGTGCCCGGCTTCGTCGGCGAGATCGAGGATACCGAGCACGCGGTGCGTATCTCGAACGAGATCGGCTATCCGGTGATGATGAAGGCCTCGGCAGGCGGCGGCGGCAAGGGCATGCGCCTTGCCTATAGCGAGCAAGACGTGCGCGAGGGCTTCGAGAGCGTGAAGCGCGAGGGCCTCAATTCCTTCGGTGACGACCGCGTCTTCATCGAGAAGTTCATCCTCAACCCGCGCCATATCGAGATCCAGATCCTCGGCGACAAGCACGGCAACATCCTCTACCTGAACGAGCGTGAATGCTCGATCCAGCGCCGCCACCAGAAGGTGGTGGAGGAAGCGCCGTCGCCCTTCGTCACCGAGAAGATGCGCAAGGCCATGGGCGAGCAGTGCGTCGCCCTGTCGCGCGCGGTGGGCTACTACTCGGCAGGCACGGTGGAACTGATCGTCTCGGGCGCCGATCCCACGGGCGAGAGTTTCTACTTCCTCGAAATGAACACCCGCCTTCAGGTGGAGCACCCGGTTACCGAAGCGATCACCGGCGTCGATCTGGTCGAACAGATGATCCGCGTCGCTGCTGACGAAAAGCTGGAGATGACGCAGGCCGACGTGAAGATCGACGGCTGGGCCATCGAAAACCGCGTCTATGCCGAAGACCCCTATCGTGGCTTCCTGCCCTCGACCGGCCGGCTCGTGCGCTATCAGCCGCCGGTTGACGGATGGGACGACGACGGCGCCGAAAATGGCCGCCGTGGTGTGGACGGCATTCGCGTGGATGACGGCGTCTACGAAGGCGGCGAAGTCTCGATGTTCTACGATCCGATGATCGCCAAGCTGATCACCTGGGGCGAGACCCGCGACGAGGCGGCGGACAAGCAGGTCGCCGCGCTCGACCTGTTCGAGATCGAGGGTCTTGGCCACAACATCGATTTCGTCTCGGCCATCATGCAGCACCCGCGCTTCCGTTCGGGCGAGCTGACCACCGGTTTCATCGCCGAGGAATATCCCGAAGGCTTCACCGGCGCGCCTGCTTCGGAGGAACTGAAAGGCAAGCTGGCTGCCGTCGCGGCCTTCGTCGCCACCGCGCGGGCCGACCGTGCGCGCCGGGTCGACGGCCAGCTGGCGCCGCGCCGTCTGGCACCGCCGTCGGAATGGACCGTCACCATCGACAAGGCGCCTTACGAGGTCGTCATCGACGATGAAGACGTCACCGTGAACGGCATCTCGGTTGATCTCGCGATGGAATATACGCCGGGCGACCGCATGATAGACGCCGAGATCGACGGCGAGGCCATCGGCATCCGCGTCGCGCCCACGCGCACCGGCCTGAAGATGACCACGCGCGGCTGCATCCACGACGTGCTGATCCTGCCCAGCCACATCGCCTCGCTGAACCGGCACATGATCGAAAAGGTCCCGCCGGATCTCTCTAAGTACCTGATCTGCCCGATGCCGGGCCTGCTCGTGGCGCTTCACGTGGGCGAGGGCGACAAGGTCGAGGCCGGCCAGCCGCTCGCCGTGGTCGAGGCGATGAAGATGGAAAACATCCTGCGCGCCGAGAAGTCCGGCGTGGTCAAGGCCGTCAACGCCAAGGCCGGCGAAAGCCTTGCGGTGGACGCCGTGATCCTCGAAATGGAATAAATGCATCTCAATCACGACCCCGCAGCACCCGCGGCCGAGCAGATATCCTTCGAAGACTTCCTGAAAGTGGACATCCGCGTCGGCACCGTTGTCGCTGCGGAAGTCTATGAGGGCGCGCGCAAGCCGAGCTTGAAGCTGCGGATTGATTTCGGCCCCGGCATTGGCGAGCGTAAGAGCGTGGGGCAAGTCGCCGCGCTCTATTCGCCTGAGGAATTGATCGGGCGGCAAGTGGCGGCGGTCGTGAATTTTCCAACGCGGCAGATCGGCAAGGCGCTGTCCGAGGCGCTGACGCTCGGCTTCGCGGACGAGGAGGGGCGTGTGGTCCTCTTCGCGCCGGACCAGCCGGTGCCCAACGGTTCGAGGTTGTTCTGATGACGGGTTTTGCCGCGCTTCTGGCCGAGGCGGAGGAAATCGACGGCGGTTTCGCGTTCGATATCACCGATGATTGGCTTCAGGGCCGCACCGCTTACGGCGGGCTGACTTCGGCGCTGTCGCTGGCAGCGGCGCAGCGTGTCGATCCCGAATTGCCGCCGCTGCGTTCGGGTCAGTTCGCGATGATCGCGCCGCTGGCCGGCCGCGTGGAGGCGCGAGCGCGGATCGTGCGCAAGGGGCGCAATGCCACCTGGGTTGCAGCCGAGCTGTCGAACGAGAAGGGCGTCGGTTTCAGCGCCAGCTTCGTATTCATGCGCCAGATCGAGAGCGCTGCCGATATCGCGGGTTATCCGCTGCCCGAGGGCACCAGTCCGGTCGCCGATGCCAGCCCGGTGCCGATGGACCATGCGCCGCAGTTCCTGAAGCAGAACTTCGATGCGCGCTTTGCCCTGCCGAAGTCGGCACTGGGCGAAGCGGATCTGTGCTGGTGGGTGCGGCTCAAGGCGCGCGAGAATCTCGACCCGGCGCTGGAGGCAGTGCTGATCGGCGATGCCTTGCCGACGGCGGTGCTGCCGCTGCTGGGCTTCCGCGTGCCGATCAGCTCGATGCACTGGCACGTCAACATGTTGGAGCCTGTGCCGACGACCGAGGACGGTTGGTGGCTGCTGCGCTCGACCAGCGAATTCGCGCGCAACGGCGGGGCGAGCGAGCAAATCCTTCAGTGGAATGCAGCGGGCAGGCCGGTTATCGCGGGGATGCAGTCGGTCGCGGTATTCGGCTGAGCGATTTTCCGCTTGAGCCCAAAAAGGCGCCCTTGCCTGAGCAGGGGCGCCTTTTTGCTGTCAGGCCGATGCCGGCTCACCCGCGAGCGTCTTGCCCAGCGCGATCTTGAACGCGGCGAAGGCGATCAGGCCCACGGCGGCGGAACCTACGTGGAGCAGCCAGAACGACACGGTATCCATCGAGGAATACCAGCCGCCCACTTCGCCCACCACTTTGTTCGCGCCGAAGAAGGCCAGGTAGTAGATCCCCACGACCGTCGCGTTGAGCGCGCGCGGGGCGACCTTGGTGAACAGGGCGAGGCTGACCGGCATGATATGGGCGAAGCCGATCGAGTTGAAGAAGTGGAACATCACCGGCCAGAACAGGCCGATCTTGGCATTTCCGGCGGTCGCGGCGGCGATCACCAGGCACATGCCGCCCATCATGCTGAAGACCGAGCCGATGATCATCTTGCCCAGTTCGTCGGGTTCGCGGCCGGTGCGGGCGGAATACCACTTCCAGAACGCCGCCACGACGACCAGCATCGAGAAGCTGAGGGTGGCGTCGACGGTGATCATCCAGCTCGTGGGCAGGGTGTCGCCGAAGAAGGTGAGCTGGAACTTGTCGTCCGCCCATACGAGGTAGGCGTTGAAGATTTCCTGGTTGCTCATCATCGCGACGGCAAGCACCGGCACCAGCACGGCCAGGGCGCCGAGGCGCGGCCAGTCGGAGCGGGTCAGGCGGATCTTTGGTGCCTTTTCGCCCTTCGGGACGCGGTTGTCGGCGGGGAGCCAGTGTCCGGCCTTGAGGTAGATGACCAGACCCAGCACCATGACGATCCCGGCGGTGCCGAAGCCGTAGTGCCAGCCCACTTTCTCGCCCAGCGTACCGGCGATCAGCGGGGCGGCGATCACCGAGACGTTGATGGCGATGTAGAAGATCTGGAATGCCATGGCGCGGCGCAGATCGCCGGGCTTGTAGAGTTCGCCGACCTGGCTGGCGATATTGCCCTTGAACAGGCCGACGCCGACCACCAGCGACACCAGCGCCAGCAGGAACATGCCCTCGAAAGCCATGAGGAAATGCCCGAGCGACATGACCACGGCGCCCGCGATCAACGTCGCTTTGCGGCCCAGCCAGCGGTCCGCGACGATGCCGCCGAGGATCGGGGTGAGGTAGACCAGCGAGGTATAGTCGCCGAAGATCGCCGAAGCGAGCGGCTGCCCCTCCAGCCCGGAATAGTGCCAGCCGCGCAGCCACGACAGGCCCACGACCTTGCCGATGTTCTCGGGCAGCAGCAGGTACTTGACCATATAGAGCACGAGCAGCGTCTGCATCGAATAGTACGAGAAGCGCTCGCAGCCCTCGACGAAGGAGAGATAGCCCAGGCCCTTGGGATGGCCCAGGAAAGCGCGGTCGTTGCGCTCGATTTCCTCGGGGAAGTCGAGTTCGGGAGTGGCTTCTGAAAGTGTCATGGTGTCTAGTGCGACCCGGTACTTTTGTTATCCGAGGGCGCACCATAGTGGCGCGTCATTGTAATGTCACGTCGAGCAAAAGAGGCGGGCCGGGGCGGCGGTCCCAAGCGTCTTTGTTCAAACGGAAAAGGCGACAGACCCGATCGACCTGTCGCCTTCCCGTACGCCCCCGGACCTCGTGAAAGGTTCTGCGATCGGCGCCAAATTCCATTGCAGGAATGCTTCGGAAACGCAGGGCAAGCGCGACTCGTTGCCGCATACGCCGCATGCAGGGCACGGCACGCCGGAATTTCAACGGGATAGCATCATTAATTCGATGCGCTTCATCGCCTTTAGCGACACAGGTCGACCCGTCGTCAGTCTCGCGCCAATTCCTCGTCGAGGAACGCGGCGACATCTTCCAGCGAGACCTGCTTGTCGAGGTAGGTCTGACCGATCCCCTTGAGCAGCAGGAAGGGCAGGGTACCGGCGTCCATCTTCTTGTCGTGCAGCATATGCTCGACGAGGCGGGCACCGTCGCAGTCGAGGCCGAGGGCCTTGAGGCTGGCAGGCAGGCCGATCTCGCCGATGTGACGGGCGATGTGCTCGGCGCTGGCACGCGGCATCAGCTCGCGGCGGGCGGAGTAGCGCGCCGCCAGCGCCATGCCGAGGGCGACCGCCTCGCCGTGGAGCAGGCGCGTGGAGAAGCCGGTCTCGGCCTCCAGCGCATGGCCGAACGTGTGGCCGAGATTGAGCAGGGCGCGCCTGCCGGTCGTCTCGAATTCGTCTTCCGCGACGATCCGCGCCTTGCTCGCCACCGAATGAGCCACCGCATATTCGCGAAGCTGGCTGTCGCCCGCCAGCATCGCGGCGGCATTGGCGTCGCACCAGGCGAAGAAGTCGGCATCGTCGATGAGGCCGTATTTCACAACTTCGGCATAGCCCGCCAGCAGGTCGCGCTCGGGCAGGGTTTCCAGCGCCGAGAGGTCCGCCAGCACCAGCGAGGGCTGGTGGAAGGCGCCGACGAGGTTCTTGCCGGCGGGGGTGTTGATCGCGGTCTTGCCGCCGACGCTCGAATCGACCTGGGCGAGCAGGGTTGTCGGCACCTGGATGAACTTGCACCCGCGCTTGAGCACCGAGGCGCAGAAGCCGGTGAGATCGCCGATGACGCCGCCGCCGAGCGCGATGATATGGTCGCCGCGCTCCACTTCGAGCGAAAGCAGCCAGTTTACCGTGGCGGCCAGTTCCTCCCACGATTTCGTGGCCTCGCCGGGGGGGAGGATGCGCCAGTGCGGCTCGTGGCCGTTGTCGCGCAGGCTGGCTTCGACCACCGCCCCCCAGGCGGCATGGACGTTTGCGTCGGTGATGATCGGCACGCCGCGCTTGCGCAGGCGCCCCCGGCACTGCGGCACGAGTTCGGCGAGCAGCCCTGCGCCGACGCGCACTTCGTAGGGGCGACCGGCGATATCGACGGGGATTACAGCCATTGCGAAATTCCCTGAAGGACGTTGTTGATCGTCTGGACGTGCGGACCGCTGTGACTCATGACGTGGATCGGGGCCAGCGAATAGTGCTGCTGCCGGTCCTCGCGCAGTCGCGTGAGAATTTCGCGCGGATTGCCGCCTTGCAGCAGAGGCCGATTGTCCTTGCGCGCGGTGCGTTCGACCAGGGTGTCCACCTCGCTGTCGAGCCAGACGGTGATGGCCTTGTCCAGAATCAGTTGCCGCGTCACTTCGTTGCAGAAGGCGCCGCCGCCGGTCGCGATCACGCAGGGCCCGGCATGGGGTTTGCCCTCGATCAGGCGCGAGATCACCCTGCGCTCGCCGTCGCGGAAGTAGGATTCGCCGTAAGTCTCGAAAATCTCGGGGATGGTCATCTGCGCCGAGCGCTCGATTTCCTCGTCGGCATCGACGAAGGGACAGTCGAGCAGGGTGGCGAGGCGCTTGCCCACGCTCGATTTGCCCACGCCCATCATCCCGACCAGCACGATGGGGCGATCGATGCGCCGCGCGAGAGCGGCAATTTCCTGCGCGGAAAACCGGGTCTGTTGAACGTCCATTGCTCCATCGCCTATAGTTGCGCTAGGTCGCAGCGCAAGCATCGGTGAAGGAAGGCGAGTGACGATACCAAAACGCAGGCGCAAGTTCTCAGGCGTGGCTGCCGTTTCCATCGTCCTGCTGGCGATCGCGTTGATGGTTTTGGCCTGGACGAACGGTGGCCGCTCGCCGGTGCGCGATATCGTCCAGCCGGTTCCGGTGCCGGAGTTGCCGCAATGACCGTGCGTATCAGAACGCATTTCAGGGCATGGCACCTGCTGGTCGGCGCTTCGCTCGCGCTGACTTCTGCATGGGCAGTGGCGCAGGACGCGCCGGAATCGCTGCTTCCGAAGATGTTCGACGAGCCGACGCCGACCCCCGCGCCCAGTCGTCCCGCCGCGACGAGCGCTCCGGCTGCGCCCCGTCCCGCGACGACCAGCGTTTCGACGCCGGTTGTGCAGCCGCTGCCGGAACTGGCGCCGAGCTTCTCGCCCGATTCCTTCGTGACCGTCGATGCCGCGGGCAAGAGCACGCTGAAGCGCATGCCGACGCTGGAAGAACTCCAGAGCATGTCGCCCGAGGACTTCGAGCAGCTGCTTACCGACAAGCTCAATCTCGACATGCCCGCGGGCGCCCGCCGTTCGATGGACGAAGTCGGTCTTGTCGATGAGAGCGAAGGCGGCATGGCGGCAGGCTCGCTCGCCACGCAGAACCCCTATCTGGTGCAAACCGCGCTGGCCGCCAATCGCGGCACGCTGGTCTCGCGTTGGGGCCATATCCTGCTGCGCCGCGCGCTCGCCTCGCGCCTTCAGGCTCCGGCGGGGATGAGCCCGCAGCAATTCCTGGCGCTGCGCGTCGGCCTGCTGATTCGCATGGGCGAGAGCGACGCCGCGCGCGCGGTGATGCAGGGCCTCGATATCTCGAACTTCACGCCGGACATCACCCGCGAGGCATTCGACATCTATCAGCGCACCGCCGACTTCACCGGCATGTGCCCGGTGCTCTCGATTCAGGGGGCGCAAGGTGCGGGAATCGAGTGGAGCGCGGCCCAGTCGATCTGCGATGCCTTCCGGGGCAGCGGCGCGGCGGCGCTCTCGCGGCTGGAGAAGGCCCGCGTCAGCGGCAAGATGCCGCGCATCGATTCCCTGCTCGCACAGAAATACGCAGGCGCTGCCGGACGGTCGCGCAAGGCGGTGACGATCGAGTGGGACGGCGTCGATACGATGACGCCCTGGCGCTATGGCCTCGCCATCGGTGTAGGTCTCAACCCGCCGGAAAGCGCGATGGTCGGTGCTGGCCCCGCCTACGACAGCATCACCGCGCTGGCGCCGATGGTCGGACTGTCGCGCCGTGCCGCCGCTGCCGATCGGGCCGGGGCGAGCGGGGTGCTCTCGAACGCGGCGATGGTCGATCTCTATTCGCAGCTCTACGCCGATCCCGACGTGACCGGCGACTGGCAGAAACGGGCCGAGACGCTGCGCGATGCCTATGGCCTCGAATCCCCGTCGGCCCGTATCGCCGCGATGCAGACCTTGTGGACCGGCGTGAGCGGCCAGGCCGCTTATGCCCGGCAGGTGCTGACCGCCGCCGCCGCCGCGCGCATCGCGCCGAGCAAGGACTTGGCGGACGATGCCGGAGCGTTGATCGCCTCGATGCTGGCGGCGGGCTACGACACCAATGCGCTGGCATGGTCGCCGATCGTGCCTTCGGGCAGTCAGGGCTGGGGGCTGCTGACTTTGGCGGCGCCGGGCCGCATTCGCGCGGTGGATACCGGAGCGGTCGACAGCTACTACGGCGACGACGAAAGCCAGAACAAGCGCAAGAGTGCGTTTCTCGTGGCGGGCCTCGCGGGGCTGGGGCGCATAGACGAGGGCGCGGCCACGCGCTATTCGAACGAGTGGGGCATGCAACTGGACAGCGCCACGCGCTTCACCACCGCGATCGAGCGGGCGGCGCGGGACGGCGATGCCGCCAGCGTGGCGATGCTGGCGGGCCTCGGCATGCAGGGCAGCAGCTGGCAGCGCATGACGCCGCGCTATCTCTACCACATCGTTTCGGCCCTACGCACGGTCGGCCTCGACGCGGAAGCGCGGATGATTGCTGCGGAAGCCGTGGCACGGGCCTGATTTCCATGGCGGACAACGCCGAGCGGTTTCTGGCGATGCTGGCCGCCGAGCGCGGTGCGGCGGCGAACACGCTTGCGGCCTATCGCCGTGATCTTGCCGCGGCGGCGGAGGAACTCGGCGATCTCGCGGCGGTGGACGGTGATGCGTTGGCGGGGCTGGGGGAGGCGTGGGATGGGCTTGCCGCGTCCAGTCTCGCCCGTCGCTGCTCGGCGCTTCGGCAATTCTACGGTTTTCTGGTGGACGAAGGGCTGCGGGCGGACGATCCTTCCGGTTCGCTGCCCAAGCCGCGCACGCGTCGTCCGCTGCCGCGCCTGCTCTCGCATGAGGAAGTCGAGCGGTTCCTGACCACCGCCGAAGCCGAGGCGGTGAGCGAGCGTTCCGATGCAGTGCGGCTGCTGACGCTGCTGGAGCTGCTCTACGGCTCGGGTCTCCGCGCGACGGAGCTGGTCTCTTTGCCGCTGGCGGCGGTGCCGCGTGACGCGCCTTTCCTGCATGTCACCGGCAAGGGCGGGCAGCAGCGCATGGTGCCGGTGAGCGGACGCGCCCGCACGGTGCTCTCGCGCTGGCTGGCGGTGCGGCGCGGCAATTCGAAGTTCCTTTTCCCGTCGAGCGGGGAGAGCGGCCATCTGACGCGGGTGCGGTTGTTCCAGCTGCTGCGGGCCTTGGCGGTGCGGGCGGAAATCGATCCCACGCGGGTCTCGCCGCATGTGCTGCGCCATGCCTTCGCCACGCACTTGCTGGAAGGCGGCGCGGACCTCAGGGTGCTGCAGATGCTGCTCGGCCATGCGGACATCGCCACGACCCAGATCTATACCCATGTCGATTCCGCGCGCCTCGTCGCGCTCGTGAACGCGCGCCATCCGCTGGCGCGTGGGTGACGGGAACAAGCGCTTGCAGATCCCGTTGCAGAACGGGAAAGACCTGAAGGAATGTCCTTGGCGGAGGGGAATGCGGTGGTTGTAAGTAATTTGGTTCGGCGCAAGTGGAGCGCGATAACGGCGGCATCGGTACTCGCTCTCGCGCCGAGTGCTACCGGAGTCGCCGTTGCGGCGGCGGCCTATCCGGCTACCGTCAGCTCAATCAGCCGGGCCGACAAGGAGCAGGGCGCCAAGGCCCATCCCGATCTGCTGGCCGAGTTTGGTGGCGGCCTGACCGGGCCGCAGGCCGCCTATGTCGAGCAGGTCGGCAAGAACATCGCCGTGCAGTCCGGCCTGTCGAATGCGAAGGGCGATTTCACGGTTACGCTGCTGAACTCGCCGGTGAACAATGCCTTCGCGATTCCCGGCGGCTATATCTACGTGACGCGCCAGTTGACGGCGCTCATGAACAACGAGGCGGAACTGGCGGGCGTGCTCGGCCACGAGGTGGGGCATGTCGCGGCGCGTCACTCGGCCAAGCGGCAGCAGGCGGCCTCGCGCAACCAGTTGCTGGGGGCGCTGGGGTCGATTCTCTCGGGCGTGCTGCTGGGGGACAGCGCTTTCGGGCGACTCGGGCAGCAACTGGCCTCGCAAGGCTCGCAGATGCTGACGCTCAAATATTCGCGAACGCAGGAGCTGGAAGCGGATCGGCTCGGCATTACCTACCTGAAGCGTGCTGGCTACGATCCGCGCGCAATGGCAACGGTGCTGAACAGCCTCGCGCGGCAGAACGCGCTCGAAGCGCAATTGCGCGGGAGTTCGAGCCAGGTTCCGCAATGGGCCTCCACCCACCCCGATCCCGCCTCGCGCGTGCGCGATGCACTGTCGCTGGCGGGCAGTGCCGCGACCGGCACGACGAATCGCGACGTGTTCCTCACGCGGATCGACGGACTGGTCTATGGCGACGATCCCAAGCAGGGGATCATCGACGGCAGCAAGTTCACCCACCCGGACCTGCGCCTCGCGTTTCAGGCGCCGGAGGGCTTCTATCTGGTGAACGGCACGCAGGCGGTCTCGATCAATGGCGATTCGGGCAAGGCGCAATTTGCCGGTGGGCCGCTGGGGACCGGCCTCGATGCCTATATCCAGACGGTGTTTTCCAGCCTGACCGAATCGGGGCAGGCGCGGATCGAGCCGTCCAATATTGAGCGGACCACGGTGAACGGGCTTCCTGCCGCTTACGGTGTGGCACGGGTGCAAGCGTCGAGCGGGCCGGTGGACGTGGCGGTGTTCGCCTACGATTTCGGCGGCGGCAAGGCCTATCACTTCCTGACGATCACGCGCGTCGGCGGGGCAGGGGTGTTCAACCCGATGTTCAAGAGCCTGCGCTGCATTTCCGCTGCGGATGCCGGACAGGTGAAGCCGCGTCGCCTGGCGGTGGTGACTGTAAAGGCTGGCGACACCGTGCAGTCGCTCGCGGCGCGCATGGCCTATACCGATGCGGCGCTGGAGCGGTTTCTGGTGTTGAACGGATTGGACAGCAATGCGCGGCTGGCAGCGGGGCAAAAGGTGAAGCTGGTGACGTATTGATGTTCAGCTTGGCGATTGTTCACCCGTTATCCTGAGGTCTCGCGCGCTCTATGACGTCACTCAGCACTGGTCATGAACCCCACTCTCATCATCCTGAACTTGGTTCTGAGTAGGCGGCTTATCAGCTTCACTCATACGAAAAGGGCGGCAGGTTTCCCCCGCCGCCCTTCCGATTAACTGGCAGTAGCTTACTTTACGTTGCTACCAGCATTTTCATTGCCCTTTTCGATCGCAGTCGACGTCTTCGTGAACGTCGTATTGAGCTGCGAACCCAGGCCCTGCATGGCGGCAATGGCGGCAACGGCGATAAGAGCGGCGATCAGGCCGTATTCGATAGCGGTGGCGCCCTGTTCGTTGCGGCGCAGCTTGGCGAGAAACTTCATCTGATGTCTCCTGAATGAAAGCAATCTGGTGTACCCGGTCCGCCCCGCCCCCCGGCTTACCCTATGAGGCACTCGCTTCGGCGCTTTGGACAGGCTTGGAACTACGCCACAAGTGTTGAAGAAAACTTAAGCGAGGAATCTTGTTACTTTCCTGAGATCGCATCCGCGGACTTCTGGGAAGCCCCGGTCCATAACCGGATCGTTTCCGACGCGACGCCATTCAGGGCGACGAGCATGACAAGTACGATCATGGCGAGGATAAGGGCATATTCTACTGCGGTAGCGCCGCGTTTATCTTGAGATATACGCTGGAGAATCGACTTTATAGCCATGATTGCTTGCAATGCCCCCGATATATTCCTGAAATACCATTTCATCGTTAAAGAGTTCCTAAAGGAGGGCGCGAAGCTGGAAAATTCTTTTACACCCCCGTCGCCCCCGCTGCTGCCTCCACTGTTGGTCGTGGCGGTGGCCCTGGTACGACCCGACGGACGAATCCTGATGCAGCAGCGGCCTGCCGCATCGATGCACGGCGGTCTCTGGGAGTTTCCCGGCGGCAAGGTCGAGCCGGGCGAGACGCCGGAGAACGCCGCCGTGCGCGAACTGCACGAGGAACTCGGCGTCGATCTCTCGCGGGATTCCCTACTGTCTGTCGGCTTCGCCAGCAGCGGCAGTCTGGCGCCCTCGGAAGGGCAGTCCGGCCGGGCGGTCGTCATTCTTCTTTATATATGCCGCGAATGGCGGGGTGAACCGCAGGCGCATGAGGCGCAGGCATTGGACTGGTGCAGCTTGGAGGCGATCCCGGATCTGGCAATGCCGCCGCTCGATTATCCGCTCGCTGCCAACTTATCCACATTCTTGCTCGGGAATGCGATATAGGCGTTGACGGCAGGGCGAACGAATCCTATTGGCGCCTCTCCAACGCGCCCGTAGCTCAGCTGGATAGAGCATCAGACTACGAATCTGAGGGTCGGACGTTCGAATCGTTCCGGGCGCACCATTCTCCTTCGGGGGTTTGGGCATTGGTTGGAAAATGAAATTTGCGCCCGTAGCTCAGCTGGATAGAGCATCAGACTACGAATCTGAGGGTCGGACGTTCGAATCGTTCCGGGCGCACCATTTCTCCTTCGCGGGCTTTTGTCCTGAAGTTGAAGTGGCACCACATAGGGCAAATTGTGCGCCCGTAGCTCAGCTGGATAGAGCATCAGACTACGAATCTGAGGGTCGGACGTTCGAATCGTTCCGGGCGCACCACTTGCAAGACATACGAAAAGCCCCGCAGAGCATGATGCTCCAGCGGGGTTTTTCGTATGCGTCGGCCTGCATGGCTTGAAAAGAAAAGGGCCGGGAACGCGGCTGCGCTCCCGGCACTTTCGATTCGTGCCTTTACAGGCGCTTACTGGCCGCTGGGCGTCGCGGCGGCACCGGCGGTGGCCGAAGGCGCGGCCTGGGCGTCGGCGCCCGGCTGGCCGCCCGCGCTGGCCTGAAGCTGCGAGTTGAACGCCGTGGCGGTCATGCCCAGCGTCAGCGACTTGTCGGCGCCGAGACCGAAGTAGGACTTCTTGAGCTGCGCCACCGAGCCGTTGCTGAGCGTGACGAAGACGTCTTCGCCCTCGACCTTGCTCACGGTGCCGAGAACGACGCCGTCGCTGCTCTTGATCGGCTTGTCGGCGGCGAAGGCCGTCGCGAGTTCGGCGCTGCTCTCGGCCTTGGCGCCGTTCACGGCGGCTTCGAGATCGGCCTTGTTCATGCCGATCGTCAGGCCCTTTTCACGCGTCGCGAAGGAAGCGACCGGCAGGCCGGCGCGCGCAGTGCCGGTGTTGACGGTAACGACGCCGCTCTGCACCGCTTCCACGGTGCCGACTTCGGAGCCATCGGGGCCATAGACCTTGGCGCCCACCGTCGGTGCGGCGGCAGCGGTTGCGGCCGTGCCCTGCGCCATGACGGCAGCCGGGGTCAGGGTCGCGGCGGCGATCGCGGCGGCGATGAGAGATTTCTTCATGGCGTACTCCTTCTCGATGCGAAGACCGATCTGCGGCCTCCGGCTCGGGGGGCTTCCGATACGCAGTCGCACGTGCGGAAGCGTGAATGGTGGTCCGGAAAAGTCACGACCCGGACTGTTTGTTCCGACCCGAAGGTCGGAAAATCCCGCTCCGCATCTCATGCGACAAGAAGGAGCGGGGTTAACGGTGCATGTTGCACACGCGAAACGGAATGGCCCCTGAATGGTGCCGGATCAACCGCCAAAATGGCGCTTTTCTGCGATGAAACGGCGGAAATCCGCCAGTTCGCGTCTGGGGCGGCGGCAGGCTGTGCCGTCTGTCAGACAAATGGGGGAGGGAACCCTCGTTCATCTGAATGCTTGATCCGCTGCAACGGGTGCTCCAGCAAGGCAGGTAATGATACAGGAATCGGCTAACGGCGAGCACGGGGTGTCGCCATCGGTCTGGCGCTACGCCATGGCGAAGCGCGCCTATGTGGTGATCGACGCGGCGGACTATTTCGAACTGATGCGCGGGATCATGGAGGACGCGCAGCAGCGCATCTTCATGATCGGCTGGGATTTCGATTCGCGCATCCTGCTTTCGGAAGGGCGGCGCTGGTGGCAGCGCGGACGGCGCAAGCGGTTTCCGGCGCGGCTCGGGTCCTTCATCGTGTACCTGGTCAGAAGCAATCCGCGGCTGGAGATTCTGCTGCTCAAGTGGAACCTCTCGCTGATGAAGTCGCTGCTTCGCGGCACGATGCTGATCGATCTCGTGCGCTGGGCCTTGCGCAAGCGAATCGACTTCAAGTTCGACGCGGCGCATCCGGTGGGGTGCAGCCATCACCAGAAGATCGTGGTGATCGACGATGTCTTCGCGGCCTGCGGGGGGATCGACATGACCTCCGACCGCTGGGACACGCCCGACCACTTGCCGAACGACACCCGGCGTCGGCGTCCGACCGGCAGGCTCTATGGCCCGTGGCACGACGTGACGATGGTGATGGAAGGCGAGGTTGCCGCGGCGCTGGGCGATCTCGGGCGCGAGCGCTGGAAGGTGGCGGGCGGGGCTGAGCTGGCCCCCTGTGCGCCGCAGGACTTCAGCCCATGGCCCGATGGTCTCACGGCCGAGTTCGAGAACGTCGAGATCGGCATCGCCCGCACCCGCGCGGAATATGGCGACTGTCCGCAAGTCAGCGAGATCGAGGAATTGTTCGTCGAGCAGATTCGGCGGGCGAAGAGATTCATTTATGCGGAGACGCAGTATTTCGCCTCAAGGGCGATAGCGGAGGCGATCTGCGAGCGGCTGCTGGAACCCGATCCGCCCGAATTCGTCATCATCAATCCGCTCACCGCTGACGGCTGGCTGGAGCAGATCGCGATGGACACCGCACGCGTCGAACTCGTGCGTACGCTGAACGATGCCGATCATGCCGGTCGTTTCCGCATCTTCTACCCGGTCGCCTCGGACGGGACGCCGATCTACGTCCATGCCAAGCTGATGATCGTAGACGATGAGATCCTGCGGGTCGGTTCGGCCAATATGAACAACCGTTCGATGGGGCTCGATTCCGAGTGCGACGTCTTCATCGACGCGGCGCGCCCGGCCAACGGCCATGTCTCCCCGGCGATCACTGGGCTGCGCCACCGCCTGCTTGCCGAGCACTGCGGCGTGAGCGAGGAAACCATCGTCGCGGCGCTGGATCGCCAAGGTTCGATGCTCGCGGCCATAGAAAGCCTTGTGCCTTCGGGCAAACATCTCGAACCCTTGCCCTTGAAACATCTGTCCGAAGCTGAAAGAGCGCTCGGTGAAAGTGCTCTGCTCGATCCGGAACGTCCCGGTGAGATGTTCGAGCCGATCGAGCGGCGCGGTCTCTTCCGCCGCAAGGGGCAGCTCATGCGGCTGCGCCTCATGGACAGATTGCGAAGGAGTAAGAAGGGATGAGCAGCCTAGACGGTCCCGGCGAGGACAACCCGCTGGGCAAGCCGGCCGTCCCCGAACACGTTCAGGACGCGATTCGCACGCTGATCGAATGGGCCGGTGACGATCCGTCGCGCGAAGGGCTGCTCGACACGCCCAAGCGCGTGGCGCGTGCGTGGAAGGAATATTGCCAGGGCTATGGCGAGGACCCGGCGGTGCATCTCAGCCGCGTGTTCGAGGAAGTGGGCGGCTATAACGAAGTCGTGCTGCTGAAGGATATCCCGTTCCAGTCGCACTGCGAGCATCATATGGCCCCGATCATCGGCAAGGCGGCGATCGCCTATCTGCCGAAGGACCATGTCGTCGGTATCTCGAAGCTGGCCCGCGTGCTGCACGGTTTCGCGCGTCGCCTCCAGATCCAGGAGCGCCTGACCGCCGAAGTGGCGCAGTGCATCTGGGATCATCTCCAGCCGCAGGGCGTGGCCGTGGTGATCGAGGCCAGCCATGCCTGCATGACCGCGCGCGGCGTGCGCACGCCAGGCGTGAGCATGATCACCAGCCGCATGATGGGCACGTTCCTCGACGACGAGCGCAGCCGCAAGGAAGTGCTCAGCCTGATGGGCTACTGATGGGCTGCTGAGTTCCGGCGCAATTATCCCCGTTTCCGGGCGGGTTTCCGGCGCGGAGGGCTTGCAGAGTCCTCCGGGCTGGGGAAGCAAGGGCCGGACGCGGAGACTTCTGCCGAAGGCTGGCGCATGGGCTCCGGGGGACAGAATGAGCGGACGGATCGAAGGCGCTGAAACGAGAAACGGCGGGCGAATGGCCCGCTGGCTTCCGGTGCTCGTGCCTGCGGCAATGCTGGCGGCTTTGCTGTTTCGAAGCGTCTGGGACGTCGATATCTTCTGGCAGCTCAAGCTGGGCGAGATCATTCTCGATCGCGGCGGCCCGGTCTGGCGCGAGCCGTTTGCCGCGCTTCATCTCGGAGAGCCGCTTCCCGCCGTCGGCTGGCTGGCGCAGGCGAGCATGGCCTTCGTGCGCAGCCATGGCGGCTGGGGAGCCTTGCGGGTCTATGATGCGCTGTGCTGGCTCGGCGGTTTCTGGGCGGTTGCGGCGGCCTGCCGTTGGCGCGGTGCCTCGCGGGGAGCGGTCGCCCTGGCACTTGTTCTGGCCTTCGCCGCCGCCTTGCCGACCGCCAGTATTCGGCCGCAGAGCTATGCCGCGCTGTGCTTCGGACTGTTGCTCGCGCTGCAACGCCTGAACTTGCGGGCGACGACGACGGTCGCGCTCGGCGTACCGCTGCTGGTGCTGTGGCAGAACCTTCATCCCTCGGTCAGTGTCGGGATTCTGGCACTGGGCCTGCATACGGCGGCGGGTGGCCTCGCATGGCTGCGCGATCGCCGCCGAGCGCTGCCGATAGCTTCGGCGATCCTGACGGTCGTGGCGGTGGCCGCTATGTTCGCGACACCGGACGGCTTTTCGGTGCTGACGATCTCCGCCACCAATGCCGAGATGAGCCTCGCCATCGGCGCCAGCGAATGGCGGCCGTTGTGGATCGAGGGGAACTGGCTCAACGCCGTGCCGGTGCTGATGACGGCGCTTGCCGCGCTGCTTCTGCTGGCGCGCAAGGCGCGGCGCGTCGATCCTGCCGAGCTTCTGGTGGCGCTGGCGCTGTTCGTTCTGACCGCGACGGCCTATCGTTTCGTGCTGTTCTGGGCCGTCGCCATGGTGCCGGTCATCGCGCGCGCGGCGGGTCGCATCGGCGATGGCAAGGACGCCGAAAGCGGCGACACAGGCAGGCTGACGATCGCTGCGGTGGTTCTCGTCGGCGTGGCGATGCCCTTCCTGGTACCGACCCATTTCGCGCCGAACATCCCGCTCGGCGCGGTCGCCTATCTCAAGAAGCAGGGCGTTCGCGGCACCGTCTATGCCGATTTTCCCTTCGGCGGGGCGGTCATCGATGCCGGATGGCCGCACTGGCGCGTGGCTTACGACGGTCGCTACTATCGCTATGCGCGCGAGGAGTGGCAGTACAACGGCGGGATCGAGAACGGCTACGTGCCGCTCGTAGACGTGATCGCCAAGTGGCACCCCGCCGCTTTCGTGATTCAGGAAGAGCACAATGCGCCGCTGTCCATGGAACTGGCCCGCTCGCGGCGCTGGCAGCGGATCTATCGCGGGCCGGACGGGGTGCAGGTCTACGTGCCCCGGCGGCGCTAACTACTTCGGTGCCTGCGGTTCGCCGGTGGAGAAGGCGTCGGCGATCGAGCAGGCCGCCGGGCCGAGAATGACCACGAACAAAGTCGGCAGGATGAACAGGATCAGCGGTACGGTCATGATCGCGGGCAGGCGCGCGGCCTTTTCCTCGGCGCGCATCATGCGCTCGTTGCGGAACTCGGCCGAGAGCACGCGCAGGGCCGAGGCGAGCGGGGTGCCGTAGCGCTCGGTCTGGATCATCGTGGTGACGACCCCGCGCATCGCATCGAGATCGACGCGGTAGGCAAGGTTCTCGAAGGCCTGCCGCCGCTCGGTAAGGAACGAAAGCTCGATCGAGGTCAGCGAGAATTCCTCGCCCAGTTCCGGATAGGCGCGGCCGAGTTCGCGGGCGACGCGGTCGAAGGCGGCATCGACGGTGAGGCCCGCCTCGGCGCAGATCACCAGCAGGTCGAGCGCGTCCGGCAGGCCCTTGCGGAGCGCATGGGTGCGCTTGGTGATCATGTTCTTGATGAAGATGTCCGGCCCCTTGTAGCCGGCGATCAGCATCGCCGCGAAGCCCATGAACTTCTTGAAGCTGCCCCACTGCGGGAAATAGTCGATCCCGTAAATCACCAACGCCGCCATGCCGCCCATCACGATCGGGGCGACGAGCCGGGCGAAGACGACCGCGACGGCCCATTCCTTGTTGCGGATGCCCGCCTGCGCCAGCTTCTGCTCGATGACGCGCAGCTGGCTGTCCTGGAGCACTTTCAGTCCGCCCAGGAACGCGCCCATGCGGTCGGTCGTCTCGTTGCGGCGCACGACGCTCTGGCGCTTGCGCGGCGCGGCGGCGATCCCCGCCTTGAGCGCCTCGCGGCGCTGGTTCAGCGCCTTCACGCGCTTGGCCATCGGGTCGCGCACGGTCACGGCGGCGTAGATCGCCAGCATCACGGCGGCGGCGGCGACCATCGCCAGCAGCGTGCCGACGAAGATGACGTCGAAACCGAGAAGGGTGGGACCGGCGGGTTGGTCTGGCATGTCTCTCGCTCAGATTTCGAAGCTGACCATCTTGGCCATGATGAAGGCACCGATCCCCATCCAGATCGCGCCGCCGAGGCCGGCCACGGTCAGGCGGTCGTCGGTGAAGAACTTGCCGATGTAGCCGGGGTTGATCCACCAGATCATGAAGAAGACGATGAACGGCAGGGCGCCGACGATATAGGCGGAAGCCTTGGATTCCGAACTCATCGCGCGGATCTTGAGCTTCATCTGCGAGCGCTTGCGCAGCACGTCCGACAGGTTTGCCAGCGTCTCCGCAAGGTTGCCGCCGGTTTCGCGCTGGATGGCGAGGGTAATGCAGAAGAAGTTGAATTCCGGAATGTCGAGGCGGTCGGCGGTTTCCTGTAGGGCGTCCTCCATGGTCTTGCCGATCTTGATGCGCTCGGTGACGAGCTTGAATTCCTCGCCGACCGGACCGGGCACTTCCTTGGCGACGACGCCGAGCGTTTCCGTGACCGGCAGGCCGGAGCGCAGGCCGCGCACCAGTAGTTCGATGGCGTCGGGAAACTTGCCGTTGAAGGCATTGGTGCGCCGCGCGATCATCTTGTTCAGCACGAAATGCGGAATGCCGAGGCCGACGAACAGCGCGAAGGCCAGCGCAAGCAGCAGCGCGCCGGTCTTGAGCAGCGTCAGCAGGAAGACGGCGGTGCCTACGCCCGCCGAGACGGAGAGGTACTGGTTCAGCGACCAACTCACGCCCGAACGGTGCAGCCGCAGCGCCAGCGCATCGATGCGCGAGCCGGAACCGGCAATCTTGTGGACCTTGGGGCGGCGCGCGGCGACGGCCTTGCGCATCTGCGCCTCGACCCGATCGGTGGTGCTCTGCGAATGGCGATAGCGGACGGACTTGAGGCGCCGCGTCGATTCCTTGGCGGGCGAGGGACCGGCAAAGGCGGTCCAGACCAGCGCCGCCACGCTCAGCAGGCCGACCGCCACCAGCAGAAGCTGCATCATGTTCATCGCCGACTCCCGAGGCCCCAGGCGCGCCCTCAGCGGGGCGCGGCTTCCTTCTTCGCGGCCTTGCCCATGAAGGCCTTGAGATCGAGCTTGCCGAGCAGCGAGGGCTTGACGGCGGCGGCGCTCGCGGTGCCGCCGGTTTCCTCGAGGATCAGGCGGGAGAGGTCGCGCATGGCCGCACCTGCACGGTTGCTGCGGTTGGTGTCGGCAAAAGTCTGGCCCAGCTTCGCGGCCATCGATGCGGCCTTGAGGTCGTAGGGGATCGAGAGTTGCAGCGATGCCTCGATCGAGGCCTCGAAATCGGCCTTGGTGATTTCGGCGAGGCTCGGCTGGACCTTGTTGGCGACCACGATCACGCGGGCATGGGCAGCGTGGGTCTTGAGCCAGGACAACATGCGGATCGCGTCGCGCGCCGAGGCCAGCGTCAGTTCGACCACCAGCACCACTACGTTCACGTTGGCCACGAGCTGCGGGAAGTTGATCAGCATGTTGCGCGGCATGTCGATCACGGTCATCTCGAAGGCCTGCCGGAACTCTTCCTCAAGCTGGAGGAAGGCGGAGCCGTCGGTCATCAGCGGCGTGCCGATCGGCGCTTCGGCCGAGAGGATCGCGAGATTGTCGTTGGCGCGGATCATCGCGCGCTCGATGAACAGGCCGTCGATGCGGCTGGGGTTCTCGATCGCGTCGGTCAGGCCGCGTCCCGGTTCGAGGTCCAGGCAGAGCGCGCCGGTGCCGAAATGGATGTCGAGGTCGAGCAGGGCCGTCGGCAGCTTGTCGTCGGCGCTGAACAGCCAGGCGAGCGAGGTCGCCAGGGTCGAGGCACCGACGCCGCCGCGTGTGCCGATCACGGCGGTCGAGATATGCGACTTGGCCGCGGCACCGTCCTGCACGCGCGGCGCGGCGAACACCGCCTGGGCCTGGGCCAAGGTGTCGCGCACGGTGCCGGGCGAGAGCGGCTTCAGCAGGTAGTCGTGAATGCCGCTGGCCAGCAGGTCTCGGTAGAGCCGTACGTCGTTGACCTGGCCTACGGCGATGACCACGGTGCCCGGCTCGCAGACTTCTGCCAGCGCATTGATGTCGTTCAGCGGATCGCCGCTTTCCGAAAGATCGACGAGCAGGATGTTCGGGCTGGCGGAGATCGACAGCGACTGGACGGCATTGCGCAGCCCGCCCTTGTTGCACTTCTCCGGCTGCCAGCCCATTTCGAGGGCGATCGGGCGCAGCACGTCGAGCGAGGCTTCGTCGCACATATAGGCGGCGAACTGGTCGCGGCTGCTGGGGCCACCGGATTTCCAGGGTGCGTTCATGGCTCAGTTTGCCTTGCTGGAGGTCTGCTTGACATCGTTGCCGCTGGTCGCTTCGGCCTTGCGGTAGGCGTCGATGGCTTTCGAAGCGGTCATCACCGTGGTCTCGCCGGTGGACTCGGCACCGTGGACGAGGTCTTCCGGATTGGCGACCATCGCCGCGAGATTGGCATTGGTGGCGCAGCCGTAATTGCTCGTCAGGCCGTTGTTCGGATTGAAGTCGCTGCGCGCCGACCAGTCCGGGCAACCGGGAACCGAGGCCTTCGAGCGGGCGACGACGATCCGTGCATTGCCGCCCTCGACATAGCCGTCCGTCACCGGCGCGCCTTCTGCCAGCGTCAGGCCGTAGCGTCCGGCCACGGCTTCCACGGCGCTGCGCACCGCGGGATTGGCGGAAGGATCGTCCACGAAGATGCGGTCGCCGTACTTCAGGCCCATGGCCTCGAACCAGCCGGCAAGGCGGCCCTGTTCGCCCGAGCCGAGGCCCGCGCCGTCGGTCCGTACGTCGAGCGTGTAGTTGACGCGCTCGACCACCGGCTGGTGCACGCTGTTCATCGAGCGATTGGTCGGCATTCCGCCGCAGCTTGCCAGCAGCAGGCCGAGCGAGAGCGCCAGCGATCCGGCGGTGAGACGGATGGGGGTAGGCATTGGTAGCATCTTTCTCACAGGCTGAAGCCGGGGCGGGGGCCGGTGTCCTTGCGGGTGTCGGCGGCGGAGCGCTTGGCTGGTTTGCCGGTCGCAGGTGCGGCTTCGCCGAGGCTCGGCCCGCTGGCGGCGCCTTCCGTGGTGGCTTCGGGCCGCTTCTTGGAGCTGACGCCGTCGCTTTCCATGTTGCCGAGCACGCGCTGGAGATCGTTCGGCGCATTGAAGCCGTCGGTCGGCAGGGCGATCTTCGAGGCGTCCACCGGATTGACCAGATAGGGCGTGACGACGATGACCAGTTCAGTCTCGCCGCGGCGGTAGCTGGTCGAGCGGAACAGCGAGCCAAGGATCGGCAGGTCGCCCGCGCCGGGCAGCTTCTGAATGGTGTTCTGCGAGTTGTTGCTCAGCAGTCCGGCGATCATGAAGCTCTGGCCGGAGCCGAGTTCGACAGTCGTTTCGGTGCGGCGCACGGTGAGGGCGGGCACTTCGTAACCGTTGAAGTTGACCGCGCCCTGGCTGGACAGTTCGGAGACTTCGGGACGCACGCGCATCGAAATGCGGCCGCTCGCCAGTACGGTCGGCGAATAGCTGAGGCTGATGCCGTATTTCTTGAACTCGATCGAGGTGGTGCCGAGGGCCTGACTGATCGGGATCGGATATTCGCCGCCAGCCAGGAACTCGGCAGTCTCGCCGGAGAGCGCGGTGAGATTGGGCTGGGCGAGGGTGGTGACGAGGCCGATGGTCTCGCCTGCGTCCAGCGAGCCCAGGATGTTCACGCCGAACAGCTTGCCGGCCGCCGCGAGCGTGCTGCCTGCCGATGCCGTGCTCACGCTGGAACCCGGAACCTTGGTCCCGTCGGGAAGGGTGACTTCCACGGAACCGCCCACGCCCATGGGAAGGCCGGGCGAGTGCTGCTTGATCGTTCCCTGCCCAAGGCCGAACTTGAAGCCGCTGGAGCTGTCGATCGTCGACATGTTGACGGCCAGCGACTTCACCAGCGAGCGGCTCACTTCGGCGATGCGCACTTGCAGGTTGACCTGAAGCGGCGTGGCCTGACGCAGGCGACTGATGACGTTCGCCTCCTTGCCGACATAGGCCTGCACGAGACGCTCGGCTTCGGCGGCGTTTTCGGGCGTCTTCACGGTGCCGGTCAGCAGGAACGTGCTGGAACCCATCGTCGAAACGCCGATCTTCGCCTCGGGCATGGCAAGGCGCAGCATGGCGTCCACGCTGTCGAGGTTGGAGCCGACGCGGACGGTCGCGGACCAGATCACCGCCCCCGCCGCATTGCTGGCATAGACCGTGGTGGTGCCGCCGGCCTTGCCGAAGACGTAGAGCTGGCGCGCGGACTTGACCTGCACGTCGGCCACCGCGTCGTTGGCGACGAAGACGTCGGCCATGGCACCGGGCACACTGATGAGCTGGCCGTTGCCGATCGAGAGCGAGAGATCCTGCGCCGGATGGACGACGGACTGCGCATTGGCCGGGGCGGCGACCGCCAGCGGGGCCAGCGCGCAGGCGGCGATCAGCAAGGACTTGAGAAGGCGCGTTTGCATCGGATGGACCTTCGGCGAATGGATGCGACCGGAGTGCGGCATGGGCGGGCGGGCAGTCATCAATGGCTACCCACGGATTCTTCGGTGGTCTCCTTGCCGCGCGTGACGCGCACCACCGGCCCGGTGCGGACGGGTGCTGCTGCGGCCGCGGAGGGACCTTGCGGTGCGCTGGCGACGGCGGTGCGGGCGGCCACTTCCGGACCCGTCGCCGGGCGGCTGGAGCGCTGGAAGCGCGAGACGTCGCCGCCGGTCATGTACGTGGAGCTGCCTTCGATCGGGCGGTTCAGGGCATTGCGCATGAGCTGCTCTTCCTGCGCGCGCGTCGCGCCTTCGGGCACTTTCACGTCGCCGCTGGCGAGAATGCGCTCGAACTCGCCCTGGCTGTCGGCAATGGCGCGCAGGGAGAGGCTGAGCGTGCCGATCTCCTGCGCCACAGCCACTTTTTCGGCGATGCGTGGCGTCACTTCGAGGGTGACGGTGCTGAAGGCGTGAACCACGGTCTTGCCGTCCACCACTTCGTTGTCGGTGGCCTGGTCGGTCGCGAGCACGCGCAAGTTGCGCAGGATCGTTTCGGAGGCGCGCAGGGCCTGGCCGCCGTCGCTGCCGCTGACCTGCTGGGTCAGCACGAGATCCACATGATCGCCGGGGAAGACGAAGCCGCCGACGCCGGTCTTGGCGGAAACGGGGATGGTCACGGCGCGCATGCCCGGTCCGAGCGCGGCGGCGAGGAAGCCGCGGTCGCCGGGGGCGACGAGGGCGCCTTGCGTCACCGGCTGGCCTGCCGTGATCTGGAAGCGGACGACGGTGCCGAGCAGCTTCTGCATGTCGGCCTGGCCGTCGATGAAGTAGGCGTCCTTCACCAGCTCCTTCGGCCAGTCCTGATAGGACACGGCGTCGGCGGTGATGATCGTCCCCACCGGTAGCGCGCGCTGGGCGACGAGGACCTTGGGGCCGGTCGGCTGGGCAGTCGCCACGGCCTGCGCCTGCGGCGCGGCGGAACCGGCGAACATCGAGCGGGCACCCATTGCCGTCACCACTGCGATCAGCAGCGCGGCAACCAGCAGCACCAGCTTCTTCCTATCCATGTCTAAGCGACCCCTGAAAGGCTCCGAGACCGAACGCCCCTGTTCGAGATCTCTGGAGCAAGTGCGTATGCAATCGCGTTAATTGGTTAAAATCGGGTTCACCCAACGATCGGGTTGGAAAGCGCCTGCTCGCCCATGACCCACAGGGCAGCGGCCGAAATCGCGACGCCGTAAGGGATCGGCAGCCGCGACTTCTGTCGGCGCATGATGTGGCGGAAGCCGAGCAGGAACACGATCACCAGCGCAAGTGTCGCCAGTGCCAGCATCCAGGCCTGCGGCAGGGCCTTGTGGACGGCATCGAGACGCGCCGAGGAGATCACCGGCTGATGCGTCGCCAGAGCATAGACCACGCAGGCCGCAGCCCAGACCCAGCCGAGTGCGACGACCCAGCCAAGTGTGTCGCGCAGCTTCTCGCCGGAAATACGCTCCATATTGAAGGCGGCCATCGCGATCGAGGCGCCGCCGCCGATCATCGCCATCAACACGATCACTTGCCCGAAACTGCCCGGCGCGAACCACAACGCCAGCGCCGCAAGCAGCTTGACGTCGCCGCCGCCCATCTGGCGCAGCGCGAAGAGGACGCAGGCGATGACGAAAGTCAGCAGGGCCAGTCCGAGTTGCCACGCCACGTCGCTCCAGCCGAAGTCCAGCGACCACCACCACAGCGGCGCGGCCAGCGCGATGGCGAGATTGAGCGTATTGTCGATCTCCCGGCGCTTCAGATCGGTGAAGGCGGCAACGAGCAGGGCGATTGCCAATGCCAGCAGCAATGCATACGAAAAAGCTCCGCTCGGCATTCGTGAGTTCCCCCTTGGCCGGGGCCTCATCTAGCGGATATCGCTTACCAAACAGTAACCACACAATCGAAGGCTACGTCAGCCACGTGACCATCCAGGCAACCGAGAACAAGCCCTCCCTCAGCGAGATCGCGCGGGAGGCGGCAAAGGCAAGGCGAGCGATCCCCGAAGGCGTCGTCGAGAGTTTCTGGACCGGCCCGAGCGGTCCCGAGCCGCTGCGCCGGATCGACTGGCCCGCCGCGGCTCCCGGCGAGACGGAGGCGCGCGGCTCGATCCTGTTCCTGCCGGGACGCGGCGACGCTTACGAGAAGTGGCTGGAAACTCTGGAGCAATGGCATCTCGAAGGCTGGGCGGTCAGTTCGATCGACTGGCGCGGGCAGGCGCTGAGCGGTCGGTTCGGCTTCGATGCCACCACTGGCCATGTTCCCGGCTTCGACCTCTGGATCGAGGATCTCGCTGCCTTCTGGCGCGGCTGGACGGCAGAGCGTCCGGGGCCGCATGTGCTGGTCGGTCACTCGATGGGCGGTCATCTCGCTCTGCGCGCTGTCGCGCAAGGGAAGGTCGGGCCGGACGCGCTGGTGCTTTCCGCGCCTATGCTCGGCATCCACCCGGCCCGCGTTCCGCCGGGCCTGCTCCACGCCATTGCGCGCGGGATTGTCCGGCTCGGCGATTCGCGCCGTCCGGCCTGGAAGCACAGCGAGAAGCCGGAACTCCTGCCGCAGGCCCGCTCGCGGCTGCTGACCCACGACAAGGCCCGCTATGCCGACGAGGACTGGTGGCGCAGCCGCCGACCCGGCATCGCCATGGGACCGGCCAGCTGGGGCTGGATCGAACGGGCACTCGCCTCGATTCGCCTGCTGGACGACAAGGGCGTGCTCGAAGCGGTGCCGGTGCCGGTGCTGCTGCTGGCCACGCGCTGCGACGGCCTCGTCTCCTGGCCCGCGATCCGGCGCGCCGCCCGCAGGCTGCCGCATGCCGAACTCCTAGCCTTCGGCCACGAAGCGCGCCACGAACTCCTGCGCGAGAGCGATCCGGTCCGCGATCGCGCCCTCGCGGCTATTCGGGACTTCCTGAACCGGACGGCGCCCGTTAGGGGCTGAGGCCCTATGGATAGCAGGTTCGATATCGTCATAGTGGGCGCCGGAATGGCAGGCGCCTCGCTGGCCGCCCGGATTGGAGAGCAGGCACGGGTGTTGGTGATCGAAGCCGAGGAACGCCCCGGCTATCACGCCACCGGTCGCTCGGCAGCGTTCTGGACCGAGAGCTACGGCGGCCCGCAGGTCAAGCCGCTGACCACCGCCTCCGGTCCCGAACTCCGCCGCCTCGGCGTGCTGACCCCGCGCGGCGCCCTGACGATCGGCAAGACCGGACAGGAACGCGAGATTGCCGCTTTCGCCGAGACGTACGGCGGCGTCGGCATCGAGGTATCGACACTGAGCCGCGCCGAAATCGCCGCGCGCATCCCCGATCTCAAGCCCGAGTGGACTTGCGGCGTGCTGGAGCCGAGCACTTGCGATATCGACGTGGCTGCACTCCACCAGCATTACTTGGCCGTCGCCCGCAAGGCAGGCGTGGAGCTATGGTGCCGCGCGGGCCTTGCTGCTGTCGAGCGCGTGCCGGGCGGCTGGTCGCTCACGCTGGCCGACGGGCGCCGCGTGATTTGCGACGTTCTGGTGAACGCGGCAGGGGCCTGGGCCGATGCGGTGGCAGGCAAGGCAGGCGTTCGCCCGCTCGGCATCGCTCCTTATCGCCGCACGATCGCCCAGGTCGCGATCGAGCCATCCGCGCCGGATGCGCTTCCCCTCGTTCTCGATGTCGCGGGCCGGTTCTACTTCAAGCCCGAAAGCGGCCGCCTCTGGCTCAGCCCGCACGACGAAACGCGCAGTTCCCCCTGCGACGCCGCGCCGGAGGAAATCGACGTTGCGCTGGCTATCGACAGGTTCGAGCAGGTGGTCGATCGCCCGGTCCTGCGCGTCGAGCACCGTTGGGCGGGCCTGCGCTCGTTCGCGCCGGATCGGCTGCCGGTCTATGGTTTCGATCCTGAGGACGCTGCGTTCTTCTGGTTCGCGGGGCAAGGCGGCTTCGGCATTCAGACGGCACCTGCTGCGGCGGTGTTGGGGGCGGGGTTGTTGCTGGGGCGGGACGGTGGTGAGGTCGATCCTCGGCCGTTTGGGCCGGGAAGGTTTTAGAAGGGGAAGTCCTGGGGGATGATCCCCCAGACCCTTGGAATGTCGTCGTTGTGCACGACCTATCCGAAGTGCGCTCCTTGCGGCGCAGCCATTAGGTCTCCCGACGCTACCATGGGCGCACGACGCTGTTGGTCCGCCCGACCTAGACGGTAATGGGGGGGCAGGGGGGGCTTTGCTCCCCTGCTTGTCCTTTTCTTCACTCGTTATTCTCAGCCTGCGGACCTGCCCCGCTCACTTTCCGTCCCGGCGCGAAGTAGTGCCAGACGAGCAGCACCGGCTCCAGCACCGCCATCCCGACGAAGATGCTAATGAGCCGGTGCACGGCGGGCATGATTTCCGCGTCGGCGTAGGAATCCGGCACCAGCACGACCAGCGCCGCGAGGGTGAACTGAAGGCCGAGGTAGGTCACGTTCGGCAGTCCGTTCTCGATATGCCTGCCGATGACGATGCCGAGGCAGGTTCCCGCGATCAGCACCGGCGCGCTGCCTTGTGCGAGAAGCAGGACTGCCAGCGAGAGGCCTCCGCCCGCGAGGCAGCCAAGCGTGCGCTGGAACAGGCGGCGGGTTACGGGCGCGAAGCCGCTTGCGCCGATGCCGCTCACCGGTACGATCATCACGGCCATCACGGTGACGGCGGCCTGGGCCATCTGCGGGAGGTGGAACAAGGCGTGGAGCACCGGGAGCACGGCAATGGCGATTCCCGCCTGCGCGGCGTGGCGCGCGGCGTGGGGGTGCCACTTCATTCGCTCGGGCGCGGGCTTGCGTCCGGCGAGCCATTTCCTGCCCGAGAGCGTGGCGGCGGAAAGGCTGACGATCACGCAGGCCACGGTGCCGGCGATCACTTCCAGCAGGCGGGTCTGGGCGAAGTGGATGGTATCGAGATCCGGGTGTTCCAGCTTGTCGAGCAGGATCATCTCGAAGGTCAGGCCGAACAGCAGCCAGGCATAGGCGCGCCGGGCGGTGATCATGCCGTAGAGGCCGACTGCGCCGACCAGCGCCGCGCTGGCCATGGCGAGCGGCAGCGAGTGGGCGGCATAGGGTACGATCGCCAGCGCCAGCAGCGAGCCGATCGCGGTCCCGGCGATGCGCAGCACACCGCGAAGAAGCGTTTCGGCGGTTTCGCTCTTGAGCAGGACGAAGGCGGTGAAGGCCGCCCAAGCCACCACTTTCGCACCGATCAGGTGGGCGAAGAGGATCGCCAGCATGACCGAGGCGACGCAGGCCCATTCGTCGGCCATGCGCGGGCCGGGCGTCACAAGGGCGCGGGCTTCCTCGCGCAGGCGATCCCGGATGACGGGGAAGGGGGGGAGGCGGGGTTCGGAAGCGGGCAGGGCTGCGCTCCCGTTACTTGCCTGCCGCGACCGCCGCGTCGCTGGCGAGCTTGTCGACGCGCTCGTTCTCGACATGGCCGGAGTGGCCGCGCACCCATTCCCAGTGGACCTTGTGGCGGGCGACGGCCTCGATCAGGTCATGCCACAGATCGGCATTGCGCACGGGTTGCTTGCTGGCGTTGACCCAGCCCTTCTTCTTCCAGCCGTGGACCCACTTGGTGATGCCGTCGATCACGTACTTGCTGTCGGTCTGAAGCGTGATCTCGCAAGGTTCGGTCAGGGCGTTGAGGCCCTTGATGACGGCGGTCATCTCCATGCGGTTGTTGGTGGTGTCCGGCTCGCCGCCGGACATTTCCTTTTCGTGGACGCCCATGCGCAGCAGCACGCCCCAGCCGCCGGGGCCGGGGTTGCCCTTGCAGGCGCCGTCGGTGAAGATCTGAACCTGCTTCATGCTGCGAATATGCCGGAATTGGCCGGGTCGGCATAGAATTCGAGACGGCGGGCAAAGGCCATCGGGTCCTTCGGCGTCACAAGTGCGTCTTCCGGCGTGTTAAGCCAGTCGTAGGCGCGGGTGGCGAGGAAGCGGATCGCCGCGCCGCGCGCGAGCAGCGGCAGGGCGGCGCGCTCGGCCTCGGAAAGCGGGCGGACGGCTTCGTAGCCCTCGATCAGCGCGCGCGACAGGTCGGGCAGGAACTGTGTGCCGTCGTTGCTGAAGCACCAGGCCGTGTGGGTGACGACGACATCGTAGGCCAGCAGATCGGTGCAGGCGAAGTAGAAGTCGATCAGGCCGGTAACTTTGCTGCCGAGCATCAGCACGTTGTCGGTGAAGAGATCGGCATGGATCACGCCGCTCGGCAGGTCGGAGGGCCACTGACCCGCCAGTTCGGCCAGTTCGCGCTCGACGAGGGCGCCAAGGTCGGGATCGATCGATTCCAGACCCTCGCGGGTGCAGTCGCCCAGCAGTTGCTGCCATGCCGGCAGGTCTAGCGAGTTCGCGCGCGATTGTCCGAAATCGGCGGCGGCAAGGTGGATCTGCGCCAGTGCCGCGCCAACTGCGCGGGCCTGCGCCGGGGTCGGCTCGGAAACGGAAACGCCGGGCAGGAACTCGATTAGCGCCAGTGCCTTGCGGTTCTCGCCCTCACCGATGAATCGGTGGCTGGCGCCGTCGCGGTCGTGCATGGTGCGCGGCACGGGGCAGTCGCGGGCGGCGAGGTGGTCGAGCAGGTCGAGGAAGAAGGGCAGGTCTGAAATGTCCGTCCGGCTCTCGTAGACCGTCAGGATGAAGCGGCGGGCGTCGTCGCCCTGCTGCGTCTCGATCAGCCAGTTGCTGTTGGACACGCCCTCGGCGATGCCCTTGGCCGAAACCAGTGTGCCGACGCCAAAGGTCTCGATGATCGCGGACATCTCTTCCGCGCCGAGCCGGGTATAGACTGCCATGAGGTAGGGTATTCCTTAGCGGGCGAGCTGGCGCGGCAGCTTGAACGTGATGGTTTCCTCGGCGGTCACCCGTTCCTCGGATTCGACTTCGCGCAGTTCCTTGATCCGCGCGATCACTTCGTTGACCAGTTCCTCAGGTGCCGAGGCCCCGGCGGTGAGGCCCAGAGTCGCGATGTCCGACAGCCATTCCGGATCGATATCGGCAGCCCGCTGGATCATCTGCCCGCGCGAACCGGCGCGCTCGGCCACTTCGACGAGGCGCAGCGAATTCGAGCTCTTGGGCGAGCCGATCACCAGCACCAGCTCGCAATCTGGCGCGATCTGCTTCACAGCGGCCTGGCGGTTCGACGTTGCGTAGCAGATGTCTTCCTGCTTCGGCGCGACGACACTGGGGAAACGCGTCAGGATCGCCTCGATGATCGCGGCGGTATCGTCCACCGAGAGCGTGGTCTGCGAAAGATAGGCGAGTTCGCGGTCGGCGGGAACTTCGACCCTTGCCACGTCGTCTGCCGTCTCGATCAGGGTCATGTTGCCTTCGGGGACTTGCCCGAAAGTGCCGATCACTTCCGGGTGCCCGGCATGGCCGATGAAGAGGATATGGCGCCCGTCGGCGATCTGGCGCTCGGCCTGGCGATGCACCTTGCTGACGAGCGGGCAAGTCGCATCCAGCCATTCGAGGCCGCGCGCGGTGGCCTTGGCCGGAACCGCCTTGGGCACGCCGTGGGCCGAAAAGATCACCGGCACGCCGTCCGGCACCTGGTCGACGCTTTCCACGAAGACCGCGCCCTTGGCCTTGAGGTTGTCGACCACGAACTTGTTGTGCACGATCTCGTGCCGCACGTAGACCGGCGCGCCGTAGATTTCGAGCGCGCGCTCGACGATCTCGATGGCGCGATCGACACCGGCGCAGAAGCCCCGCGGAGCCGCGATCAGGAGGCGCAGGGGCTTGCCGGAAAAGGGCGGGTTCGGAGACGGAAAGGGCGCGTTCATGAATGGGCCTCTAGCGCTTTGCCGCTTGCGCCGCTAGGGCAAGCCGACGTCTTCGAGGAACCTCACGATGAATGCACGCCGCCTGACTGCCACTGTCCTCTGCTCCGCAGCCGCGGTGACCGCGCTGAGCGGTTGTGCCAAGAAGGGAGAGATCGTGGTCGATTCGGGCGTGGGCATCACCGCCGTGCGTTCGGCCTGCCCGGCCGTCGGCATTCCCGACTATACCGGTGATATGACGCTGTTCCGCGTGGCGAATGATCGCACCGCCGCCAATATCGACCTCGAAGCGGCGATGACCAACGTGCGCACGACCTGCAACGAACAGGCCGGCGACAAGGTCGTCGCGAAAGTGGAATTCGACGTTCTTGCCCGCCGCAACGACAAGCAGGGCGCCCGGCAGGTAACGCTGCCCTACTTCGTCTCGGTGCTGCAGGGCGGCTCGGCGGTGGTCTCCAAGCGCGTCGGCCGCGTCACGCTGAACTTTGCGGACGGCCAGGACCGCGCGCAGTTCCACGCCGTCGGCTCGGCCGTCATCGACCGCGCCGCCGCCACGCTGCCTGCCGACATTCGCGAGAAGATCACCCGCAAGCGCAAGGCGGGCGATGCCGATGCCGCCGTCGATCCGCTGTCGGATCCGACCGTGAAGGCCGCGGTCGCGCGTTCGAGCTTCGAGGTGCTGGTCGGGTTCCAGCTTGACGAGGCGCAGCTCGCTTATAACGCTACGCGTTGATTTTAAGAGAAAAAGAGAAGTCCTGGGGGATGATCCCCAAGACCCTCGAAATTGGCGACGTATCTGGTGTGTGCTCCTTGCGGCGCAGCCATTAAGTCCCCCGACGCAACCATGGGTGCACGACGCTGTTGGTTCGTCTGACCTAGACGGTAATGGGGGTGCAGGGGGGCTATGCTCCCCTGCTTGTTCTTCATTCTTTCCCACTTGCTCGCTCGATCGCCCCTTGCGCCCCTCGCGCCATGGCCTTGCGATCGCGCCGTTCCTCACCGACCAGCGGCGGCAGGAAATGCAGCGTCACGTGCAAGGGCCTTGCCCGTGCGAATATGCGCAGGGCGTTGTCCAGCCCCGATTCCTCACCGACCCAGGCAATTTCTGCGGCGTCTTTTCCGTAGTCGAGCCAGACCGGCTGCACCGTGAGTTCGGCGTCGTCCGCGCCTATGGCCGAAAGCAGTGACGACTTGAACGGCAGCAATGCGCTTCCGCCTTCGGTCGTACCTTCCGGGAATATCGTCAGCGCGCCGGTATCGTTCAGGGTCCTGCGGATCTGAGCGACTTGCGCGGCGACGGTGCTACGGCGGTGGCGGGCGATGAAGACGGTGTCGTTGAGCGAGCAGAGCCAGCGCAGGGGGGCGAACTCGGCGAGACCGTCCTGGGCGACGAAGGCCGTTCCGGTGGCACCACAGAGCGCGGGAATGTCGAGCCAACTCAGGTGATTGGCAAGGAAGAAGGTGTTCGGTGCCGGGCGCGTGCCTTGCATGGTTACGCGCAGGCCGGAGATCGTGCCGACATGTCTCAGGAACAGGCGGGGCACCGGATTGCGGGCAGTGAAGAGCGTCAGCAGATAGTAGGCTGGAATGCAGGTCAGGAGCAGGAGCAGCAATGCCAAAAGGCGGATCGCAACCAAGGGCCAACCCCAGGGCGCGATCCGCCTTTTGCGTTCGATTGCCGTGGGCTGAGCCCCCGAAATCACTTTAGGGCGATCACTTGCGGGTTTCGCCGTCCTCGCGATCGATCCGCACGCCGAAGAGTTCCATGCGGTGGTCGACGAGACGGAAGCCGAGCTTTTCGGCGATCTGCCGTTGCAGCGATTCCAGTTCAGGATCGACGAATTCGATGACCTGTCCGGATTCGACGTCGATCATGTGGTCGTGGTGGGCTTCCGGTGCGGCCTCGTAACGGGCGCGGCCGTCGCCGAAGTCGTGACGGTCGAGGATGCCGGCTTCCTCGAAGAGGCGCACGGTGCGGTAGACCGTGGCGATCGAGATGCCGGGATCCAGCGCGGTGGCGCGTTCGTGGAGTTTTTCCACGTCGGGGTGGTCGGTGCTCTCGGAGAGCACTCGGGCGATAATGCGGCGTTGTTCGGTAATCCGAAGGCCGCGTTCGGCGCAGAGGGCTTCGAGGTCGATAGGTTGATTCACGTTTGACCCGTATCAATGAAAAGGCACGGCAACCTAGATAGGCTGCCGTGCCTTTAATCACAACCTGTGAACGTCGCCGGAGTTGCCGATTGTGGAAATCGGCGTCGTTCGTGGATGCGGTGTTTCGGTGCCGTCAGGCGCCGAAATCAGGCTGCGGTGGGGGCAGCCTTGGGCTTGCGGCCGCGCTTGGCGTTGGGCTTGCGGCCGAGACCGATCTTCTTCGCGAGTTCGCGACGCTTTTCGGCATAGTTGGGGGCGACCATCGGATAGTCGGCGGGCAGGTTCCAGCGCGCGCGATACTCTTCCGGGGTCATGTTGTAGTGCGTCATGAGGTGGCGCTTCAGCATCTTCAGCTTTTTGCCGTCCTCAAGGCAGACGATGTAGTCGGGCTTCACCGAAGCGCGCACCGAGACGGCGGGTTCCGGCTTTTCTTCTTCGACGACGGGCGTGCCACCAAGTCCGGCGAGGGCGCCGTAGACATTGGTGATGAGCGAAGGCAGGTCCTCGACGTTGACATTGTTGTTGCTGACATGAGCAGCGACGATGTCGGACGTGAGCGTGATCAGCGTCTCTTTGACGTCAGCCTGAATGTTTTCCATTGTATACGACCTCTTTATTATTTCCATTTCTGGAACCCGCGAGCCATTTAAGCCCTGCATAGTCGCTCTGAACCATTTCGTTCGGGAATACAAGGTGTATAAAAAGACGTCCCTAATTGCGACACTTGTAATGGAAAATGAATTTCCAATAGTCGGTGTAGAGATCAGCCAATGTCGCAAGCAAAGGTCAGGGCGTCGAGCCTTTCTCCGTGCAGCAACCGGTAATAGTCCTTTCGCTCGCCGATCTGATAGAAGCCCATGCTGGAATAGAGCCGCTCTGCCGGATTTCCTCTTCTCATTTCAAGCAGAAGGCGTTTCGCACCGCGCTGCGAAGAGGCCTGTTTGAGGGCCTCCAGTAAGGAGCGCCCCAATCCCAGGCGGCGATGTTCGGGCGCCACTGCAAGAAGCAGCAGCTCCTCTTCTTCGAAGCCCGTGCGGGACAGAGAAAATCCGACCGCTTCATCGCCTGCTTCGGCGGGTTTTCCTTCGGGCGAGATGAGGAAGTAGTGGCAGCTTCCGAGCGTCAGGGCATCGTCGACTTGGCGGCGGTTCCAGGCTTCGCCCCAGGCCGGGTCGAATGCGCTGGCCATGACGGCCATGATACGGTCGAGGTCGTCGGTCATTTGCGAGGTCAACTGAGCGGGCCGGGCAGTCCGCCGGGCAGGCGCGCGTCGGGCGCGCGGCCGTAGAGCGGGCGGGTATCGGTCAGCAGGGCGCCTTCGGGAAGCAGCGGGAAGGCGCGGGCGTCGGGCCAGACGGCCAGAGCCGTGCCGTGTCCGCGCCGGCCGATGAGCGCTTCGGCCTGGGTGCCGGCGATGACTCCTTCTGTCATGCTCGCGGCAGCGTCTTCGGGGCGCTGGGAGGAGAGGGGGCGGGTGAGGCTGCCGTCCGCGGCAAAGCTCTCGGTGAACCATTCGCCGTGGCCGCCGGTCATCGCCACCCCTACGGGTACGGAGCCCGCCTGATCGCGCGCGATGGCGGCGACCATGGCGAGCGTCGAATAGCCGAGAACCTCGGCCCCCCAGGCCAGTGCCAGCGCCCGCGCGGCGGCGAGGCCGACGCGCACGCCGGTGAAGCTGCCGGGGCCGAGCGCGACGACGATGCGCGCCGCGCGGCCACGATCGGGCAGGGCGGCGATCATCGGCACGAGCGCTTCGGCATGGCCGCGCCCGAGCATGCGGAAGTCGCCCGCAACGCGTATCTTTTCATCGAAAAGCGCGACCGAGCAGGCCTCGGTCGCGCTATCGATCACCAGTGTCCGGCCGATGAACGGCTCTCCTGCCTTCTCCGTCATGCGGGCGTCAGGCAGCCCGGACTTCGGTGACTTCTGGGACGTAGTGCTTCAGCAGGCTCTCGATGCCCTGCTTCAGCGTCGCGCTGGACGAGGGGCAGCCCGAGCAGGCGCCCTGCATTGCGAGGTAGACCACGCCGTCGCGGAAGCCGCGATAGACGATGTCGCCGCCGTCGTTGGCCACGGCGGGGCGCACGCGGGTCTCGATCAGGTCCTTGATCTGCTCGACTATGTCGGCATCGGCGGGATCGTCGCCGTAATCGGTGTCTTCTTCAAGCGGAACCGAGAAGCCGCTGGCGTCTCCGCCCGCGAAGAGCGGGGCTTCCGACACGAAATGGTCGAGCAGGATCGAGACGACCTGCGGCTTGAGGTCCGACCACTCCGCGCCGGGCGCGGCGGTCACCGAGACGAAGCCCTGGCCGAAAAACACCCCGGTCACGTCGCCGAGGTCGAACAGCGTCTGCGCCAGCGGCGATGCTTCCGCATCCTCGGGCGAGGTGAATTCGCGGGTGCCGGCTACCATGACCTGCCGTCCGGGCAGGAACTTGAGCGTGGCGGGATTGGGCGTGGCTTCGGTTTCGATGTACATGATCCACGCGATTTAGGTGCTGCGGGGATAGGGTCAAGTCCACAAGCTGCAATTGACTTTGCGCGGCGCGGGAACAAGGCTGCGATCCGGCACTTTTATGCCGCGACTTCATACGCCACGCTATTCACTGGCCCTTAATCGAACCGGAACCTATACCCCTCCCGATGACGAAATCTTCGCGCGCCGCTCGCTCGCTCGCCTGCTTCCTGCTGCTGGCACCCCTTCCGGTTCAGTCCGTTCTTGCGCAAGTGCCCGGCGCCCCGGTTCCGGGCCAGGCACCGGCGGCGGAAACGCTGCCCGGCGACCGCGATCCCTGGCTCTACCGCGGCAGCGACATTCCCCGCGATCCCGAGTGGCATTTCGGCGAACTGTCCAACGGCCTGAAATATGCCGTGCGCCGCAACGGCGTTCCGCCGGGGCAGGTCTCGATCCGCATTCGCGTCGATGCCGGTTCGCTCTACGAAACCGATTCGGAGCGCGGCTACGCGCACTTGCTGGAGCACATGCTGTTCCGCCAGTCGAAGTACATCCCTGAGGGGACGGCCATCGCTGCCTTCCAGCGTCTGGGCGCCACGTTCGGCAGCGATACCAATGCGGTGACTTCCACCACGCAGACCGTGTTCAAGCTCGACCTGCCGAATGCCACGCCGACCTCGCTGGACGAGACGTTCAAGCTGATGAGCGGCATGGTGACGGCGCCGACGCTGTCGGCCTCCAACCTCAAGTCCGACCTGCCGATCGTGCTGGCCGAGATGCGCGAGCGTGGCGGCGCCGCCAAGCGCGTGCAGGACGCGATGCAGAAGACGCTCTACGCCGGACAGCCGCTCTCCGTGCGTGAGCCGATCGGCACGGTGGAAACCCTGACTTCGGCAACGCCGGATTCGGTCCGCGCGTTCTACTCGCGCTGGTATCGCCCGGATAATGTCGCTGTGATCGTGGCGGGCGATGCCGATCCGGCGACGCTGGAAAGCTATGTGAAGAAGTGGTTTTCCGACTGGAAGGCCAGCGGCAAGCTGAGCCCGGCGCCGAGCTTCGGCGATCCGGTCGCGCCGCAGGGCGCCGATGCGAAGAACCCGGTCGGCGAGACCAAGGTGCTCGTCGAGCCCGACCTGCCGCCCTCGCTGATGTATGCGATCCTGCGCGCCTGGCGGCAGGTGACGGACAATGTCGTCTACAATCAGGGCCTGATGGTCGATTCGATTGCGCAGGCGGTCATTAATCGCCGCCTCGAATCGAAGGCCCGCGCGGGCGGCAGCTTCCTCTCGGCCTCGGTCAACCAGGACGATGTCTCGCGTTCGGCCGATGCCACGTTCGTCTCGGTCACGCCGCTGGGCGACGACTGGGAGGCGGCGCTGCGTGACGTGCGCGGCGTGATCGCCGACGCCATGACCAAGCCGCCGACGCAGGCCGAGATCGACCGCGAGGTCGCCGAACTCGACGTGGCATTCCAGGTTCCCGTGGAGCAGCAGCGCATCCTGCCCGGCTCGAAGCTGGCCGACGACATGGTCAATGCGCTCGATATCCGCGAGACCGTCGCCGCGCCGAACGATGTGCTGCGCATCTTCCGCGAATCGAAGCACTTGTTCACGCCGTCCGACGTGCTCAAGCATACGCAGACGCTGTTCAGCGGCACGGTGACGCGGGCGATCTTCACCACGCAGAAGCAGGGCGGCGCCACCGACGAGACGCTGCGCACTGCTCTGCTCCAACCGATCAAGCCGGATGCCTCGATCCGCACCGCCGGCAACGAGAAGCCGGTGTCGTTCGAAAAGCTGCCCGCCATCGGCGCACCCCACAAGGCCACCGCGCAGACCCCGACCGGCCTGCTCGACATCGAGCAGCTTACTTTCGCGAACGGGGTGAAGGCGATGCTCTGGCCGGTTCAGGAAGAGCCGGGCCGGGTTACCGTCAAGGTCCGCTTCGGCGGCGGCAAGCGCTCGATCGCGCCGCAGGATGCGCCCTATATCGCGCTCGGCGAATTTGCGCTCGTCGGTTCGGGTCTGGCCACGCTGGGTCAGGAAGACCTCGACCGCATCTCGACCGGGCGCAAGATGGGCTTCGATTTCGAGGTTCAGGATGCCACCTTCCAGTTCCAGGCGGAAACCCGTCCGCAGGATCTGGCCGACCAGCTCTATCTCTTCGCCGCCAAGCTCGACCTGCCGCGTTGGGACCCGCAGCCGCTGGTCCGCGCCAAGGCCGCCGCGAAGATTCAGTACGCCACTTACGCCACCTCCCCCCAGGGCGTGCTGACCCGCGATCTCGAATTCTACCAGCGCGGCAAGGACCCCCGTTTCGCCACGCCGACGCCCGAGGCGATCGAGAGGACCACGGCAGCCGGGTTCAAGAAGGTCTGGAGCAAGGCGCTGGCCAGCGGCCCGGTCGAAGTGCAGATCTACGGCGATTTCGACAAGGCCTCGACCATCACGGCGCTGGAGAAGACCTTCGGCGCGCTCAAGGCCCGTACCCCGGCACCTTCGACCGCCAATCTCGCGGACGTCACCGTGCCCAAGCCTTCGGATACGCCGATCGTGCTCCAGCATCACGGCGATCCGGACCAGGCGGCGGCGGTGATCTCGTGGCCGACCGGTGGCGGCTCGATGGGCATCCGCGAATCGCGTCAGCTCGAAATCCTCACGCAGCTCTTCACCAACCGCCTGCTCGATGCCGTGCGTGAGAAGCTGGGCGTTGCCTATGCGCCCTACGTCTATTCGCAGTGGCCGGTGGACATGGCGGCGGGCGGTTCGATCACGGCGGTCGCGCAGCTCGATCCCAAGTCGACCACGGTGTTCTTCCAGACGGCCGACGAAATCGCGCAGGATCTTATCAACAATCCGCCGACCGCGCAGGAACTCGCGCTCGTCACCGAGCCGATGCGCCAGCAGGTGACGCGGGCGGCTTCAAGCACTTCGTTCTTCATGGGCCAGCTTGAAGGCGCGACGTACGATCCGTCGCGGATCGGCACCGTGCGCACGATTCTTTACGACTACACGGCCGCTACGCCACAGCAGATGCAGGCGCTCGCCGCCCGCTATCTCGGCAAGAACAACTCCTGGCGGCTTGAGGTCATGCCGGAAGGCAAGGCGGTGGGCGCGGTCGCGGCGAAGTGAGCGGATCATGGACCGCCGAATCAAGAAAAACTACACCGGGGCGCAATCGATCACGCTGATCGGCTAAACCGGCTTTGCAAAAATTACTCGGGGGCGCTAAGGGGCGCCCCTTGTTTTGCGGTTCTTGCCGGTTAGGCCTCGTGCATACGGCTTGGGGAGAGAAGGCGAAGGAACCGCCGGGAGTACGTAACGTGGCTAGCAATTGGACCCCGGAAAGCTGGAAGGCTCAGGAAGCCCGCCATCTTCCGGTTTACGGCGATGCGGAGAAGCTGGGCGAGGTAGAGGCCACGCTTGCGAAGTTTCCGCCGCTGGTCTTTGCGGGCGAGGCGCGTGCTCTGAAGGCGGATCTCGCCGAAGTCGCCGCCGGTCGCGGTTTCCTGCTCCAGGGTGGGGACTGCGCGGAAAGCTTCGCCGAATTCAGCGCCGACAACATTCGCGACACGTTCCGCGTGCTGCTGCAGATGGCGGTGGTGCTGACGTTCGCCAGCAAGCAGCCGGTGGTGAAGCTGGGCCGCATGGCGGGTCAGTTCGCCAAGCCGCGTTCGGCCCCGACCGAGATGGTGGGCGGCGTCGAGATGCCCAGCTACTTCGGCGACATCATCAACGGCATCGAAGCGAACGCCGATGCGCGTCGCAACGATCCGGAGCGCATGCTGCGCGCCTACACGCAGTCTTCGGCCACGCTGAACCTGCTGCGCGCCTTTGCGCACGGCGGCTATGCGAACCTGCGCCAGGTCCACCAGTGGACGATGGAACATATCGGTCGCAGCCCCTGGGGCGAGAAGTTCTCGCAGATGGCCGACCGTATCGGCGAGGCACTGGACTTCATGGCCGCCTGCGGCGTGGACCCGAGTTCGGTTCCCCAGCTTCAGGGTACGGAATTCTACACCAGCCACGAAGCGCTGCTGCTGCCTTACGAGGAAGCGCTGACCCGCCGCGACTCGCTGACCGGCGACTGGTACGACTGCTCGGCCCACATGCTGTGGATCGGCGACCGCACCCGCTTCGAAGGCTCGGCCCATGTCGAATACTTGCGCGGCGTCGGCAATCCGATCGGCATGAAGTGCGGCCCCAGCCTTGAGCCGGACGCGCTGCTGCGCATGCTCGACACGCTCAATCCAGGCCGCGAGCCGGGCCGCATGACGCTGATCAGCCGCTACGGCTATGACAAGGTCGAGGCCGGCCTGCCCAAGCTGGTGCGCGCGGTGAAGGCGGAAGGCCATCCGGTCGTGTGGTCGTGCGACCCGATGCACGGCAATGTCATCAAGACCGAGACCGGCTTCAAGACCCGTCCCTACGACCGCATTCTCGCCGAAGTGCGCGGCTTCTTCGCCGTCCACCGCGCCGAGGGCACCCATGCGGGCGGCATCCATATCGAGATGACCGGCCAGGACGTGACCGAATGCACCGGCGGTGCCATCGCCATCACCGACGAGGCGCTGAAGGACCGCTACCACACCCACTGCGACCCGCGCCTCAACGGTGCGCAGTCGATCGAACTCGCTTTCGAGCTGGCAGACCTGCTTAATCTGGAAGCGACCGAAAGGCAGAAGCAGGCGGCCTGATCCGCCGTTTTTGGCTAAACATTGCGCGGGCAGGGGAGCATAGCTCTCCTGCCCGTTCGCATTTGGGGATCAGTCGAGAACGCGCTCGGCTGCGCGGGCCTGCCGCAGGTCGTGCTTTAGAGAAGCGATCATCGCCGCCTGACGCCGAATGACGGCGGCGGCCTGAAGCAGGGGCGGAGCGGCGGGCAAGGCGCTGCCGGGATCCGAGAGCGACGCCCACATTTCCAGAACTCCGGCCAGTTCCTCGGCCTCTGTCTGCTCCACCGTCCTCTCCCGCACCACACTATCTTGGATAAGTTAGCACGCGGCCTATTTCGCCCGTGCGACAGCCGGAGCGATGGTCGATCTGCAAACGACCGACCTGATCCGACAAACGACATCGTCGTGGGCATCTGAATTCACGGCGAATTATCGAACCGACGTGCGGCTCGCAGCCAAATTGCCATTGCCGGTTCTTCAGCGCTTGACCGCTCGAAATGCACGCGCCACCAAACGCAGCCATGAAAAGACACATTCGGCCCAATGCCATCCGGACCGCCGCGAGCCTCGCCTGCGCACCGCTCGCTCTTGTCGCCGCTTCGCAGCTTTCGGCGGCGCCGCCGACCGACACGATGATGAACGAGCAGGTCGCCTCGTATGACTGGGTGCGTCCGCAGGCGGACTATATCCGCCGCGAAGTGATGATCCCGATGCGCGACGGCAAGAAGCTCCATACCGTCATCGTCATGCGCAGGGGCACCACGGATGGCCCGATCCTGCTCAGCCGCACCCCTTACAACGCTGGCGGCATGACCAGCCGCAATCGCAGCCAGAAGATCGAGGAAATCCTGCCCGTCATGGACGCGGATTTCGTCAACGACGGCTATATCCGCGTCTACCAGGACGTGCGCGGTCTGGACGGGTCCGAAGGCGACTACGTGATGAACCGCCCGCTACGCGGCCCGCTCAACAAGACCAAGGTCGATCACTCGACCGACGCCTACGACACCATCGATTGGCTGGTGAAGAACGTGAAGGAGAGCAACGGCAAGGTCGGCATCACCGGCTCGTCCTACCTCGGCTTCACCTCGCTGATGGCGTTGATCGATCCACATCCCGCGCTCAAGGCCGCCGTGCCGCAGAGCCCGATGGTCGACGGCTGGATGGGTGACGACTGGTTCCACAACGGCGCCTTCCGCATGTTCGGCTTCGATTACGACCTCGGCCAGACGGTGAAGAAGGGCGGCGGCGCCGTGCCCAAGGGCACGGCGGACGAGTACCAGGCCTATCTCGAAGCCGGTTCGGCCATGGAATATGCCAAGGCATACGGCCTCCTCGACCTGCCCGTCGTGCGCAAGGTGCTGGAGCACCCGAGCTACGACGCCTGGTGGCAGGGGCAGGCAGTCGACAAGCTGCTGGCGCAGCGCAAGCTGACGGTGCCGACGATGCTGCTGGTCGGTCAGTGGGACCAGGAGGACAGCTACGGCGCCCCGGCGGTCTATCAGGCACTCAAGGCGAACGGCACGCCCAATGACATGGTCTCGCTGGTGATCGGGCCGTGGCGCCATTCCCAGGTCAATTACGAGGCGCGCGAACTCGGCCCGCTCAAGTGGGAAGGTGATACCGGCGGTCAGTTCCGCCAGCGCTATATGAAGCCGTTCTTCGACTGCCACCTCAAGACCGCTGCCCCTGCCTGCGACACGCCGCCGGTCCTGACTTACGCCACCGGGGCCAAGGGGCCGAAGGCGGGCTGGGAAGTCTCGCAGAAGTGGCCCGCGGGCGATTACACGCCGCTTTACCTTGCAGGGAACTACGGACTCTCGTGGTCCAAGCCCTCGGCAGGAAGCAACAGCTACGTCTCCGACCCCGCCAAGCCCGTGCCGATGCTGCCGCGCCCGGTCCACATGCAGGGCGAGGAGTGGAAGACCTGGCTCGTCCACGACCAGCGCTTCGTCGATGGCCGCCCGGATGTGCTCAGCTATACGACCGCCACGCTCGACAAGCCGGTCCATATCATGGGCGCGCCCAAGGTCGAACTCCACGCTTCCACCAGCGGGCAGGACAGCGACTACGTGGTCAAGCTGATCGATGTCTATCCGCAGGAAAACTCGGCCAATCCGGAACTGGCGGGCTATCAGCTGGGCGTGGGTATCGAGATCTTCCGTGGCCGCTACGTCCACGGCTTCCACAAGCCGCAGCCGCTGGAACCGGGCAAGGGCTATACCTTCCAGTGGTCGCTGCCGAACGTCGATCACGTCTTCCTGCCGGGCCACAAGATCATGGTGCAGGTGCAGTCCAGCCTGTTCCCGCTCTACGACCGCAATCCGCAGTCGTGGGTGCCCTCGATCATGGAAGCCAAGGCGAGCGATTACGTGAAGGCGACCGAGACGGTGACTTATGGCGGTGATGCCGCGAGTGCTGTCTGGTTGCCGGTGGCGAAGGACTGAAGAACAAGAGGAAGATTCCGGGGGATGATCCCCCGGACCCTCGGAATGTCTTCGTTGCGCGCTACCTATCCGGAGTGCGCCCCTTGCGGCGCAGCCAATAAGTCTCCCGACGCTGCCATGGGCGCACTACGGAGACGGTCCGCGTGACCTCGACAGTTCTGGGGGTGCAGGGGGGCTATGCTCCCCTGCTTCTTCCCTTACTTCAACTTTCCCCGAACAATTCCCGCTGCGAGGCTTCGATCTCCTCGAAGTACCGCCGACGCGCATGGCGTTCGGTCACCACGCCGACGACCTGGCCCACGCCGTCCACCACCGCCAGTTCGTCCGCCACGGCCACGTCGAAGGCCTTGATCATCGCCCGGATGTCGGTCGTGGGGGAGAGCGTCGTGCCTTTCAGCGTCGCCAGCGAGCCGATCTCGCTGTCCTGCGGCAGTTCGGGGTTGTAGGCCGAGGAGGTTGTGACGATCCCGGCGTAGTGGTCGTCCGCGTCGAGCAGGATCGCCTTGCTCGCCGAGCCGAGCGGCACGCGGGCGCGGAAGTCGACGATGGAGAGATTGGCCGGAGCCGCAATCCAGTCCTTGCGCATGATCCGTCCGGCGGTGAGGCTGAGCATCCAGCCGATGTCGCGCGGGGAGCGGATGATCGAGCCGCGGATGTGGAGGCGCCAGGTGGAGAAAGAGTAGCCGAACATCTCGCGCGTGAAGGCGCTGGAAACGAGCGAGGCGGCCAGCACCACGCCCATCAGTGCGAAGTCGTGCGTGGTTTCCAGCATGAGCATGGCAAGCGTCATCGGGCCGCCGACGATGGAGACGGCGAGGGCGCTCATGCCGACGAGGGCGGACTGGGTTGGATCGAGTTCGATGCCGAGCGGCAGCATCTGCACGGCGGCGGCGAAGATCAGGCCGACCAGCGAACCGAGGAACAGCGAGGCGAAAAACAGGCCGCCGCGAAAGCCGAAGCTGAGCGAGATCACCGAAGCGGCGATCTTGAGGGCCAGCACCATGAGCAGGAAATGGATCGCCGGCTGCATCGAGAGGTTGAGGTGCATGGCGCCGTGCCCTGCCGAAAGCGACTGCGGCGATACCCAGGCCAAAGGCATCAACAGCAGGCCGCCTACCAGCGGTTTCCAGCGGGCGACGCGGGTGAAGCGTTGGACATGCTGTTCGGTGAACGTCACCAGCCGCATGATGAGAATGCCGACGAGCGCGCAGAGCAGGCCGAGCACGGCGTAGATGAAGTAATCGCCGGTGGTCAGGTCGCGCGCGCTGGAGGCGGCGATGAGGTAAGGCTCCACACCGAGTTCGCGGGTGATGAAGGCCGCGCCGAGCGCGGCGGCGATGACCGGCGCGATGGCGGAGGGCGTGTAGGTGCCGATCACGATCTCGAAGGCGTAGAATGCGCCTGCCAGCGGTGCGCCGAAGGCGGCACCCACGGCGGCTCCCGCACCGGCGCCGACCAGCGTGCGCATGTCCGCGCGGCGCAGCTTGAACCATTGGCCGAGCACCGAAGCGACGCCGCCGCCCATCTGCGCATAGGCTGCCTCCAGTCCCACCGAGGCGCCGGCGCCGTTCGAAATGATGGTCTGGGCGGAGATGATGAGGTTGTCGATGAAGGGAATGCGCCCGCTGTGCAGGGCATTGGCCTCGACGACGTCGATCGGAGCGCGGCGGCGGCGGCGCAGCAGGTAGCCGATGCCGATCAGGACGAGGCCGCCGAAGGGCAGGGCGAGCAGCCGCCAGGGATGGCGGATCTCGCCGAGCGCGCTCAGGCGATTGCCTTCGATCTGGTAAAACAGCTGTTGCAGCGTGTGGGCGAGGAAACCCTGAAGATTCGTCAGCCAGCCCGCGGCGATGCCCGCCAGTACGGCGAGCACGATGAACGCCAGCTCGCTCTCGCGCATGCGCTGCCGCTGGCGGATGACCAGGGCTTTCAGGGCGTTAACGGCGGGGCGTCGCATCGCTTGTCGATTGAGCCTTTGCGCGGGGGACTGTCAAGGCGGCTGGCGAGGGGAGCAAGGGGAAAATCGGGGCTTTGGGTCAGGCGCCGAAGTAGCCTTTCGCCTGGGCCGCTTCCAGCTCCCTTTCGAGATAGTCCCACAAGGCGGGAGCGCCGAGGCTGATCTGGGGCTTGAGGCGCTTCACCACCCGTTCGTGGCTGATGCCGTTCTCGCGCCAGCTCTGGCCTTCATTGCGCAAGTTCAGCAGTGCGGGCATGGCGCGATCGATGGCATGGGCGAAGCGGGCTTCGACGGTGCGTTCTTCCTCGAATTCGATCCAGAGGCCGCGCAAGTGGTTCGCCTCGGTTTCGGGGAGCATGCCGAAGATCCGGTCGATGGCCGCGCGTTCGGCCTGCTTGCGGTCTGACAGGCCTTCCTCGAAGAAGACCATGACATCGCCGGTCTCGATCTCGCCGATGTCGTGGACCAGCAGCATCGCCATGACCCGGCCGATATCCGGCGTGCCCGAGGCATAGGGCGCCAGCGCCACCGCAAAGAGGGCGATCTGCCAGCTATGCTCGGCGGAGTTCTCGTAGCGGTCGAGGCCAATCGGCTTCACTTTGCGGGTGACGGCCTTGAGCCGGTCCAGCTCCATTACGAAATCGATGACGTTCTGCATTGCCTGTGCGCCTCCGGATGCAAGGTGCTCTGAAGATCGGGGGCGCAAATCTCAAGGCCGGAGTTGCCTCATTTCGGTGGCATTCGAATGCCGCCGTCGAGGCGGATGCATTGGCCGTTGAAGTAGGTGTTGCGGGTCAGTTCGAGCACGAGCGAGGCGAATTCCTCCGGGTTGCCGAGGCGCTTGGGGAAAGGCACGGCGCGGCCCAGGCCTTCGTAGACCGCCTCGTTCATTTCCTTCACACGCAGCATCGGCGGCGTGGCGAAAGTGCCGGGGAGGATGGCGTTGACCCGGATGCCGAGGTCCATGAGATCGCGGGCCATCGGCAGGACCATGGCGTTCACCGCGCCCTTGCCGCCGCCATAAGCGACCTGTCCGATCTGGCCGTCCTGCGAAGCGGCGGAGGAAGTGAAGATAATGCAGCCGCGCTCGCCGTCCTCGTTCAGCGGATCGGCACCGGCCATGCCGAGGGCCGCGATCGAGGCGACGCGGTAGGAGGCGGTGAACACGCCTTCCGCCGTGCGGGCGATCTGCTCGGTGGCCATGCGCTTGTAGCCGCCAGTGGCCTTGTCGAACGAGACGGTCTTGCCGCCGCCGGCCACCACGGCGCAGTGGACGACCACGCGCTCCTGCCCATGGGCGGCACGGGCCTTGGCGAAACCGGCTTCGACGCTGTCCTCGTCGAGGATGTTCACCTTGCAGAACACGCCGCCGATCTCGGCGGCGAAAGCCTCGCCCGCTTCCTCGCTGATGTCGAAGACCGCGACTTTCACGCCCGCGTCGGCCAAGGCCTTGGCGCTCGCCCGGCCGAGGCCCGAAGCGCCGCCGGTGACGACGGCGGCCAGCGTGGTGTCGATTTTCATGGCGAAGGCTTCTCCCGTAAATCTTGCTTGCTCAGGAGCTAGCGCAGATTCCGATGGCCTTGCGCGGCATGATTGCACGGGAGGGACAAGTATCGCCCCCGCGCAATGCTGCAGTTGCTTATGCGACCTTCCTGCCGGGGGCGCGCTGCTCGTCGATCTGGAAGCGACCGGCCTGATCCGCCAGCAGGGTGGCGTCCGAGATCAGGGTGCGGGCGGCGGCCGAGGTCTGCTCGACCATCGCGGCGTTCTGCTGGGTCGTGCGCTCCAGCATGCCGACGGTGGAGCTGACTTCGGAAATGGCGGTGGCCTGCGCATCGTTGTCGCGCGCCATCGTTTCGACGAGCGAGTGGACCCGGTCGACTTCCCCGGCGATCGTCTCCAGGGAGCGATCCACGCGCGAGACGGTGGCGACCGCCTGGTCGATCTCCGAACGCGTGGCGGAAAGGCCGTCGCGGGCCTTGCGGGCTTCTTCCTCGGCTCGCATGGCCAGCGAACTCACGAGGTCGGCGACGACCGCAAAGCCGCGTCCGGCGTTTCCGGCGCGACCGGCTTCCACGGCGGCGTTCATGGCCAGCACGCGGGTCTGGAAAGCGATCTTGTCGACGCCTTCGATCACTGCATCGATCCCGCGCGCACTTTCATGCACCACGTGCATGGCCTTCACCGCATCCCCTGCGACGTCGCGGCCCTGGGTGACGGCGCTCAGCGCTTCACCGGCGATGCCCAGCGTTTCCTGCGCGCCGCTGGCAGTGGCTTTCACGCGCTCCTCGACACGGAGCAGGGTGGCGGCGGTTTCCTCGAGGTTGGCCGCGCTGCTCTCGGTGCGCTGGGCCAGATCCTCGGAGGCGCGGGCGATGGCACCCGATTCGCCGTAGATGGCGTCCGAGGCCTTCACCACCGAGCCGATGGTCTGCCGCAAGTTGGAAAGGCTGCGATTGTACGAGTTCTTGAGCGAGAGGAACCCGGCGGGAAGATCGTTGATATCGTGGATGAGGTCTCCGGCAGCGAGACGCGACATCGCACGGTCGAGCGCGGAGATCGCCTGGTTGCGCTCGGCTTCGGCTTCCTCGAAGTAGATCGAGATCGAAAGGTCCATGTCGAGCATGGCGGCCTTCATCAGCGCGCGGTACAGCTTGCCCGGATTCACGCCGCGGGTGAACAGGCGCCAGGGGCTGGAAGCGCGCTCTACGCCGGCCATGATCTCTTCGAGGATCAGCGCATAGCCGCCGATGTACCAGCGCGGCTCCAGTCCGATACGGGCGTGGACTTTGCCGATGCGCGTGACGGCAGCGTAGTATTCGGCATCGAAGCGGCCCGTCGCGATGCCCATCCAGTGACCGACCTGCGCGCCCTTCGCGGAGTTGATGTGTGCCTCGCCGCTGAACATGCGGGCCATCGTCGGGGTCTTGCGGACTTTGGCGTAGAAGCGGTCGAGGGCAGGGGGAATGCACTTGCGGAGCAGGGGCTGCGCGGCGGTGAGGACACGGCGCTGCGCGGCGTCGAACTCGAGGAAATCCAGCCGTTCCTCGACGGTCTTTACAGTCAATCTAATCTCCTGTGCGGCTTGCAACCGACCGGAATGAAAACGTTTTATGCGCTTATTATAGAGGAACCGGGACCGCTTCCGGCGGTGGTCCGGCGAATTTTCGAAGAGCTTTGAAAAGGGGGTGGCGGTCCGATCGCATATTGTGACACCATGATGACGGAAAATGATATTAAATAATTAAAAATATTAGAAATTATTAGAGAATCCGTCCTAGCGCTCCAGGCATCGAAGGCCGGGAGGGGGACAAACCCGGCTGCGAAAAATCGGGTGCAAGATGTCAGATACGAATTCCGGATGGGGGCGCTTCTTTGCGTCTCTCGAAACGCGGTTGGTCGGAGCGCTCTGCCTGATCGCCGTGCTCGGCGTGGTTCTCCAGGTCGTGACCCAGCGCGAGGCGTTCGGCCTGCGGGAGCAGAGCAACGCGCTGATCAGGACCTCGGCGATCGCGGAGAACGCGGACCAGTTCGCCGAAGCGGTTGGAAAACTGCGGATGGCGACCAATCGCGGGTTGGTGGCCAGCAACCGGACGAGCACGAGCGACGAGCTTACCGATGCAGCCATTGCCATCGACGAGAAGCTGGGCAAGCTGCGCGGCAGCGGCGTGGCGCTCTACGACCTGCCCGAGCGGGCCAATCCCTTCGCAGATCTCGATCGCCACGTGACGGCAATCCTCGACGTGCAGGCTGGCGGGGTGGCCGGAAAGGCGCTGGTGGAGCGGATCGAGAAACGCAATGCTAAGATGGCGGCCTTTGCCGAAGAGATCGTCGCCCGGGCCCGGGCTGACCGGGAGGCCGAGCAGAAGCGGCTGATCGCTTCCATCGCGCGCTGGCAGATGCTGGTCTTCGTTACTGGAGCCGTGACGATCCTGGTGGTGCTGCTGGTGCTGTTCGACATCCTGCGCAATATCCTGCCGGCGATCCGCCGGATGCACGGCCATCTGCAAGGACTGGCCGAAGGCGATCTCGACCTGGAGATCGGGACGTTCCGCCTGAAGGAGCTGAAGGCGCTGTCCGGACCGCTCGAAACCTTCCGCAGGAACGCGAAGGCCGTGAAGAACCTAGCCTTCAGCGATGCCGCCACCGGATTGCCCAACCGGCGTGCCTTCCAGGAAGACGTCCCCAGATTACTGGCTTCACGGCTCGGCACGAGCTTCGTCTTCATGCTGATCGACATCGACCGCTTCAAGCATGTCAACGACGATTACGGCCATGCGGCGGGGGACGAACTCGTGCGCCTGATCGGGGAACGCATGCGCTCGATGCTCGGTCCGGACGGCATCATCGCGCGGGTCGGCGGCGACGAGTTCGCGCTCTGCATGCCCGTTTCGGCTGACGGTGAGGGTAGCGAACTGGCCAGCCGACTGGTGGACATGGTGCGCGAACCCTTCAGTCTGGGCGAATATGCGGTGGCGGTCACCGTCTCGCTCGGTTTCGCCGAGACCCTTGGCACGGAAGATCTCGATATCGACGACACGCTGCGCAATGCCGACATGGCGCTCTATGCCTCCAAGAAAGGCGGGCGCAATTGCGCGACGGCTTTCGTCGCCTCGATGGCGGAGGAACGCGCGGTCGACCGGGCGCTGGAGAAGGACCTCGAAACCGCCTTCGAGAAGCAGCAGTTGCGCATGGTCTACCAGCCGATCCATGCGGTGCGCGACGATACGCGCGAAGTTGAGGCGCTGGTGCGCTGGAAGCATCCGGAACTGGGGGAAGTGCCGCCTTCCACCTTCATCCCGGCCGCCGAGCGTAGCGGGCTGATGGTCCGTCTCGGCGAATGGATCATCCAGCGGGCGCTGCGGGACTTTGCGATGTGGCCGGACCTGCACATGAGTATCAACCTCTCGCCGCTGCAGTTGCAGCATGATGGGTTCAGTGCCTTCCTGCTCGACTGCTGCAAGCGCCACGACATCGCGCCATCACGCCTGTTCCTGGAAGTGACGGAATCGCTGTCGATCGAGCGCAACACCCGCGCACTTCTGACGCTTAACCTCCTGCGTCACATGGGTTTCCGCATCGCGCTGGACGATTTCGGCACCGGCTATTCCTCGCTGTCGATGGTGAAGAGCTTCAAGTTCGACCGCATGAAGCTCGACCGCAGCCTCGTCATGGACCTGGGGCAGGACCCGGCCTCGGTGGCGGTGCTGGAGGCGGCGGTCACGATGGCGCGCCACGTCGGCGCCGAAGTCGTGGCCGAGGGGATCAGCGACGCCCATCTGATCGGCGCCACCAAGAGTGCGGGATGCACGCATTTGCAGGGCTATTACTACAGCCGCCCGATCGAGGCGGACGATGTGCCGGGCTACTTCGAAAGCTCCGGTCAGAAAGCCGTCGAAGTGGCCTGACCTGTCGGCCTCACCCGGAAGCGGCCTGCGACCGGGTGAAGACGGCAAGCTGAGCGGCGAAAGCACGCTGGAAGGCCGGGCGCGCCTCGCCGCGCGCGACATAGGCGGCGAGGCGGGGGTAGTCCGCGAGCAGGCCGGTACTGCCGAGGCGGCGCAGCACGGTGATCGTCATGAGGTCTCCGGCGTCGAAGGAGCCGCCCAGCCAGTCGTCGTCTCCTAGTCGGGCGTCCAATTGACTCAGGCGAGCGCGCAACCGCGCCTCCAGCATGGGTTGGCGGGCCTCATACCAGGGCTGGTCCTTCTCGAAGAGCGCGGCCATCGTGAACTCGACGAGCGGCGGTTCCAGAGTGCTGAGGGCCGCGAAGATCCAGGTGATGGCCTGCGCTCGCGCGTGCGGTTCGTCCGGCAGCAGGGCGGGCGCTCGTTCCGCGACATGGAGCACGATGGCGCCGGATTCGAAGAGCACGAGGCCGTTCTCCTCGTAACTCGGGATCTGTCCGAAGGGCTGGCGGGCAAGGTGCGCGGGTTCCTTCATGGCCGCGAAGGAGACAAGGCGCACTTCGTAAGGAAGCCCCGCTTCCTCCAGCGCCCAGCGCACGCCCATGTCCCGTGCGAGACCTCGCCCGCGATCGGGCGACTGCGCGAAGACGGAGAGGGTAATGGTCATCGCAAGGCTTCCTCTGGATGCTGGAGCAGAAACAGGCGGATGGCCCGGATAGTTCCAGCCGCTTGCCTTCGCGGTGAGCCGCTATAGTAGCCGCAGGAGCCCCGCTCGAAGCGGGCAAGGAGACAGGAAATGCAGGTTCGGGACGCGCGCGACGGCGATCTGGAGAGCGTTACGGCGATCTACAACGACGCGGTGCTCAACACGACGGCGATCTGGAATGAAGTTGCAGTCGATATCGCCAATCGCCGTGCCTGGCTGTCGGACCGCGAACGCGCGGGCTATCCGGTGCTCGTCGCTGTTGGGGAGGACGGCACCGTGCTCGGCTATGCCTCGTTCGGCGACTGGCGCGCCTTTGACGGTTATCGCCATACCGTCGAACATTCCGTCTATGTCCGCGCCGATCTGCGCGGCCGGGGGACCGGCAAGGTGCTGATGATGGAACTGATCGAACGCGCGCGGGCGATCGGCAAGCATGTGATGGTCGCCGGGATCGAGGCCGGAAATCAGGGGTCGATCGCGCTGCACGAGAAGCTCGGTTTCGAGCAGGTCGGGCTGTTGCCACAAGTCGGCATGAAATTCGGGCGCTGGCTGGATCTGGCCTTCCTGCAACTCGTGCTGGACGACCGCGCGACGCCGCAGAGCTGAGAGTCTGTTTGAAAAATGCCCCTGAGGGCATTTTCATTGCGGCCGGTGCCGCGAAATTTCAAATGGACTCTGACGGGCTGCAAACGAAAACGGGGGCGGCCAAGGCCGCCCCCGCGTTTGACTTATCCGGGTGTCTTAGAGACCATCCAGGCCCTTGCTGACGAGGATGTTCACCGCGACACGGCGGTTCTGCGCCTTGCCTTCCGGCGTGCTGTTGTCCGCCAGCGGATCGGCCTCCGACATGCCGGTGGGGGTCAGCATGCGATAGGGCTTCCAGTGGCAGGCCTGCTGGAGGTAGTTCACCACGCGGCTGGCGCGCTTTTCGCTGAGTTCCTGGTTCAGTTCCTCGCTGCCGGTGGAGTCGGTGTAACCCACGACGAGCAGCAGGGCGTTGTCCATGCCTTCGGCAGTGTTCGCGGCCGTGCAGAGTTCGGCCTTGGCTTCCGGCGAAAGCACAGCCTTGCCGGTGTCGAAGTTCACGTTGGTCGTGCCCTTGACGTTGTACTTGTCGATGTCTGCCATGCGGCCGCGGAGAGCTTCGGTGGCGGCGGTCTGTTCGGCGAAGCCCTGCGCGGTGCCGTTACGGATCATCGACGCGGTGCGCAGGTCCCTGTTCTGGAGATTGATCTGGCTCGCCACCAGTTCACCGCCCGACTGCAGGGTCTTCACCGTTACCGGCAGGCCGTTGAGCAGCGAGGTCGCCGCCAGCTTGCCCTTGCCAAGGCCCAGGAAGCCCTTGCTGGCGCGGATCTTGGTGGCATCGTTGACGGTGACGACGGTGTTGGTGCCGTCTTCGGTGGTCACCTGAACCTTGTCGCCGCTGCGGGCCGAGATGATGCCCTTGACTTCGGGACCTTCGGTTGCCGCAGCTGCAGGAGCGGGGGCGTTGTAGCTCGCGGAAACGTCCGCATCGGGCGTTTCCTGGGTCTGTGCGGAAACGCCGACCGATGCGGCACCGGAAAGTAATGCAAGCATTACAAGAGCTTTGGGGGTCTTTGAAATGATATTCATAGTGCTACTCCTCCAAAATCGAGCAGTACGGCCTGCTTAATAGCAGCTTTTCGTCCGACCATCCTTCGTTTTCATCATCGATGAGATGATGTATCCGGCGGTTGGAACCTCTTCTGGCTCGCTTTCTAAACTTCGTAAGATGGGCAGCGATTGCTGCATCGGGACACCTTGGACTTCCTGGGTGTTCAGATTAACCTTGCGGGCACATGAACGGCCCCAGCGTCGCCGTTCATACTACGGGTAATTCGAGAGCGTCTTGCGACGAACCGTTGCCGGAAGGGGCAGCAGAGTGGGGCTCGGGCGCCGGAGAATCGCTCTTCCTGAACAAGTCCGGAGGCGAAGTCTCCCCATATGCAGCGGGGCCGGGTCGCATTGCGGCCCGGCCCCGACAGGGAACTGGAGATGATGGGTGGCGCGCCGCTATTTGACGGCTTGCAGCGGTTTTTGAAGAATGACCGGCGCGATCTGGCGGCTGGCCACTTCGCGCAGCACGAAGCTGCTGCGGATGCGCCGGACATGCGGCAACACCGAAAGCTCCTTGCGGTAGATCATGTCGTAGTCTTCGAGCGACTGGACGTTGAGGATCATCAGGAAGTCCGTATCGCCGGTGACGAAGGCGCAGAACTGCATCGACGGGCTGTCCAGCACGGCCTTCTCGAAATCCTGAAGCACGGATTCCGCCTGCGAGACCAGTTCGATGGAGACCATCACCAGCGCCCCGTAGCCCAGCGAGCGGACGTTGAGGTTGGCCGAGTAGTGGGTGATATAGCCGGATTCTTCGAGGATCTTGCGACGGCGGGCGACCGCCGTGCTCGACAGATGGACCTTCTCGCCCAGACATACGTCCGAGGCACGCCCGTCCGAGACGAGCGCGCGCATCAAACGCAGATCGGTGTCGTCCAATTCGTGCTGCGCGGGTCTACCGCGCGCAGCATCGAGCCAGTGCAGTTTGCTGGACTGCATGTCCATCTTGTTGTGACCCCCTTTTTTGATTTTCGAAACCATATTGCCGGGTATCCGCTCGATTTCAAACAAAAGGGCGTGGGGAGGGGAATTATTCGGACAGAATGTTGTCGAACCAGCCGGTGTCGCCGCCGATCGGCATCCCCGCAGGGATCGGCGGGCGCGGGCGGCTCTGCTTGCCGATCTCGGCTTCGAGGCGATCGGGATCGCCGAGCAGTGCTGCCATCGAGACTTGCCACAGGGCATCCTCGCTGCTGCCGCGAGCCTTGGCGAATGTGCGGGCGCTGTCCTTGAGATAGCCGTCGAGCAGGGCGGCGACGTCGGCCGGAGTCTCGGGATCGCGGCGGGCGGCGGCCAGGGCGAGCAGCGTGGTCTGCGCGATCCGGCGCGACACGGCATCGCCGTGTGCGGCAATCACCGGCGAGAGCCTGGCCAGCAGGGTGCCGACGCCGGGCTGGGCGGCGTCGTAGCCGTGCTGGATGTGCAGGCGGGTGAGGCGCGCCGGGGCGAGCAGGCTGTCGAGCGTCATCTGCGCGGCCACTTGCGCGGCGACAAGCGGGTCGAACACCGCCGATCCGGCGCCGCGCAGCACTTCCGGCGCGGCTTCCACGTCGGTACGGGCGCTGGTGCCGCTCGACAGGGCCATGGCGAGGGCAGCGGGCACGGTCAGTTCCCGCGGCGAAAGCGTGGCGACGAGAGCGTCGATCGCTTCCAGCTGCCGGGCAGCGGGGACCGGCGAGGGCGCGGCGCGTCCATCCCCGACCACAGCATATTCGTAGTTCACACCGCCCACCAGCTTGCCGGTGGCATCGATCGAATAGCGGTGGAACAGCCAGATCGGCACGAACTTGCGGCGCAAGTTGGACAGGGGTTCGCCGGAGTGGAGAACGCCGGGGCCGAAATCGGCAAGGGCGATGCGGCGAACCTCCAGCGTATGGGCGAGGTCGGCGGGGGTGTCCTGCCCCTCGGTCCACATGTTGACGCCGGGCACGGCGAGATCGGATGCGCGGCCGTCGATATCGGTGCCGAAGATCAGGCCCGCCTTGTGGACCGCATCGGCCTTGGCGGCGGCTTCGGCATCGCCGTCGACGCCCGGCGCGGGCTGGCCGTAGAGCCAGTCCACCGTGAACCTGTCCCACTTGCCGATGCCGGTCGCATAGGCGTCGCCGAGGTCCAGCTTGCCGTCGACGATGCCCACCTTCGGTCCCGGATAGTCCATCACCGAGGCGCGGTCCTGGAGGCTTGCCTTGAAATTGTGCACGAAGCCGATGGCATGGCCCACTTCGTGCGCGCCGAGCTGGCTGATGCGGGCGAGGGCCGCGCGGACCGGGTCGTTGCGGCCGCCGCTGTCGTTTTGCGCGGTGCCGACGAGGCCCTCGAAGATGGTGATGTCCTGCCGCACCCGCAGGGCGCCCAGCACGACTACGCCCTTGACGATCTCCCCGGTACGCGGATCGATCACGCCGCCGCCGTAGGACCAGCTGCGGTTCTGGCGGTCGGTCCAGTTGACGACATTGTAGCGCACGTCCTGCGGATCGATGCCGGGTGGCAGGATTTCCACCTTGAAGGCATCGACGAAGCCCGCCGCGTCGAAGGCATCGGCCCACCAGCGCACGCCGTCGGCCAATGCGGTGCGGATCGGTTCGGGTGCGGCGCTGTCGATATAGAAGACGATCGGCTTTTTGACCGGCGAGCGCGCGGCAGAAGGATCGACTTTCTCCAGACGGAAGCGGTTGGAATATTCCACCAGCATCGGCGAGCCGAGCGGCGTGCCGAAGTCATAGGCCTGCGTGGCATGGCTGCCCGAGCGGATGTCGAACTTGCGCGGCACGAAGCCGGGTTCGGGCAGGGCGACCAGCGAGGAATGGACGGTGACGCTTACCATGCGTCCGTCGGGCGCGAGCGTATCGAGTTCGCGGCCCGCGCTGTCGGCGGTGAAGGTCTGTACCGTTTCCAGTTCGACGTTCTTCGGGAAGACTTTCACCGATGCGGGATCGAGCGCGCTGAGCTTGTCGGAGAGCTTGTAGCCCTTGGCGCTTTCGCCGATGGCGCCGGCCAGGTCCATGGCGTCGGTCATCAGCAGGGGGGTGAGGTCAACGGTTACGCTCTCGTTGTTCTTGGCACCGCTTTCGCCCACGATATCCAGCATGGCGACAGTGCTGAACGGGAAGCTGGCCCTGGCCCCGTGCTGCACGCCAGCATCGCCGGTGGCGCGGTAACGCGGGTTTTCGAACACGACCGCGACTTTGCCGCCCATCCGGCGGAAGGCCAGGATCTTGGTGTCGCCCTGCATGCCCCGGTCGAGGCGGATCGCAGCCGAGCCGAGACCGGTCTTGATCGATTGGGTGAACAGATAGCGGCCTGAGGTTCCATCCGCAGCGGCGGCGGGCAAGGTCAGCAGAACTTTGCCCTTGGCCGTATCGACCTGCACTGGCAGCAGCGTGCCGTCTGCGGAAGATGTCACCGTGACCGGCGCGGCCCATGCGGAAGCCAGGGGCAGGGCGGTCATGCAGGCGAACAGGGCACAACCGGCGGCGAGACCGGGCTTCATACGGGCGACGAACGGCATCGAGATAGTTCCCCTTGGCAAGCTCTCGGCGAGATCATGAACCCTCGTTCGCCGATGCAGCAAAGCCTAGCGCAAACCCGGCGCAGCTTCCCCGAACTTATCGGGGGCGAATGTCGTGCGGTTGATGGAATCCTGCGCGGCATCGGAGATCAGCGTGAAATTCCTGCGCGGATGCGAGACTGTCTGCACGACTTGAAAGCGGTCACCGCCATGCTGCACTGCATTTCGCGAATCATGACAGTCCCGCGTTCCGGAAAGTGCGCTCGATATGGGGTGGTGTGCACCAATCTTGCGTGAAACCCGAAATTGGCGATGAAATCCATCACGGTCCTGTCAAAAATGTCCCAACTTTCTTGGGATCAATCGCACCCTTCCAGATAGTATCGGTCTTGTCAGGCGGAAGTCCGGATCGGCACCTACCGATATTCGAAAAGGGGCCGATACAAGACGGGCACTGCCGGATGATGGGCTTCTCGCAAGAGGGATGCGGAAGCGAGTTCAGGGGTTGCTCACCAGTCCGCAGCAAGCGGCACCGCAATGACGGTGGGTGCATTCGTGCGCCGGGGAGTCTGCGCCTTTTCTCCATCCATCGGGATGAGGGCGCCTGTGGCGAAGAGGGTTCAGTCACAGGGAGTTTTCGCAATGCGCAATGCAGTCCAGACCTCGACAGCGCCGGGGACGATGGAAACCTATTCGGCGCGTTCGCTTCGCACCCTGCTCATGGCAGGCGCGGCGCTTCCGCTATTCCTGGCCGCGCCGGTTCTGGCGCAAGAGGCGGCGTCCGCCGAAGAAGAGCCGCTGAAGGACATCGTCGTCACCGGCTCGCGTATCGTTGGCGACGGTTACAGCGCGCCGACTCCCGTGGCCGTGCTGGGCGAGGCCGACATCGCAGCGCAGGCCCCGGCGAATATCTCCGACTTCGTGAACCAGCTTCCCGCCATCGCCGGCAGCGGGACTTCGGGCAACTCCTCGGGCGGCCTGTCCAACGCGGGGGCAGGCATCAACTCGATCGGCCTTCGCGGGCTTGGTGTCGGGCGTACGCTGGTACTGGTCGACGGCCAGCGCTCGGTGGCCTCGACCGTGGGCGGCACCGTGGACATCAACACGATCCCGCAGGACCTGGTGAAGCGGGTCGAGGTCATCACCGGCGGCGCTTCCGCCGCATACGGTTCGGATGCGGTGGGCGGCGTCGTCAACTTCATTCTCGATACCGGGTTCAAGGGCTTCAAGCTGGGTGCGGATACCGGCATCTCGACTTACGGCGATGCCTTCAACTACCGTTTTACCGGCACGGCGGGCTTCTCGCTGCTGGATGACCGGCTGCACCTGCTCACCAACGTCTCCTACTTCAAGCAGGAGCGCGAGGAAGGCATTCGCCGGGGCTGGAACGACAGCGGCTATTTCCAGATCAACAACCCCGCCTACACCGCCACCAACGGCGAGCCGCAGCGCCTGGTCGGCAGCGGCATCGGTCCCTCGGGCTATACCGCAGGCGGCCTCATTACCAGCGGACCGCTGCGCGGCACCTATTTCCTGGGCGAGGGCCAGACCGGGCAGCTAACCTATGGCACCACCAGCGCCAGCAATCCGTGGATGATCGGCGGCGACTGGCAAACGACGCTGGACGGCCATCTCGGCACCAATACGCTCGTCCCGCTCGACAAGCGCCTGAGCGTGTTCCAGCGCGTCGGCTTCGAGATCACGCCCGCGATCGAGATCTTCGGCCAGTTCTCCTACAACAATTCCATCAGCGCCAGTTCCTATCAGCAGACCCCCAGCACCGGAGTGAGCATTGCAGCGGACAATGCCTACCTGCTCAGCCAGTATCCGGCCGTTGCCGCCGCGATGGCGGCGCAGGGGCTGTCCGCGATCACCGTGGGCACGTCCAACGCCGGCTTCCCGATCCCCGGCAGCAACATCAAGCGGCAGGTCTATCGCGGCGTCGTCGGTGCCAAAGGCACGCTCGACGTGTTCGAAAAGCCGATGAACTGGGATGTCTACTATCAGAAGGGCGTCACCAAGGCGCGTGAGGCACTGACCAACAGCTGGATCAATTCCCGCATGACGCTGGCGCAGGATGCGGTGTTCGACGCTTCCGGCAATATCGTGTGTCGCTCCACACTCAGCAATCCGGGCAACGGCTGCGTGCCGATCGATCGGCTCGGCACCAACGCGCCTTCGCAGGAGGCGCTGAACTATGTCTTCAACGACGGCAACCAGCCGTTGCGACACCAGACCATCAAGCAGGACGTTGCCGCCGCGACGATCTCGGGCAAGGCCTTCGCGCTGCCTGCGGGCGATCTCGCTTTTGCCACCGGCGTCGAATGGCGGCGCGAGCAGATCAACGGCTCGGTCGATCCGCAGTACAATTCCGGCTGGCTCTACGGCAACTTCCGCGTGAACCAAGGCAAGTACGACGTCTACGAGGGCTTCCTCGAACTCGACGTGCCGATCTTCGACGGCATGAACGTCAATGCCGCCGCGCGCGGGACGCACTATTCGACGTCCGGCTGGGTCGGCACCTGGAAGGTCGGCGCCAACTGGCAGGCGATCGACAGCCTGCGCCTGCGCGGCACCCTGAGCCACGACATCCGCGCGCCCAACCTCGACGAGCTGTTCGCGGCGGGTACGGCACGCACCAATTCGGTCATCATCCCGACCGGCGCCAGTGCCCCACAGACCGGATCGCTGCAATTCGTGCAGAACGCCTTCGGCAACCGCAATCTCAAGCCCGAAGTGGCCGATAGCTGGACCCTGGGCGCGGTGTTCGAACCGACCTTCCTGCCGGGCTTCTCGCTCTCGTTCGACTATTACCAGATCAAGATCAAGGACGCGATCGGATCGATCACCGCGCAGCAGACGGTGGACTTGTGCTACGAGCAGGGCATCAGCTCCTACTGCCCGAACATCAAGTTCGTGAACGGACAGCTCAGCACGATCGACCTCACGCCGATCAACTTCGCGCGGCAGAAGACCAAGGGCTTCGATATCGAGGCGAGCTATTCCACCCGGGTCGGTCCCGGCAATCTGCGCCTGCACGGCCAGACCACCCACTATATCGAGAACGTGGTCGACGACGGCATCAGCTTCCCGATCGACTATGCGGGCGTGCTGACCAGCGGCACATATGCCTCGCCCAGCTGGGTCTACCGCCTGAGCGCGTTCTACGACATCGATCCCGTCACCTTCAACCTGGTCGCGCGCGGCTTCACCAACGGCGTCTACGGCAACGACTGGATTTCGTGCGACGGCAATTGCCCGACCAGCACCGCGCAGTACCGCACGATCAACGATAACTCGATCAAGGGTGCGGTCTATTTCGACACCTCGGTCGATTTCAAGTTCCCGGCGATGAACAACGGCATCGGGCACCTGACTCTCATTGTCAACAACGTGCTGAACAAGGACCCGGTACTCGTCGGTAACGGTCCCGACGGCAACAACGTGCCTGCCTATGCCCAGACCAACCGCAGCCGCTACGACGTGATCGGCCGCACCTTCCGTGTCTCGGCGCGGGTCGAATTCTAAGAGAGGATAATCGCACCATGAAGACTTTCAAGCGCGCCGCCCTCGCTGCCGCTCTCGCCACGACTGTATTAGCGGGCGCGCCTGTCCAAGCCGCCGCTCCGCAGGCGCTCAAGGACGAAGTTGCCGCCGAAGTGGAGGCGCAGCGCAAGCAGATCCAGGTCATGGTCGACCAGATCTTCAGCTTTGCCGAACCCGGCTTCCAGGAAGTGAAGACCAGCGAGTATCTCACCGGCATCCTTGAGAAGAACGGCTTTACGGTGACGCGCGGCGTGGCGGGGATTCCCACCGCCTTCACCGCGACTTGGGGCAAGGGCGGTCCGAAAGTCGCGCTCGGCAGCGATATCGACGACGTGCTCGGCGTCTCTCAGACCCCTGGCCTGCCTTACCTGAAGCCGCTCGTGGAAGGCGCGCCGGGGCATGGCGAGGGGCACAACTCCGGCATGCCGCTGATGGTCGCGGCGGCCATCGCGGTGAAGAAGGTGATGACGAAACACGGCCTCGAAGGGCGCCTGATGCTCTGGCCGGGCGTGGCCGAGGAATTGCTGGCGACCAAGGCCTATTACGTGCGCGCCGGGATGTTCAAGGATGTCGATGCCTCGATCTTCACCCACGTCAGTTCCGATTTTTCGACCGGCTACGGCGAGATGGGCAATAACGGCATGGTCTCGGTGGAATACAGCTTCAAGGGCAAGACCGCGCATTCGGCGGGCATGCCGTGGGAGGGCCGCAGCGCGCTCGACGCGGTGGAGATCATGGACATCGCCTGGAACTTCCGGCGCGAGCACCTGCCGCTGACCCAGCGTTCGCACATGATCATCACCAACGGCGGCGGCCAGCCCAACGTCGTGCCGGACAAGGCCAGCATCTGGTACTTCTTCCGCGAGCGCACCTTTGCCGATATCCGCAAGCTCTACGAGACAGGCAACGATATCGCCAAGGCCGCCGCGCTCGCCACCGGCACCACGGTGACGCAGCAGACGCTGGGCTATGCCGCGCCGAATTTCGGCAACAAGCCGCTGGCCGAGGCGGCCTATGCCAATATCAAGGCGGTCGGCATGCCCAAGTGGAGCGCCGACGACCAGGCCTTCGCCAAGGCGGCGCAGACCTTCAACGACCGCAAGATCGAGCCGCTCAAGTCGGAAGTCACCGAGCTTTCGACGCCGGAGAACCGCAAGCCTTCCACCGGCGGCGGCTCGGACGATATCGGCGACATCATGTGGGCGGTGCCGACGATCACCATCCGCTTCCCCTCCAACATCCCGAACATGATCGGCCACAACTCCACTTCGGCCTTCGCGATGGCGACGCCGATCGCGCACAAGGGCGTGGAAGCGGGCGCCAAGGCCGTGGCCATGACCGTGCTCGACATCGTGACGACGCCGCAACTCGTCACCGACGCCAAGACTTACTTCACCGACGTCCAGTTGAAGACCGACACTTACGCCCCGGTCCTGACCGACAAGGACGTGCCCGCGATCTGGCTCAACGAGCGCAACATGCAGCTCTACCGGCCGATGATGGAGAAGTACTACTACAATCCGACCAAGTATCCGACTTATCTCGACCAGCTGGGTGTCAAATACCCGACCCTGACGAAGCCGACGGAGTAAGCGGGATGAGCAAACGTATCCTGATCGCCGCCGCACTCGCTGCGGCCTCGCTGATCCCCGCTGCCGCGCAGGCGACTGCCGATCCGGCGCTGAAACAGGAAGTCGCCGCCGCCGTCGAGGCGCAGCGCAAGCAGATCCAGATCATGGTGGACGAAATCTACTCGTTCGCCGAACCGGGCTTCCAGGAAGTTAAGACCAGCGAATACCTCGCCGGAATTCTGGAGAAGAACGGATTCAAGGTGGAGCGCGGCGTGGCGGGCGTGCCGACCGCCTTCACTGCGACATGGGGCAGCGGCGGCCCGAAGATCGCGCTCGGCAGCGATATCGATGGGCTGCTCGGCGTGTCGCAGGTGCCCGGCATCGCCGATGTGAAGCCGCTGACCGAAGGTGCGCCGGGGCACGGTGAGGGCCACAATTCCGGCATGCCGCTGATGGTCGCCGCTGCGCTCGCCGCCAAGCAGGTGATGACGAAGCACGGCATCCAGGGCCGCCTGATGCTCTGGCCGGGCGTGGCCGAGGAACTGCTGGCGACCAAGGCATATTACGTGCGCGCCGGGATGTTCAAGGATGTCGACGCCTCGATCTTCGCGCACGTCAACACCGGGTTCGGCACCGGCTGGGGCGACCTCGGCCTCACCGGCATGATCTCGGTCGAGTATGAGTGGAAGGGCAAGACCGCGCACTCGGCCGGGATGCCGTGGGAGGGCCGCAGCGCGCTCGACGGTGTGGAGCTGATGGATGTCATGTGGAACTTCCGGCGCGAGCACCTGCCGCTCACGCAGCGTTCGCACGATGTCATCACCAACGGCGGCGGCCAGCCCAACGTGGTGCCGGACAAGGCCAGCAGCTGGTACTATTTCCGCGACAAGGACTTCGCTTCGCTGCGCAATCTCTACGAAGTGGGCAACCAGATTTCGGAAGCCTCGGCGCTGGCCACGGGCACCACGGTCAGCCGCAAGGTGCTGGGCTTCGCCGCACCCAATTACGGCAACAAGCCGCTGGCCGAGGCGCTCTACGCCAATATCGAGGCGGTGGGCGTGCCGCAGTGGTCCGCCGCCGACCAGGCCTTTGCCAGGGCGGTGCAGGTGAAGAACCACCTCAAGGTGGCGCCGCTATCGGACAAGGTCATGCCGCTTTCCACGCCGGAGACGCGCGGAGATGCCAGCTTCGGCGGATCGGACGACATCGGCGATGTCATGTGGACGGTGCCCACCGTCACCATCGGTTATCCGGCGAACATTCCCAACGTGATCTTCCACCACGCCACAGCCGCGATGGCGATGGCCACGCCGATCGCGCACAAGGGCACCGTCGTCGGTGCCAAGGCAGTCGCGATGACCATTCTCGATCTGATGACCACGCCGCAGCTCATCAGCGATGCCAAGACCTGGATGAAGGACGTCCAGCTCAAGGACCAGAAGTACGACCCGCTGATCGCGCCGACCGACATGCCCGCGATCGACCGCAATGCCCGCACGATGGCACAGATCCGCCCCTCTATGCAGGGGCAGTATTACGATCCCAGGAAGTACGATTCCTACCTGCAACAGCTCGGCGTCGATTACGAGGCGGCCGGGCGTGAAACTTCCGGCGCGGGCGATTAGCCCAAGGCGTCACCGGCCGGAGCGATCAACACCCTGACGAGACTGGAACTGCTCCGGCCGGTCTCTTTATTTGGCCTGCTCCGGCGGCGATGAACTTGCCGGAAAAAGTCAGCGCCCCGCTCTTCGACGGAGAAGAGCGGGGCGCCTTGTTGTTCGTCGAGACGTGCCCGCGGCTCTGCTGCGCAAACCTCGATATTCAGGGGCGCGCAGCAGAGAACCGGGTGCGATCGTCAATCCAGGAACGCGCGCATGATCCGCGACCGGCTCGGATGCTTGAGCTTGCGCAGCGCCTTCGCCTCGATCTGGCGGATACGTTCGCGGGTGACCGAGAACTGCTGGCCGACTTCTTCAAGCGTGTGGTCGGTATGCATGCCGATGCCGAAGCGCATGCGCAGTACGCGTTCCTCACGCGGGGTGAGCGACGATAGCGTGCGGGTGATCATTTCCTTGAGGTTTGCCTGGATCGCAGCGTCCACCGGGATGACCGCGTTGGCATCCTGAATGAAATCGCCCAAGCTGCTGTCTTCCTCGTCGCCAATCGGCGTTTCGAGCGAGATCGGCTCCTTGGCGATCTTGAGAACCCGCTTCACCTTCTCGAGCGGCATCGACAGGCGCTCGGCCATTTCTTCCGGCGTCGGCTCGCGGCCGTTCTCATGGAGGAACTGGCGGCTGGTTCGGACCAGCTTGTTGATCGTCTCGATCATGTGGACCGGGATACGGATCGTGCGGGCCTGATCCGCGATCGAACGCGTGATCGCCTGACGGATCCACCAGGTCGCATAAGTCGAGAACTTGTAGCCGCGGCGGTACTCGAACTTGTCGACCGCCTTCATCAGGCCGATGTTGCCTTCCTGGATGAGGTCCAGGAACTGCAGGCCGCGGTTCAGGTACTTTTTGGCGAGAGAAATCACCAGGCGCAGGTTCGCCTCGACCATTTCCTTCTTGGCGATGCGCGCTTCGCGCTCGCCCTTCTGGACCATGTTGACGATGCGGCGGAACTCGGCAAGCTGCATGCCGGTGGCGGCGGCGATGTCCGAGACTTCGAGTCGGATGCGCTCGACCCCAGTGGCCTCCGCTTCCGCAAAAGCCGCCCACTTCTTGTCCTTCTTCGCGACCTCAGACAGCCAGGTGTCGTCCAGTTCGCGGCCGGTGTAGGCATCCAGGAAGTCCGCGCGCTTGACCTTGTGACGCTCCGCCAGACGCAGCATCTGGCCGCCGAGGGCGGTCAGGCGGCGGTTGAAGGCGTAGAGATTGTCGACGAGGTATTCGATCTTCGTCGCGTGGAACTTCACCGATTCCACTTGCGCGGTCAGTTCCTCGCGCAGCGAATGGTACTGGTCTTCCTTGGCGGCCGGGAAATCGATGCCGAGCGCCAGCGCTTCGAGGCGTTCCGACTGGAGACGTTCGAAAGTCTGGAACAGGCCGGTGATGAGCAGGAACTTCTCAAGCGCTTCGGGCTTGAGGGCCGCTTCCATCTGGGCGAGGCTGAGGGTGTTGTCCTCTTCCTCTTCCTCGGCCTGGCGCTTGGGGATCGGGTTGCCGTCCTCGTCCAGTTCCTCGGAGTTGTCCTCGTCGGAATCGTCGTCGTCCTTGAACGAGGGGCCGGCGGTCTTTTCGCTGATCTCGCCGTTGTCGTCGCTCTCGCCGTCCTCATTGAGGCTTTCGGGCGCCGGCTCCTTGGTCAGCATGGCGTCGAGATCGAGGATCTCGCGCAGCTGCATCTCGCCGTTGTTGAGCGCTTCGGACCACTGGATGATGGCGTGGAAGGTGATCGGGCTTTCGCAGAGGCCCAGGATCATCATGTCGCGGCCGGCTTCGATCCGCTTGGAAATGGCAGCTTCGCCCTCGCGGCTGAGCATCTCGGCTGCGCCCATCTCGCGCAGATAGAGACGCACGGGATCGTCGCTACGCCCAAGGTCTGCACTTTTGCCGTCAGCAGCGCGCCGACGGGAGCCTTCGCCGCGCTCGGCGAACTCGGTCTCTCCGTCGTTGTCCTCTTCGGAATCTTGCTCCGCGTCCGATTCGACGGCTTCGTCCTCGTCCTCGTTCTCGACGATTCGGACACCCATTTCCGAGATCGCGGCCATGACGTCCTCGATCTGATCGGTCGTCATCTGATCCTGTGGCAGCGCAGCGTTCAGCTCGCTGACAGATATCACGCCGAGGCGCTTGGCCTTCGCGATCAATCGCTTGATCGAACCGCGGTCGTTGTCGATCAGCGGTGCGTCGTCGTCCGCGCTGTGATCGTCGTTGTTCATTCGTTAGCCTTTATCGGATTCGCCTCTGCCGCAGTGATCGCTTCACCGGGACGGGACGGGTGTCTGAAAATGCCTTGCCTGACAAGGTTCCAAAGCGCTAGCCGTGTTGTCCGGTGAATTTGTCTTTGCTGCCGGGCGGCGGCTGTACCGAACTCCGGCTCCACTGGTTCGCAGTTGAAACACTCGATATCCACGATATCTGGTGGGCGGGGATCGCCTAAGATTTGTCTATTTTCTGTAATTACAAGTAGGCGCTGCAACGGGTGAGGCACATTTGTGCCCGATTTCCAAATATCATTTCCAACGTCAATTCCGGATCCGCTGCGGGATGCCGTCGATCGACGTCAAGCAAGCATCGATCCCGAGATATCAGGGAAACGATGCTTTCATGCTTCAATGCGGACTGATCTGCAGTCTTTCTCTTGTCGGTTTTTAACCGTCAGGAGGAGGTCGATGCATGCAGTTCAGTCCGCATGAAGGCAAGGCCCTGGTTCGCGAAGGCGAGCCAGGGCCGGAAATCTCAGCGCTGGACCAGATTGACCGCGGAAGACTTGCCGCGACGATCGATCTCGATTTCGAATTCGATCTGGTCGCCTTCGTAGAGGCCGGACAGACCGGAACGCTCGACGGCGCTGATGTGCACGAAGGCGTCGGGCTGGCCGTCCTCACGCGTGATGAAGCCGAAGCCCTTGGTCGCGTTGAAGAACTTCACGGTGCCGTTGGTCCGTTCACCAGTCGACTGGCGCTGCGCAGGTGCGGATTCGCGCCTCGTGGCAACGATCACTTCGCCGACGATCGACAGATTGGTCGCAGAAACCTTGCCGCCACGATCGACCAGCTGGAACGCAAGCTGCTGGCCTTCGGCAAGCGTCGTAAGACCGGCATCCTGTACGGCACTGATGTGCACGAACGCATCGTCGCCACCGTCTTCGCGCTGGATAAAGCCGAAGCCCTTATCCGGGTTGAAGAACTTCACCACGCCGCTTCCTTCGCCGATAACCTGCGCCGGCGCGCCGCCACGCGGTCCGCCAAAGCCACCGCGCGAGCCGCCGCCGAAACGATCGTTGCCGCCGAATCGATCGTTTCCACCGAATCGGTCGTTTCCGCCGAATCGATCATTTCCTCCGCCAAAACGATCGTTGCCGCCGAACCTGTCGCGGCCGTTACCGCGATTTCCTCTGTCAAAAGACATGAATAAAAACGTACCTTCACTGCGCTCGGAGAATTTTACCCGTACGCATGAACGCAGCACGCAGGGTGTCTGGACAGTCAATCTGATTTGACATGGCAGACCCCCTTATACCTCATAAAAATGGCATGTCCAAAGGTGGTTGTATCCGGAGCGGTTTGTGAGCATTACGGTAGGACACGATGTTCTGCACGAAAATTACCGCGCCGGACTCGGCTGTGCGGACGAATTTTTCCGAAATCTCAAAAATATCGAGCGGCAAAAGATCGCCGAAAGCAGGGTGCGCAGAACCCGGAGCGGCCGGCCTTGTCGGTCGGAGTTGAATAAACTGGCGTTGCGGCAACAAGTGGCTGTCAAGCGGCGCCGGTCCTGTTCACGCCCACGCCGGAACAGGTGATCCTTGCGCCTGCACGACTATGTGATGATGGGGAATTCTTCCCTGCGGCGTTGACCGCGAGGCAAATTTCGAAGCAGACTTTGCCCTGATATTTGCGTGACGTTGAGGGGATGGAGTTGGACCGCTGGCAATCCATGAGGATCTTTGCCCGGGTGGCCGAGACAGCCAGCTTTGCAGAAGCAGCGCGCCAGATGCACCTCAGTCCCCCCGCCGTTACTCGGGCGGTCTCCGCGCTCGAGGAGCAGATCGGCGTCAGGTTGCTCACCCGAACGACGCGCTCGGTCAAGTTGACCGAGGCCGGGCAGCGTTATTTCGAAGACTGCCGCCGCATCCTTGCCGACATTGCGGAAGCCGAAGCCTCCGCAGCCGGGTCGCACGGCAATCCCACCGGTTCGCTGACCGTTACGGGGCCGGTCATGTTCGGGCGGATGCATGTGCTGCCGATCCTGCTCGAATACCTCGATTGCTTTCCCAACGTGACAGGACAGACCCTGTTCGTCGATCGCCCGGTGAACATCGTCGAGGAGGGCATCGATGTGGCCGTCAGGATCGGCAATCTTCCCGCATCGGGCCTTAGTGCCACCCGGGTCGGCTGGGTCCACCGGACGGTCTGCGGAGCGCCGTCCTATTTCGAAAAGCATGGCATTCCTCGCAAGCCGGCCGAGCTTGCCGAGCACCGGGTCATCATGCCCACGGGAGCCTGGGTGTCGCCCGAGTGGCACTTCGGTCCGGACGGCCGCACCAGCGTCACCGTTCATCCGCGCCTGCTCTGCAATACCAATGAGGCCGCCATTTCGGCAGCCGAACAGGGATGGGGCATTGCCCGCGTGTTGTCCTATCAGGTCGCCCCGGCGCTGGAGGAGGGGCGTCTGCAAGCGGTACTCGAAGACCATGCGGACAGCCCGATCCCCGTTCACGTGGTTCATGTCGAGGGGCGCCACGCTACCGCCAAGGTGCGGGCGTTCGTCGACCTGGCCGTCGAGCGACTGCGGAACAACGCCGCGCTGCAATGATCGGGTTGTTCCATAATCAGGAATAATGACTTCCTGATTGAGCTGATTATCGCAGAGGCGCATAGGAATTACATCTTCCATCACAAGCTGACGCAGAGCGCGCAGCGGCGAACAAGGTGGAAGACATGACCAAGCGACTGATCCTGTCCCTGATGCTGGCGACTGCGGCAATCGCCGCACCGGCAAGTGTGATGGCAGCCTCCCCGCAGGACGCCGCGGCGACGAGTACCGCGCGGGTAACCGTCCACTACCGCACGGCGACCATCGACGGCGTGAAGATGGCCTACCGGGAAGCCGGTCCCGCGGATGGTCCGGTCGTGCTGCTGCTTCATGGTTTCCCCACCAGCTCGCACATGTTCCGCAACCTGATCCCGCTGCTGGCCGACCGCTATCACGTGATCGCCCCGGACTACCCCGGCTTCGGCCAGAGCGATGCGCCCGACCACAAGCAGTTCACATACAGCTTCGGCCATTATGCCGACATGGTGGATACATTGATGGCCCAGCTCGGTGCGCAGCGCTATGCTATGTACGTGATGGATTACGGCGCTCCGGTCGGTTACCGGCTGGCCATCAAGCACCCTGAGCGGGTGAGCGGTCTCATCGTCCAGAATGGCAATGCCTATGATGAAGGACTCGGCGCCTTCTGGGATCCGATCAAGGCATACTGGAAGACCGGGTCGGCCAAGGACCGCGAGGCACAGGCCTGGCTGGTGACGCAGAAGGCGACCATATTCCAGTACACCGACGGGGTCAGCGACTTGTCACGCATCAGCCCGGACAACTGGGTCCACGACCAGGCCTTGCTCGACCGGCCGGGCAACAAGGATATCCAGCTCGATCTGTTCTACGACTATCGCACGAATGTGCCGCTCTATCCGCAGTTCCAGCAGTTCTTCCGCGAGCGCAAGCCGCCGACGCTGATCGTCTGGGGCAGGAACGACAAGATCTTTCCCGAGCCGGGCGCTCACCCCTATTTGCGCGACTTGCCCGAGGCGGAACTCCACCTTCTCGACACCGGGCACTTCGCCCTCGAGGACAAGCTGGACGAGATGGCCCCGCTGATCCGCGATTTCCTCGACCGCAAGGTCGCGCCCCGCTGACCGGCCGGCGAAAGGGCTTCCCGGCTGCAATATCGGAGACACATCATGTCTTACGGATTTCTGGATATCGCCATGACGCCCAGCGTCCGCGCGGCCCAGGCGGAAATGGGCGCGGACCGGCAATGGGCCCACTTCGAGGGGGATCGTGAGTTCGACCGCTTCACCAGGAACGAGGCCGCCTTCATCGCCGAGCGCGACAGCTTCTACATGGGGTCGGTATCCGAGGACGGCTGGCCCTATGTCCAGCATCGCGGCGGCCCGGCGGGGTTCCTCAAGATGGTGGACGACCGCACGCTCGCTTTCGCCGACTATCGCGGCAACCGCCAGTACATCAGCACCGGCAACCTCGCCGCCAACGACCGGGCCTGCCTGATCCTGATGGACTATCCCCGCCGGATGCGGCTCAAGATCTACGCCCATGTCGAGAAACTGTCGCTGGACGCCGATCCGGCTTTGACCGAACGCGTTCTGGATGCCGGTTACAAGGCCCGGCCGGAGCGGATTTTCCGGCTACGATTGGCGGCGTTCGACTGGAACTGCCCGCAGCACATCACTCCGCGCTTTACCGAACGGGAGATAGAGCAGGCGCTTGTACCTTTGCATGAGCGGATGGCCGAACTGGAGGCGGAAAACGCGGCGCTGCGCGGTCGGCTTGAAATGCAGGAAGGTAACGGGTGAGGCCGGGTCAGCTGTAACGGGCCGAAAGGCAATCGATTTGCGCCGATCTGCACAGCGAAAGCTGCTGGGATGTGAACCCCGAACCGTTATTCTTGCGTTGGAAATCGCGAGTAGCGACAAAGGGAGTGGGCAAGGGTGATCGTCCGGACGACTGCGGGAACGATACGGGGCGCCGTCGAAGGCGAAGTCGTCTGGTTCAGGAGCGTGCCTTATGCTGCGCCGCCGGTAGGCCCGGCGCGCTTCGCCGAACCGCATGATCCTGCATCCTGGGACGGCATTCGCGATGCGCTTGCTCCCGGCTCGAATGCACCCCAGCGGGTCAAGGCGATCCCCGGCCTGGATGTGGCCGCGCTTGTGGGTGAGGGGTGGCGACGGGGCGACGATTACCTGACGCTCGATGTCTGCATGCCGGACGGGGACGACAATCGGCGCCGCCCCGTCATGGTGTTCATTCACGGCGGCGGCTTCGTGCTCGGCAGCAAGGATGCGCCGGTACAGGACGGTAGCAGCTTCGCGCGGGAGGGCATCGTCTTCATTGCCATCAACTATCGCCTCGGCGTCGAGGGTTTCCTGCCGATACCGGGCATTCCGACCAATCTCGGCCTGCGCGACATGCTTTTCGCGCTCGACTGGGTACAGCGCAATGTCGCAGCGTTTGGCGGCGATCCGGGCAATGTCACGGTCTTCGGCGAGTCCGCCGGGGGCATGGCCATTGCCGATCTGGTCGCCTCGCCGCTGGCCAGGGGGAAGTTCCGCCGCGCCATCGTCCAGAGCGGTCACGGCCGCATGACGCGGGACATCGACGTGGCGCAAAGGCTGGTCCGCAAGCTTGCCAAACTCCTGCGGATCACTCCGGACGAGGCGGGCTATCGCAGCGTCGAGCCGGGCGAGGCCCTGCTCGACGCTGCGGAGAAAGTCAGCCAGCCGTCCACGCGGCTGGACCTGCGCGATGCCGAGGGGCACGAGCCGGTCTTCGGGATCAGTCGCTTCGTGCCGGTCCACGGCGACGACGTACTGCCGATGAAGCCGCTCGATGCGCTGAAGGCCGGGGTCGGCGCCGAGGTCGATCTGCTGATCGGCACCAATGCCGAGGAAATGAACCTCTATTTCGTGCCGACCGGCCTCAGGGAGAAGATCGGGCGGCTGCTCGCCACTTACGTGTTCCACCGCGTCCATCCGCAGGCCCGCAAGCTGCTCAAGGCTTACGGCATGGGCGCGAAGGGCGTGAAGCCGGGCCATGCCTTCACCGATGCCGCGCATGATCTCGTGTTCCGCTGGCCCGCCCGGCGTTTTGCCGAGGAGCACCGGGGGCGCACCCATATGTACGAGTTCGAGTGGCGCTCTCCTTTGTTTGGCGGTCTCGGCGCGGCCCATGCCATGGAACTGCCGTTCGTTTTCGACACGCTGGCAAGCGCGACCGGCCCTGAAGGGCTCTGCGGGGAAGCTCCGCCGCAAGCTCTGGCAGACCGGGTCCACCGCATCTGGGTGGACTTCGCCCGTGACGGCAGCCTGCCATGGCCGGAGTTCACCCGCGCGCATCGCGCCGTGTTCCAACTCGAACGCGGCGAAGCGATCGAGGAGCCGCCGTTCCCGATCGCCCCGTTCCTGCCCTGAAGGACTTCCCATGTATCTCGACCGATTGAAGCTGGACGGCCGCCGCGCACTCGTTACCGGCGGGGCGAGCGGCATCGGCCTTGCCTGCGTGGAGGCCCTGGCCGAGCTGGGCGCGCATGTCGTCATTGCCGATTTGTCCGAAACGGCGATCGAGACCGCCCGTGCGGCCCTGCGCGAGAGGGGTCATGCCTGCGAGGGCGTGGTCATGGACGTGACCGATTCCGCCCAAGTCACGCGGATCGCCGACGAACTCGGCGCGCTCGACGTGCTGGTGAACAATGCCGGGATCGCCCGCAGCGAGACGCCCGCAGAGGCGGTTGCGGACGAGCACTGGCTCAATGTCCTCGACGTGAACCTCAACGGCACCTTCTGGTGCGCCCGTGCCTTCGGGCGCCATATGCTGGAGGCCGGGCGAGGCTCCGTGGTCAATGTCGGCTCGATGAGCGGCTTCATCGTCAACCGGCCCCAGCCGCAGAGCTACTACAATGCCTCGAAGGCGGCGGTGCACCAGTTGACCCGCAGTCTCGCCGCCGAGTGGGCCGGCCGGGGCGTGCGGGTAAATGCGGTTGCGCCGACCTATATCCGCACCCCGCTCAACGAGTTCGCGGACAAGCAGGGTGAGATGTACCGGCGCTGGATCGATTCCACGCCGATGGCGCGGCTGGGCGAAGTGGAGGAAGTGGCCTCGGTGGTCGCCTTCCTCGCCTCGGATGCGGCGAGTCTGATGACCGGCAGCATCGTGCTGGCCGATGGCGGCTATACCTGCTGGTAGGTGTTCGGTCGGCACGTGAGCCTCTCCACGACACACCGCCATCCTGGACCAAGTTCAGGATGGCGGTGTGTCGTGGAGGCTTTGCTTCGGCCTGATGTACGCCTGTTTCCATGCTCCTCACACCGATCGGCCAACACTTTGCGCCGATCGGCAAACTCGAAAAGACTCCCCAAGGACCTATAAGATAGGTTAGACCTGTCTTATAGGTTGATTGGCCGACTAGCCAGGCACTGACCTCGGCGAGCGACTGGAGGGAGGATCTATGAAACTCGGGATTTGCCTGTCTCTTGGTGCATCGTGGCTGGCTCTGGCCGCATCTCCGGCTGTGGCGCAGGACGCCGCCTCGCAGAAGGCTCCGGCTGCCGCAAGCGATGCGGGTTCGGCGGAAATCGTCGTCACAGCCCGCAAGCGCACCGAGACCCTGCTCGATGTGCCCGTCGCCGTGACTGCCGTTTCGGGCGACACTCTGGCCAAGCGAAACATCAATTCGGTGCGCGAGGCCGCCGTGCTCACGCCGGGTCTCAACATCAGCAGCGACGGGGCCGGGCGCGCCTTCGTTTCGATCCGCGGTGTCGGCGTCACCTTGGTCCAGTCGGTCCAGCCCGGCGTCGGCCTGTTCGTGGACGGCATCTATCGCCCCAACACCGCCTATCTCAACAACCCGTTGCTCGACGTCGAGCGGATCGAGGTGCTGCGTGGGCCGCAGGGCACGCTCTACGGCAAGAACACGCTGGGCGGCGCAATCAACGTCATTACCCGCCAACCCGGCAACGAATTCGAGGCACGCGGGCAGGCAAGCTATGCCGGGCCGGACGATTCCTGGCTGGTCTCCGGTTCGGTCTCGGCGCCGATCGTAACCGACAAGCTCGCCGTCCGCGTCGGTGCCTCGCACCGCCAGCAGGACGGCTTCATCAACAACACGACGATCGGCGGCAAGTCGAACAAATTCAATACGGACTCGGTCAGCGCCACGATCCGCGCCACCCCCAGCGAGAACCTGACGCTGGTGGTCAACGGCTATTACGACTGGGTGAAGGGCACCAATGTCCCTTATGTCCGCGTTACCGGCCCGACCGACTACGCGCGCACCAATCAGTTCAACACGCTCGGCACCACGACCTACAAGTATCGCGGCGTCAACGCCAAGGTCGAAAGCCCGATCGAGGCGATCAATACGACGGTCACGCTTCAGGCCGCCTACGACGCGCGCAACAGCAGCGCGCCCGATACCGACGGCGATTTCGGCCCGCTCAACATCGTGCGCCAGTCCTCCAGCGACAGCCTGCGCACCAAGACCGTGGAACTGCGCTTCGACACCAAGCTGAGCGACCAGCTCTCCACCCTGTTCGGCCTGTTCTACAGCCGCGAGAGCACGCGCGCCGACCAGTCGACGCTGATCGTTCCCTTTGGCCTCACCAACAACAACAGCAACCGCACCAAGGCCGACACCTATGCGGCGTTCGGCACCGTGTTCTGGAAGCCCAACCCGGACTGGGAAGTGGCGCTGGGCCTGCGCTACGACCATGAGGATCGTTCCGCCAGCGGCGCGATCAATGCGGGCGCCGCGGGCAGCGTCGGCCTCAAATCCAACCAGGTCGAGCCTCGCCTTTCGGTGACGCGCCACTGGACGCCGGAGCTGATGACTTATGCCTCGGTGGCCCGCGGCTATCGCGGCGGCGGGTTCAACGCGGTGACCGCGCCCGTTCGCAAGTACAAGGGCGATTCCGCCTGGACTTATGAAGTGGGCACCAAGTACGTCTCGGCGGACCGCAGCTTCACGCTCTCGGGCGATGTCTTCTACAACGACTACAAGAACTACATCGGCCTCAATTCGATCGCTCCCTCCTCGACCGGCGGGCTCGTCACCGTCGATCTCAATTCGGGCGATGTCGAAAGCTACGGCGCCGAACTGGAGTTCAGCTACCGGCCGGTCGAGCAATGGACGCTCTCGGGCGGCGCCACGTACATGCATGCGCGACTGACCGACTCCTCGCAGTACACCGCCGTCACCGGCCGCACGCTGGCGACCGACCGCCTGACCTTCCAGCCGGACTGGATGTTCAACCTCTCCAGCGATTACGTCGTGCCGCTCGGGTCGGACAGCCTGACCTTCAACGCCAGCGTCAACGGCAAGGGCAGCCGCTCCGCCGCCAGCCTCAACCAGACGACGCCGACCATTCTCAAGAGCTACGTCCTGTTCAACGGCTCGATCACCTACCGCATGGAGAACGGCATCGAACTGTCGGTCTTCGGCAACAACCTGTTCAACAAGAAGTATTTCGACTCCTATATCGAAAAGACCACCCTCGCGCTGGCGGGCCTTCCGGCATCGGACCTCGGCATCATCGGCGATTTGCGGCGCTACGGCGTGCGCGCAAGCTTCCGGTTCTGATCCGATGGGCGCGTCTCCTCCCCAACCGCCCCGCAAGCCCTTGCCGGAGGGCTTCCTCGAAGACTTGCGCACCGCTTTCGGCGAGCGCGTGGCGACGGGCGAGGCCGTCCGCAGCCAGCACGGCCAGAGCGAGGCGCATTTCGAGCCCGCGCTGCCGGACGCAGTGGTCTTCGCCCGCTCGACCGAGGATGTCGTGGCGCTGGTACAGCTCTGCGTCGCGGCGGAGGTGCCGATCGTGGCCTATGGCGCCGGGACCTCGATCGAGGGCAATGCCTTGCCGGTCTGCGGCGGCGTTACCGTCGATCTCAGCCAGATGGACGCGATCCTCGCCGTTCATGCCGAGGACTTCGACTGCACCGTGCAGGCCGGGGTGCGGCGCGAGCAGCTCAACGAGCACTTGCGCGACCAGGGCCTGTTCTTTCCGATCGATCCCGGCGCCAATGCGACGATCGGGGGCATGGCGGCGACGCGGGCTTCCGGCACCAATGCCGTGCGCTACGGCACGATGCGCGAGGCGATCCTGTCGCTGCGCGTGGTCACCCCGGACGGGCGCGACATCCGCACCTCGCGGCGGGCCCGCAAGTCGGCGGCGGGCTACGACCTCACGCGGCTGATGATCGGCAGCGAAGGCACGCTGGGGATCATCACCGAGATCACCTTGCGCCTCCACGCCATTCCCGAGGCGATCTCCTCGGCGGTGTGCAGCTTCGAAACGTTGGAAGGGGCGGTCGATACCGTCGTCCAGTCGATCCAGCTCGGGGTGCCGCTGGCGCGGGTGGAAATCCTCGACGACATGCAGATGAGGGCTGTCAACCGCTGGTCGAAGCTTGACTATCCGGAACTGACCACGCTGTTCTTCGAATTCCACGGTTCGAGCCGTTATGTCGAGGAGCAGGTCGAGACCGTGCGCGAGATCGCCGACATGAACGGCGGCAGCGTTTTCCGCTGGTCGAACCTGCCGGAGGAACGCTCGAAGCTCTGGAAGGCGCGGCACGAGGCTTATTACGCTGCCGTCAACTTGCGCCCCGGCGCGGTCGGCTGGGCCACCGATGTCTGCGTGCCGATCAGCCGCCTGGCCGAATGCATCACCGAAACCAAACGGGACCTTCAGGCTTCCAGCGTGCCCGGCACGATCCTCGGCCATGTCGGAGACGGCAACTTCCATGTCGTCTTCTCGATGGACCCGAACGCGCCCGAGGAAATGGAGGAAGTCGAGGCGATCAATGCCCGACTGGTCGAACGGGCGCTGGCGATGGACGGCACCTGCACCGGCGAGCACGGCATCGGCCTCGGCAAGCAGGACTGGCTGCTCGCCGAACTGGGCGAGGCGGTGGAGATGATGCGCCTCATCAAGCGGGCGCTCGATCCGCGCGACTTGTTCAATCCGGGCAAGATCTTCGCGTTCTCCGCCTGAGAACGCAGACGGCATGTTCCGCCGGGTGGGGCGGAACCGCCCGGTCGTCTCTGGTACCCCCCAGGCGACCGGGCGTCATATCGGGATTTCATCAATGACCAGCCTCACGCTTGAAGCCCCTCGCGCGCCGCTCGCGTTCCGCCATCGGCTGCTGCCGCTGCTGATCCTGGCGCTGGCCATGGCGGGCGGGTTCACGATGATGGGCTCGTTCAGCATGGTGCAGGAAGGCGCCAAGGCGGAAATGGGGCTCAGCGATTATGCCCTCGGCCTCGTGCAGGGCGTATCCGCCGCCGTGCCGCTGGTGGTCTTCTCGATCCCCATCGGTATCCTCGTCGATCGCCGCAACCGGGTGCGCCTGCTGCTTCTGCTCGGGCTGGTCTGGACCGCCGGAACCCTGCTGACCGCCTTTGCACAGAACCTGCCGGTGCTGTTCCTCGCGCGAATGATGGCGGGCATCGGCACGACCGGCGCGCTGACTTGCGCACTCTCGCTGACCGCCGATCTCTGCGCGCCCGAGCAGCGGGGGAGGGCGATGCTGGTGGTGACGCTGGGCAAGTGCCTCGGCCAAGCCGGGGCTTTCGCGCTGGCGGGCTGGCTGCTGGGCGCGCTGCTCCATGCGCCTGTCGCGCTGACGCAGGGGCTGGCACCGTGGCGCGGCACCCATGTCCTGCTCGCCGCGATCAGCCTTTGCCTGATCCTGCCGCTGCTGGCGATGCGCGAACCCGAGCGCCGGGAAGTGGAAGCGAGTATCCATGCGCCGTTCCGGGTCGTCGTCCAGGAACTCTGGGCCCGGCGCGCCTTCCTGATCCCGTTGTTCGTCGGACAAGTGAGCGTCGTCATGGCCGATGCCGCCGCCAGCATCTGGGCCTCCCCGGTCCTGTCACGCAGCTATGGTCTCGCACCGGAAGCTTTCGCCGGATGGATGGGCGCGCTGATCTTCTCGGCCGGCGTGCTGGGGTCGATCCTCGGCGGGCTGGCTGCCGATCTCGGCCAGAAGACCGGGCGCAGGGGCGGCCTGCTGATCGGCGCGGTCCTGGCTGCAGCGGCAGGCGTGCCGGCGGCGCTGTTCCCGATCGCGCCGAGCGTGCCGCTATTTGCAGTAGCGGTCGGCCTGCTGATGTTCTGCGGTACGATCACCGGCCTCGTGACGTCGGTAGCCCTGACCGTACTGATCCCCAACGAGCTACGCGGCCTGTGCATCGGCGCCTTCATCGCGCTGGCAGGACTGGTCGGCTTCGGCGTGGCGCCGTCGCTGGTCGCCTGGGTCAGCGGCCTGCTCGGCGGCGAGGCACATCTTGGACAGGGGCTGGCGATCGTCGGAACGGCGGTGGGCCTAGTGTCGGTCGCGGCGTTCCTGCAGGCGATGCGCCGGGCGCCCAGATCCGTTACCCTGGAACCTATCTGATAGCTCTTGCGAAAGCTGTCAGATAGGTTATTCTCGGCGCAGGAGAGGAGGGGCCATGACAAAACAATCCCCCATGACCGCGATCGACGTATCGCCCGAGATGATCAGCCTGGTCGGCGAGGGGCCTTTGCCTTCGTTCGATCCGCCGCCCGTGCCCGTGGCCTTCGTGATGACTTTCGGATCGGTCGGCATCCCCGCGACTTTGCGCTATCTCGCGGCGCCCGATCGGCAGGCGCTTGATGAAGCGCTTGGCACCGGAAGGGAGGAGCAGGTGATCCTGCTCGTCGCGCGCGCGGCTTGCGAGCGGATACTCGGCGATGCGGCACTGCCGGGCGACGGTACGGTTCATCACCTCCCCGCCGCCCTGCGCGCGATTGCCCTGGCCATCCGCGATTGCGACCTGCCGGAGATGGCGCGTACGCCCTATCGGCTTGCCAAGAGCATCGAACTGCTCTGCGATATCCTGCGCGCGCAGGGGCAGGGCGATCTCGTACCCGTCAGCCAGGACCGCGTGATGTCCAGCGCCGATACGCGCCGGTTGCTCGCCGCGCGCCGGATCATCGATGAGCGCTGGTCGGAAAAGCTCACGCTCGACATGATCGCGCGCGCCGCGGGCCTCAACCGCGCCAAGCTGACGCGCGGTTTTCGCGAGCTGTTCGACTGCAGCGTGGCCGATGCCATCGCCGAACAACGCCTGCGCGAGGCGGGGCAGATGCTGCTTTCGACCGACCTGCCGGTATCCTCGATCGGTTATCGCTGCGGTTATCTCAACAATGCGAGCTTCACCCGCGCCTTCGCCCGCAAGTTCGGGCAGGCGCCGACTCATTATCGCGCAGGAAGATTGGCGGCATGACGGCAAGAATGATGGAAGGGCGGGGCGGAGACGGCGGCTCGCTGGTCGAACAGGCGGTGCAGGCCGTACGCGGCTACATCCGTTCGAACGACCTCAAGGTGGGCGATACGCTTCCGGGCGAAGGCCAGTTCGCCGCCGACCTCAGGGTCAGCCGCGCGGTCATGCGCGAGGCCTTCGGTGCGCTCGCGGCCTTGCGCCTGATCGACGTCGGCAATGGTCGCCGCCCGCGCGTGGGCGCCATCGACGGCTCGGTGATCGGGACCTCGCTCGATCACGCGGTGGCTACCTCGCAAATCAGCGTGGCCGAAGTCTGGGACGTGCGCCGCACCGTGGAAGTCCGTATTGCTGCTCTCGCGGCCGAGAAGCGCAGCGATCTTCAGGCCGGGCAGATTCTGGCGCTCGCTGAATCCATGGCCAGGGCGGATGGTGACATGGAGAAGATCACCGCTTTCGATACCGCTTTCCATCAGGTTATCGCCGCCGCCTCGGGCAATTTCCTGTTCAGCCAGATCGTGCGCTCGTTCGAGCCGCAGATGGAATTCGCCGTGCCCCGTGCCTGGGAGACCCGCCAGACCGATGAAGAGAAAGCGGCCATTCTAGCGCTCCATCGCCGTATCGCTCAGTCCATCGCCGATCGCGATCCGCAAGAGGCTGCCGCTGCCATGACCGCTCATTTCGACGCCTCGATCGGCGACCTGCTGCTGCACGCCCGGGGCTGAGGGGGAGGCGACCACAGGCTTCAGCTTTTTCGAACTTGAAGGCGGGGGGCTGTGATCGAAGTTTCCTGTTCGAAGGTTCGGGGGCCAGCATGACCGGAGGATTGGCCCGCGATCAACTCGCTGGAGCAGCAGGTCGAACTCGATTTGGGACAGGGTCCCCGCGTGCCAATGCTCGCCAGGGATCACGTAAGTGAACTTTCCTGTTGTCCGGAGATCGCGCGTCTATCGAGAGGGGCTGAAGCTTCTTCAAAGCCTGATGCTTCTAAGGTATCGTTTTCGGCTGACCCTGGCTTGCTGAAACTTCGTTTTCACGCGATGACCTGTCACATGTCAACGTCAGCCACCCAGCGCGCTGGCCGTGTCTCCGCAAAAGGGGAAGCGACACGGCATCTTATCTTGGATGCATGCGAAGTGCTCTTCGCGCAAAGCGGTTACCTCGGAACCTCCTTGCGCGATATTGCCGCGCAGGCGGGGGTTCGGATGGGTGTGGTCCATTATCATTTCGGCAATAAGCACCTTATTCTTGACGCGGCGCTGGAGCGCAAGTTGCCGGTCTTGCGGGCCAGGATCTCAACGAGCTTCGAGAATGCAGAGTCCGATGGACACACGTTCGGCCCGCAAGAGATCGTAACGGCCTTCATCCTTCCCTTTCTTAGCGCATCTTCGCGCGAAGAAGACCCACTGCGCAATTACATCGTCATGACCTCTCACCTGATGAGCGCCTATCGGATGCCGGAGCTGCGGCCGAGCCTGGCCAAACTTGGGGTCATTTCCGAAATGCTCACGGACAGGTTGCGGGTTCATCTTCCGACAATCGCGGAAAGCGACCTTCTCGCCGCTGTCTATCTGATCGAGGCGGCTTTGATCTTCATGGTGCAAGATCCTGGATTTCTGGACGATTTGACTGACGGCCACTTCTCTGCCGGGAACCTTGAGGGCATTGCCCATCCGGCCTTGCGCTTTTTTACGGCAGGTCTTGTCGGCTTGCAGGCCTGATTGTTTTAATAGGTCGGTCGATCGACCAAATTTGTTATCTTCCCCTCCATGGACGACATCGAACCTCGGTAAATCGATGCGCAAGGTGAGAGGCGCCGACCGTGGTCCCCGACAGGCGGCCGGGCCGGATCGGGCAAATGCGGGAAGGAAAACGAGATGGGTAGCCAGGGTATCCTTGCGCCTGCAATCGACGGACGCGACGCTGCGAACCTCAGGGGCGACCCGATCACGGGGGATCGCTACACCTCCACCGATTTCATGAAGCGGGAATGGGACCACATGTGGACCCGCATCTGGCACGTTGCCGGACGAACTGCCGAACTGGAAGAACCGGGCGACTACGTGGTGCACGACTTCATGAACGAGTCCGTGTTCTGCGTCCTTCAGGATGACGGCTCGATAAAGGCTTTCTACAACGTGTGCGGCCACCGTGGCCAACGACTGGTCTGGAATGCCAGTTCGCAGGACACCTTTCAGTGCCCTTACCACGGCTGGGTCTGGGGCAAGGACGGTGTACTGGCGCGTGCGCAGGATCCGGAGGATTTTCCTCAGGGCAATCCCTGCGGAAAGTTGAAGCTGAAGGAACTGCGCTGCGCAACCTGGGGCGGCTTCGTCTGGTACACGATGGACGAGGACGCGCCCGAACTATTGGATTTCCTGGCGCCCATGCCGGAACTCTACCGTAATTACCCCATGGATACGGCCGTGCGCGTGTTCTGGATGAAGATAGATCTGAACACCAACTGGAAATTCGCCACGGACAACTTCTCGGAGAGTTATCACACCCGTACCGCACATCCACAAGTGCCGCCATGGATTGACCAGGACGTCGATACCGCCAGGCACGAGATGTGGCCGGGGGGGCACGGTCGCACCGTGCAGCCCATGCGGCCTTCGCTTTCCGACCGCTTGCCCGAGGGGGTGGACCACCCTTTCGATACCATCCTGCGAGCCTGGGATATCGACCCGGACACCTATCCCGATTTCGAAACGAAGGCGATGCAGGGCTGGTTGGACCTCAAGGCCGCCAAGAAGCGGCTCTGGAAGGAGCGCGGCTATGTTCACTACGAGCATATGGACGACGAGGAGATCACCGACAGCCCACACACGGTGATCTTTCCGAATGTCACCATCAGTTTCCTGCCTGACAACCTCGTGCTCTTCAGGACCGAGCCGCATCCGACCGATCCGAACAAATGCACTTTCGACTTGTGGTGCATGGCCTTTCCCGTCGCAGGGCAGACCATGGTGGACTCGGTCATGGCCGGGCCACAGCCCCTTCGTGAGGCCGAGTTGCAGCACCGCGCCTTCGACAACGGCCGCGGCGTACCGGAGATCAAGGATCAGATCGTCTATCAGGACATGCTCTTGGCCGAAGGGCAGCAACGCGGGATGCATTCGCGCGGCTATTTGGACGCTTACCTTGCAGGGCAGGAGACCCGCGTGCGGTTCTTCCACGAAGTCTTGAACGACTATCTGGAAGGCCGCCGGTAAATAGGCGTCCCTAATCGTCGATATGATTTTACAGGAAAACGTAAAGACAAATTTCGAATAATAAAATAACATGAATTGGGAGAAGGAAGATGAAGAACTGGCTCGATGCAAGTTCACGCCTCGCCCTTGCTGTCGGTGCTGCGATGTTGTCGCAGGCCGCCTTCGCGCAGGAGAATGCGGACATCCCGCAGTCTGCCGACACTCAGGCGGTCGGCATTCAGGAAATCGTCGTCACCGCGCAGAAAAAGTCCGAAAACCTCCAGGATGTGCCGATTTCCATCACCGCCGTCGGCGGCGATGCCCTGGCCAGTACGCAGGGCACTTCGCTCCAGGCGCTACAAGGCCAGATTCCCAACGTCCAGATCGACAACTTCGCGAACACACCGCAGAGCGCCGTCTTCACCGTCCGCGGGATCGGCGTGATCGAGCCCGATCCCTATGCCGGCAACACGGTATCGATCGTGGTCGATGGTGTGCCGCAGTTCTTTTCCATGGGCGCGCTGCTCGATCTCTACGACGTGGATCGCATCGAAGTACTGCGCGGTCCGCAGGGAACGTTGTTCGGCGCGAACACCACGGGCGGCGTCATCAACGTGGTCACCGCTCAGCCTACCGGTGAGTTCGGCGGTCACGTCAAGGCGGTTTACGGCAATTACAACCGCATGGACCTGACCGGCTCGATCGAGGCGCCGCTGGTGAAGGACGTGCTCTCCCTCAAGGTCGCGGGCATCCATACGCAGCGCAAGGGCTGGGTGACGAACGTGGTGGACGGCTCCGATCTCGGCCGCAAGAACCTGGACGCGGTGCGCGCCTATTTGCGCTTCACGCCCAGCGCCAATTTCGATGCAACGCTCCAGGGCGAATACGTCAATGCGCGCAATGGCTCGCCCATCGTCATAAACGGCGCCAGGCCAGGTGAAGTGCTCTACGTGGCACCCGGCACCGAGGGCATGTACGTCAGTCCCTGCGCCACCACCGGCATGTGTGTCGCGCCCGATAAGTATTTCGGCGCCAACAATTCCGTTCCCGACCAGAGCAACATGGACACTTACTCCGGCACTCTGACGATGAACTGGCGCAATACCGGCCTGGGGGACTGGACTGCGATCACCGGCTACAAGCGCTTCAAACTTCGCGAATATACCGACCAGGACGGAACGCCGTTGTTTCTCAACGATACCTATCGCCGTACGGTCGGCTGGCAGTTCAGCCAGGAACTGCGTACCAATAAGGAACTGTCGGACACTCTGAACGTCCTCGTCGGCGGTTTCTACCTCAAGAACCATTACGACCACGTGCAGGCCTACCGCTTGCAATTCGCGGCGCCTGGCCTGCTTCAGACCAACCTTCAGGATCAGGACAACTATTCGCTCTCCGGCTTCGCGCAGGCCTATTGGCAAGCGACCGACCGCCTCAAGTTCCAGGCCGGTATACGCTATACTCATGAAAGGACGCGATCGGCGCCGAGCCTCATCACCAGTATCGGCGATCCGGCGGGCTCCAACTACACCGGCGAGGGTAATACCGTCATCGACAGCTTCACCGTCGGCGGCAGCAAGAGCTGGGACAATATCGGCTGGAAGCTCGGCGCCGACTACGAGATCGCCGATGATACCTTGCTTTACGCAAGCTGGGCGAGGGGCTTCAAGTCCGGCGGCTTCACGGCGCGTGTCGGCGTCCCCGCGGACGGAGAGAACCCCTACGATCCCGAGAAGGTGGATACCTTCGAGGCCGGCGTAAAGGCCGATCTGCTGGGTCGGCGCCTGCGCGTGAACCTTGCGGCGTTCTACACCAACTACCGCGACATGCAGGTGGCACAGATCTACTTCGACACGGACACCAATACCCAGGGCAACCGTATTCTCAACGCCGGCCAGTCCGAGATCAAGGGTTTCGAACTGGAAACGACGGCCGCTCCCGTCGACGGCATGACCCTGCGCGCCTCGCTCGCCTACCTGGACGCCAAGTACAAGACGTTCCTTTATGGCGATCCGCTCTCAGGGCAGATCCTTGATCTGGAAGGCTATCGCCTTCAGAACGCGCCCAAGTGGAATGCCAGTTTCGGCGCGAACTTCGTGATCCCGCTGGGCGACGATGCGGACCTCGTCAGCGATGTCAGCTATACTTACACCAGTTCCAAGTACTACACGGCGATCCTGGACACGCCGCGATCGAAGATCCAGCCCACGCATCTCGTCGATGCGTCGCTGACCTACAAGCCCCATGGCGGCGCGTGGTCGATCGGCCTCTGGGCCACCAACTTGCTCGATTCCCGCTATCTTTCGACGGTCTACGACAGTCCGGGCTACGCCGGTCTCGCGGGCTATGCCCCGCCGCGGCAGTGGGGCGGCTCGGTAAGCTTCGATTTCTGATGATGCAGCGGCAAGGGAGAGCAGGATGAACCGTGTCGCGGGAAAAGTAGTGCTGGTTACCGGCGGCGCTTCCGGTCTGGGAGCAGCGGATGCTCGGCTGCTGGCAGCGGAAGGGGCGAGCGTCGTCATCACCGACCTTCAGGCCGATCTCGGCCGCGAAGTCGCCGCTTCCATCCCCGGAGCGCTGTTCCTGGAGCATGACGTGCGTGACGAACTCCAGTGGCAGGATGTTGTCGCGAAGACGCTCGCCCGGTTCGGCCGGCTCGATGTGCTGGTCAACAATGCCGGGCTGGTCCGCTTCGGGCATGTGGAGGAGTGCGAACTCGAAACCTTTCGGCTTCAGATGCAGGTCATGGTCGAAGGATGCTTCCTGGGCTGCAAGTCCGCTCTTCCCTACATGACGCGGCGAGCCGATGGGCCGTGGGGCGGCTCCATCGTCAATGTCGCCTCGGTCGCAGCGCTAAAAGGGATCGCCGCGATACCGGCCTATAGTGCGGCGAAGGCAGGGATCATCGCGCTTACCCGCAGCGTTGCCGTGCATTGTCAGGAGCAGGGTTACGGCATCCGGGTCAATGCCATTGCGCCGGGAGCCCATGACACGCCGATGACCCGGCAGGCGCTCGACCAATTATCACAGGACGATGCCGGTCTCGATCAGGTCAATGCTCATGGGCAGGGCCGTCCCGAGGATGTCGCCAACCTGGTCCTGTTCCTTGCTTCGGAGGAATCGCGTCAGATCACCGGCACGCATATCGTTATCGACAATGGGGAGACGATTCGATGAACGGCGCCGAAAACATCGGCTGGCTTGCGGATCGCCAGGAGATCGCGAACGTGCTCGCCTGTCATAGCCGAGGCGTGGACCGGGCGGATGCGGGTTTGCTGGCACGTTGCTACCACGACGACGCCACGGTGGATTATCGCTTCTTTGCCGGATCGGCATCCGAGTTCGCGACCATTCTCTCGGCGGCCCAACGAGCCGGTCCCGTCACGCTCCATCGAACCGCCCAGATGTGGATAGAGACGGACGGCGCACGGGCAAGCTCCGAAAGCTACGTCATGGCCTATGCATCCAGCGCGGGCGAGGAGGGACCGGCCACGCAGCACCTCATCTGCGGCCGTTACCTCGACCGGCACGAGAAGCGCTCGGGCCAGTGGCGCCTGACCCACCGCACATATGTGCTCGACACGAATTTGAATTGGCGCGGAGGCATGCCGCTGCCGAGCTTGGGCTCGCTCGATAGCCAGATGCCGGTGGGCGGACACGGCGCGGCCGATGCCGGGATCGCGCTGCTGACCCAGGCGCGAGCCAGGAACATGAGAAAGGGATCGGAGCCGATGACATATAGCGAACGGGAAATCGACGCGGTGATTTCACGTCAGCAGATCGCGGACCTCACCATGGCCTATTGCCGCGGCGTGGACCGCGCCGACGCGTCTTTGCTGGCGCAGGTCTTTCACGAGGATGCCACCGTCGTGAGCGGCGCCTTCAATGGCAATGGCCGCGATTTCGCCTTGGAGATCTGCAGGCTGGTGGAGGAAGCCTACGAACAGACTTTCCATTCCATTGCCAACCAGTGGATCGAGGTTGAGGGCGATCGAGCCATCGGCGAAACCTATGTCATCGCAGTCTCCACCAGCCGCGGGGACGAACGAACGGACACGCTCACAGGTGGCCGGTACATCGATCGATATGAACGCCGCGGCGGGCAATGGGCAATCGCGGAGCGAACCTTCGTCCTCGACTGGGCGCGCCGCGAACCCAGCACGCGGGATATGACCGGGGGTATGTACGCGGCTCTCGATCTTCATGGTTCGCGAGGGCAGGGCGATCCGGTCTTTTCACTGAATAGTCATGGCGCAGTTTGAGCAGTGAACGGAGACAACCGAATAGATGCTGATCGCGTCCCGGGAGGTGGTGTAGCTGAGCGTTGAGGTGGTCACCGTGATTTTCGGATAGGTTTGGGTTGCGACACTCGAACCTGACGGAAGGAATCACGATGACCGATCCGATGATGCACCTGCGTTCGCTGGTAGAGAAGACCCCGGACGCGGATATTCTACGCGAGATGATCTCGTTTGCCGCCGAGCGGCTGATGGAGATGGAAGTCGGCGACCTGACCGGCGCTGGCTACGGCGAGAAGTCTCCGGACCGGCTTGTCCAGCGCAATGGCCATCGCGAGCGCGACTGGCAGACGCGAGCCGGTACTGTCGAGTTGCGCATCCCGAAGCTGCGCAAAGGCAGCTACTTTCCCGGTTTCCTCGAACCGCGTCGGATGGCAGAGCGGGCGCTGACCGCGGTGATCCAAGAAGCCTATATCCAAGGCATTTCCACTCGCTCGTTGGACGATTTGGTCAAAGCGCTCGGGATGGACGGCATCTCCAAGAGCCAAGCGAGCCGCCTATGTGAGGAACTCGACGAGCGGGTGCACGCCTTCCTGGATCGCCCGATCGAGGGCGACTGGCCGTATCTGTGGATCGATGCGACCTACGTGAAAGTCCGTCAGAACGGGCGGATCGTCACGGTGGCGGTGATCGTCGCGGTAGGCGTGAACAGCGACGGTCGCCGCGAAGTGCTGGGTATGGACATCGGCGCCTCGGAAGCCGAACCTTTCTGGACCGCCTTCCTGCGCAAGCTGACGCGCCGGGGGCTGCGCGGCGTCAAGCTGGTCATCTCCGACGCGCACGAAGGCATCAAGGCAGCCGTCTCCAAACTGCTCTGTGCCACGTGGCAGCGCTGCCGGGTTCACTTCATGCGCAATGCGCTGGCTCATGCCGGCAAAAGCGGCCGCAGGGTTGTCTCCGCCTTCATCGCCACCGCCTTCGCTCAGGAAACACCCGAGGCCGCCAGCCAGCAATGGCGTGCCGTGGCCGATCAGGTGCGACCCAAACTGCCCAAGCTGGCAAACCTGATGGATGAAGCCGAACCCGATGTGCTGGCCTACATGACCTTCCCGCGCGAGCACCGGGCCAAATTACACAGCACCAATCCCATCGAGCGCCTCAACGGCGAAATCAAACGCCGTACGGACGTCGTCGGCATCTTCCCCAATGAGGCTGCCATCACCCGTCTCATCGGCGCCATCCTCATGGAACAATCCGATGAATGGGTTGTCCAGCGTGCCCGATACATGACCCTTGAAACCATGGCACCGGTCAGCGACAATCCTATCACCATGCTCTCGGCAGTCCCAGGAGCATGAGCGGCCCAGACTGACGCCGAAAAGCGCGGCTCCTCGGCTTCAGCTACACCACGCCCCGGGACACGATCTAGATGCGGTTCGTCTAGATGGCGCGGTTGCGCTGATTACGGGGTTAGGTGTTTGGTCCCAGCATGTGATGGCTGGGTCTGGCGATAAATGTCTCTGGCATTGATCCCCAGAGTCGGTGGATGGCTTCGTGGGGGGGCTAAACTTCAAAGCCCTGAGCTGCTTGGCAAAGTTGTAGGTTATCAGCCAGTCTGCAACGTGTTGCCGCAGATCCGCTTATACGGTTTTTAGTATGTTATTGCCCAAGAAAAGCCGTGATTTCGGGGGGCTTAGTGAAGTCTTTAGTGGCAAAAGGGGGGGGCGCATTGGAAATTTTCCGCTTCAAACAGCCAGATCGATAGTTGCCGGCAAGACCGGACGTTGATCCGCGCAACTCAGAACGACCGGGTCTGGTCGGTACCTGCCGGAGTTGCGGACAGCCTGCGGCTGGGAACCAAAGATTGACGGCTTAGCGGCCGAAAAGGCTCGAACATACAAACAGGTTTACGCTCGAATTCTGGCCATTCCGGAGCCTCAGACGAACATCGCAAACCGGCCTTGTCCTGCAGTTGATGCGAGGGAACCGCCCTATCCCTAACGCCCGCGTGGCGGGTGTCCGGTACCCAATTTACGCAGCAGGAACTCAATCGCACCATGTGGAAGGCCGCCGGGAAGACGCCCGCAGATTAAGCCGCGCTAATTTTCGTTGTCGCCAGCAATTTTGCAAGCAGTTCGCTCAGTATCTCCTGCTCGCGCAGATCCAGGCCGCTGACAACGTTGTGCTGGTTGGCGACGTGCAGGGCGATGAGCGCGTCGATCAGGTTCAGCCCATCAGCCGTCAATGCCACCAGGGTTCCACGTTTGTCAGCGGGATTGGGGCGACGTTCGACGAGGCCAGCCTTCTCGAGCCGGTCAATCCGGTTGGTCATGCTGCCAGAGGAGATCATCGCCGCCTCGTAGAGATCGGTGGGCGTCAGCGCATGGGGGGCGCCGCTGCGCCGCAAGGTGGCCAGGACATCGAATTCTCCCGGCTGCAATCCATGCTCGGCAAAAAGCGGGTTTAGATGATCCCGTGCCGTCCTCAGCGCCGCCTCGGCCAATCGCCCCAGCAGGATCATCGGGCTGGTATCGAGGTCTGGTCGTTCTTGCGCCCATTGGCCTGCTGCCAACTCTGCCCTGTCCATCGTTGCTCCATGTATCTTGACGTCAAGACATTTGTCTCTACGTAGAGTTATATCAGAGGCAAGCCTTGCTGCAAGCACGGCCGCCTATCGGAGTAGCACTATGATCAGACCACCCGGTCGGCTGCTGTTTGCGGCCTTAATCCTGCTCGTCGGCATCAACCTGCGTCCCTCGCTTGCCGCGATCGGACCGCTATTGGACCAGATCCAACACGACACGGGGATGGACGATATGCAGGCCAGTCTGCTGACCAGCGTACCGGTCCTGCTCATGGGCCTGTGCCTGCTAGGCACCGGGCGGGTCCAGGCGATGCTGGGGCAGCGGGGCGGGGTAGCGGCCGGACTTGCGGCGCTCGTCCTCGCCGGGCTGATGCGCTGGCTGTGGCCAATAATTCCCGTCCTTCTGGCGAGCGCCGTGATCGGTGGCGTAGGCATTGCCGTGGTGCAGGCAATGATGCCGACGATCATCCGGCACCGCGCCGGTTCGCAAACGGCGATTTTGATGGGCTTCTATTCCACCGCGATCATGGGCGGCGCGGCCTTGGCCAGCTTTACGGCGCCGCGCATCGCGCCTGCGCAGGGGTGGGCACTGGCAACGGGTATCTGGGCACTGCCGGCACTCGTCGGCGCGGTTGCATGGTGGCGGGCGACGGGCAGCATGAATACAGCCGCGTCCGCGGAACCGGGAGGCGCGGTATCCAATTACCCCAGGAGCTGGCTGCTGCTGGCCTTCTTTGGCTTGGGTACCGGGGCCTATACGCTCGTCCTAGCCTGGTTGCCGCCGTATTATACGGGATTGGGCCTGTCCGCGCAGGACGCCGGCACGCTGTTGTCAGCTCTGACGCTTGCCGAAGTTGCCGCCGGCATCGGCGTTGCCATGGCGGTCGGGCGCTGTGCGGACAGGCGGCCGATCATCCTGCTGGCCATCGGCGCCCTGGTGGCCGGACTTCTGTGCCTTTCCCTCGCGCCGTTACCGTTGGCAGGATGCGCGGTATTGCTTTGTGGCCTTGGTATCGGCGCACTGTTCCCCCTCGGATTGATTGTCGCCATGGACCATGGCCGAGATGCTGCGGAAGCCGGACGGATCGCCGGTTTCGTGCAGGGCGGCGGCTACGTGCTGGCCGCGATCCTTCCCCTGATCGCGGGAATTCTGCGCCAGCATCTTTCCGATCTCACGCTTGCATGGTGGCTGATGGCCGCCCTGTGCCTCATTCTCGCGCTCATGGCCCTTCGACTGCGGCCCGGCGCACGCCTCTCCTGAACTCCCGAAAGGAAACACACATGGCCTTCGACTCCGTGCAGGGTCGCACAAATTACTATGTCGATATCGGGGAAGGACGTCCGGTGCTGCTGCTCCATGGCATCAGCAACTCAGGCCGGGCCTGGGCACCTCAGGTCCCCGAGCTGAAAGCCGCGGGCTACCGTGCAATTGTTCCGGACCATGCGGGGCACGGCGCTTCCGGCGTCCTTATGGCACCGTTCGGTGTGCAGGATCTGGCCGACGATACCGAAGCCCTGATCGCGCATTTGGGCTTGGACGAATTCGATCTCGTCGGCCTGTCGTTGGGGGGAATGGTGGCGCTTGAACTGGCGTTGCGCCATCCCCAGCGCGTTGGCCGTCTGATCGTGGCCAACAGCTTCGACCGGACCGCAACGCCCCAGTTCAAGGCCATGGCCGAAGGCTGGGCGAGGACGTTCGAACAGCCCCACGGCCCGGTCTTGCGACTGGAGCAGAACTGGCCGTCGCTGGTCTCTTCGGCGTTTCAGGAGTCGGCGGAGGGCCTACGCACATGGCAGGTCTGGCACGGCATCGCGGCCAGCGCCGATGGCTCGTCGCTGGCGCATGTCGCGCGCGCCATTACGGATTTCGACCGCGCGAACGGCCTTGGGGAGCTTGCCATGCCCGTCCTGTTCATCGTCGGCGAATGGGATCGCATGTCTCCGCCCGGCCTTGGTCTCGCCATGGCCGAGCGTGTTCCCAACGGCATCTGTCAGGTGATCGCAGGTGCCGCGCACATTTCGAACGTGGACAGCGCCGACGAATTCTCACGCATCATGCTGCAATTTCTCGGCACCGCGAGGCCCGTTCAGTTTGAAGTGTGAAGCCCGGCTATCGAATGGATGTGGGCAATCGGACGGTAATGCAGGAGGCGCTGTTTTATAGCTCAGCCTGGAAGACCATGTCCCCCAGAGCTATCTGTTGCGGGCGATAGACCGGTTTGTCGATCTCGGCGGCATCCGGGAGAAGCTGTGGACATTTTACAGCGAGACAGGCCGGCCCTCAATCGATCCGGAACTAATGATCCGGAGGCTGCTCATTGACTCTGGCGAGGCAGGCCTTCGGGCAGGGCATTGCCGATAATACTTCGCAATAGCCTTGGCGCATAAGCCCTCAAAGGGTAGGGGCGGTAATGCGAATGATTCGCATTGTTGTAACGCCGGGGGATACAAATGTCGTCTTTCAGGATCGCGTTGATCGCGTCCGCTTCGATTCTCGCGGTGCCTGCGCTTGCGGAAGAGATACCGGATGCCGACGGCGCAGCAGGCGACATAATCGTCACCGGCCGTGCGCAGCGGCTCTATCGTGTTGAGCAAACGACAGTGGGCAAAGTTGCGGAAAACCCGATGAACATCCCGCAGGCGGTGCAGGTCATCAATTCGGAACTGTTCGCCGACCAAGGTGCACGCGATGCGACGGACATCTATCGCAACATCTCGGGCGTCAGTTTCTTCAGCTATGCCGGCGTGACGTTCCGGGGCTTCCGCCAGGATCAGTCCTTCTACGACGGCCAGCGGGGCAACCCCTTCATCGGGTTTTCCGTGCCGCAGCTTTTCAATGTCGATCGGGTGGAAGTGCTGAAGGGGCCGGCAGGCCTGTTCTTCGGCCCCGGATCGCCGGGCGGCATCATCAACTACGTGTCGAAGACGCCCAAGGACGAAACGGGCCTGCGCGCCGTCATCACCGGGGGCAACTATGATCGCATCGGCCTGTCTGCCGAAGCGACCGGGCCCGTCGATAAGGAAGGCATCATCACCTACCGACTGGGCGGCTTCTATGAATCGATGGACCCTTATCGCCGCAACACCCAGAACAAGTCTCGCATCGGCGATGCAGGGCTGGCGATCAAGACGAACGAAGGCGGCAAGCTGACGCTGCAGGCGACGATCTATGATAGCGAATTGCAGGGCAACCGCCTGCGCGGCGTGCTGGTGGACAATGCCGGCAACTTCCTCACCAGCATCCGCTGGAACGCGAACGAGAAGACCGATTTCCTGAACTTGCGTTCGCGGGCCTATCAGGCGCGATATGCGACCACGCTCGGTGAGCGCGTCACTTTCGATGCTGGCGTGCGCTACTTCAAGGCTACCGAGACGCAGAAATATCACGAGCCGCGCGGCCTCGATCCGGCCAATCCCGATCTGGTCCGCCGCGAATTCCGCGACCAGATCCGGCCGGTCCATGGCCTGTCGCTGATGGCCAACCTCACCGCCCGGGTCGACATCCTGGGCATGGAGCACAAGTTCCAGACCGGCGCTGACTGGTACGATGAAAAGAGCCTGCTGAACTCGCGCATCCTGCGCGCCGGGGTAACCTCGCTCAGCCTGAGCAATCCCGTATACGGTCGCGGAGAAGGCGACGCCGCACGCGCGGCTCTGCTGCCTTTCACGACCACCGATACCCGGACGAAGCGCAAGGGTGCCTACCTGCAGGACCAGATCAGCATCACCGATGCGCTGCTGCTGGTCGGCGGCGTGCGGTACGACAAGTTCGACGATGGCGTGACCACCAGCATGAACGGCACCGTCTCGGCGCGGTCCACCTACTCGGACAGCGACGTGACCTTGCGCGGCGGCGCGATCTTCAAGCCACGGCCGGACGTCTCGCTCTACGCCAGCTGGTCGCAGAGCTTCGAGCCGCAGGCAGCGGCCGACCAGAACAGCGATGCCGGGGGCCCCTTCGCACCGGTCACCGGCAACCAGCTCGAAGGCGGCGTAAAGACGCAGTTGTTCGATGGCCGCTTGCAGGCCAATGCAGCGGTCTATCGCATCGTGCGCAAGAACATCCTGCAGGTCGATCCCACGCTGGAGCCGGTCAATGGCGTCGATCAGCTCGCGCCCATCGGTGAAGTCACCAGCAAGGGCTTCGAGCTGGACCTGACGACAGACCTCACCCCCAACTGGGTGCTGCTGGTAAACTACGGGTACAACGACACGAAGATCACCGGCACGGCCGAAGGGCAAGCGATCGTCAATGCTGTGGGCAATCGGTTCGCCAATGCGCCCAAGCACAAAGTCGGCTTCTGGACCCGCTATCAGGTGCCTGTGATCGGCACCGCCTTCGCCGTGGGTGGGGAACACGTCTCGCGTCGCATCAGCCTATCTGGGCAGGCGGTGAAGCCTTACACCACCTTCGACGCTTCGATCACCAAGAGCCTGGGCTTCGCGCAGCTGCTGCTGCGGGTGGATAACATCTTCGACAAGGTCTACGCGGCATCGGGCTTTTCCGCGCAGAGCGGGCATTTCCCGGGCGAGCCGCGCACCTTCCTTGCCGAGCTTCGCTTCGGGTTCTGATCGTGGCGAAAATGGCCCGAGGAAAGAACGGCGCCAAGGGACGGTCGCTCTGGTGGCAGGTCCATAGCTGGGCCGGTCTGAAGCTCGCCGTCTTCATGACTTTCGTACTGGCCACTGGCACGCTGGCGGTCTTCGCGCACGAGATCGACTGGCTCGTCACCCCCGCGATGCGGACCACGCCACAGGAGGGCCCCAAAGCCAGCTGGGGCCAGCTTGCCGAAGCGGCGGCGCAGGCAGAACCGCATGGCCGGTTGCAGACGCTCTATGCGCCCATCGACCCGTGGTTCACGGCGGAAGCCTGGATCGACAGGGGCAAGGGCGCGCCGCTGCGGGTCTATGTCGATCCCTGGAGCGGCCGGGTGACCGGCACGCATGGTTGGGCGAACGTGCACCGCTTTCTGCGCCAGGCCCATCGCCACCTGATGCTGCCGACGAAGATCGGGATACCGATCGTCTGTTCACTCGCGCTGCTGTTGCTGGCCTCGCTTGTGACCGGGATCGTCACCTACAAGAAGTGGTGGCGCGGCTTCTTTAAGGTGCCGAGGAGCGGCAATGCCCGCAAGCTGAGCGGCGACCTGCACCGCCTTGGCGGACTGTGGAGCCTCTGGTTCGTGGCCCTGATTTCCTTGACGGGGCTCTGGTATCTGGTGGAAACGCTGGGCGGAAACGCACCGGTGCCAAAGTTTGCGAAGATCGAAGCGATGGCGCCCGTGCCGACAGGCGCGCGGCTGGACCGATTGGTCGCCACCGCCCGGCGCGCACGTCCTTCGCTCGACATTCGGGAAATCCGCTTCACCGAAGAAAACGGCGTGGTCGTCCTCGGCCAGGATGAAGCCTGGCTGGTCCGCGACCGCGCCAATGGCGTGGCGCTCGACCCGGCGAACGGTGGTGTGCTCACCTCGCTCGATGGGCGCGATCTGGATGTGCATCAGAGAATATCCGAGATGGCCGATCCGCTGCACTTCGGCACGTTCGGTGGTCTTGCGACGAAAGTGATCTGGTTCATCTTCGGCGTGATCCTGACCGGCATGTCGGTGACAGGCGTCATCATCTACGCCAAGCGACTGGAGAAGGCTGAAAAGCGTGAGCGGAGCGCAGGTCGGATTGCCTGGTCCGGTATGGGCGCCTGGGCATATGTGGGAACCGCGCTGGTCATCATGGCGCTCGTCCTGACGCCCGGCGCGATCGGTGGCGCGAGTTAACAATGACGACTCTATGGTCATTGCCGGATAAATTGGATTATAAAGTATAAATAACGGGTAATATTGCGAGCTTTTTTGTTGAACGGCAATGTTCAAAAATCTCGATTTCTTCGCAAAAATTCGAACGAGATTTGCAATAATGGCTGCAATTTATTCGTCTTATTGAACATATATTCGAATTCAATTCGTTAAATTTTGCTTTCCGAGCCAATCAAAGTGTCGATTCGGAAAATCGAAGCGGAAGGTCGGCTGCTGGGAACGTGAAATTGTCCGCTGAGCGTCCTTATAAGGGGCGGCACTGCAATACTGAGGGATCATCCAAGCCGCTCTGCAGGCCAATTTCGTTTCGAAGCAGGGCAGTTCAACCCGATGGGTGGAAACGCTTAACTCATTTGACTGCCGGAAAGCCCAGAATTCCTGCTATATCGACCGTCAGGCGCAAGCCGAACGCCAGAATATCCCTCGAACGGCGGACGGCGGCGGGTCGAGGCAGGTTGTCGGGGTTCATCACGTACTGGACGTTCGGATTGATCCTGATCCCCGGCGCCGCCGCGAAACTATAGTTCAGCTCGAAGACGCCTTCTCCGGCAAGCACGCGATCGGTTCCTCCCGCTCGCAAACGCGAGGCCTGCAGGAAGTCGATCTGCCGCGAGCCGAGACGGATGTAGCTGCCAACCAGACCCAGGGTGTCCTGGGGACGACCGCCAAAAGGACCGGTGACGATGACGCCCGCGATCGCCTGCCCCTTGAAGGGCACGTAATCGTTCGTCGACGCTATGACACCGCCGAACACAGTCACCGGACGTTTGGTATCGCCGCCCACGTGCGCGGCGACGGCATCGCCCATTACATACCAGCCTGCCTGACCGTCATGGGCCAGAGCGCTTCCGCTCGCCGTAATACGCGGCCGACCGTCCGCGTTGAGATAGGGGTCGGCGACGTCGGAGGTGTTGTGATATCCGCCGATCCGAATGTGCCAGGGATTTCGCGCTTTGGGGTCGGACGACTGGAAACCAACTTCGAATGCCGTCTGATGGCCGGTCGCGTTACGCGTCGACCAGTCGAACCCGTTGGTCACGTTGAGAGACGGATTGGCTTCGAAGATACCGGCCTGCACGTAGAACCCCTTGGTCGGCGCAACCTTGAGGCGGCCGCCCCAGGTCCCATAAGGGAAGAAGCCCAAGGCACGGTCCTGGATCGGGACGACCGCGGGATTGAAGCAGACCGAGTTGTTCTGGAAGGTGCAGTAGAGGTTCGACTGATTGAAATAGGTCAGCGGCGATACCCGGCCGCCCGAGATGTTGACCTTGCCGTCGAACAGGTTCTGCTCGATTGCCAGCGCGGCCAGACGAAGGTTTTGCACGGCCTTGTAGCGCGTCTGGAAGCTGATCGCGTTGCCTGCATGATCGGCTGCCAACGAGGTGCCCCGTGACACGTTCATCGAGACGTGGATGAACGAGCCTTCGAGGCCGACCATGCGACCCATATCGAGATCGGCGCCGAAAGGCAGCGCATAGGAATTGCCTACGCCGCGGTCCTGGCCTCCCGACACGCTGCCGGCGAACTCGTCCACGGCCAGGGCGCGCAGATAGACGCCCTTGTCGGCCAGATCCCGGCCGATGCCCGCGAAGGGGCCCTTCGCGGTGTTCGGGTCGGTCGGCGGGAACAGGATTGGCTGCACCTGAGGTTTGGGATAGTTCGGAGATATCCGCAGCACCGGCGGTTTTGGGATCTGCGCTCCGGTCGAAGTCTCCTGCTGCGCACCTGGGAGCGCCGGTTCGACGGTCGTCGCCTTCGACGCTTCCTCGGCGAGGCCAGACGCGGGCACCAGGAAGGCAGTGGCCGCAAGTGGCCACGCCATGTTCGTAATCTTCATGATTTTTCCTCTTCCCCGGCGGAGACGTCTTGCGTGGTCTCCTGCCGCTCATGCTCTGGATGGGACCGACGCGGGCGGCCGCGATATTTCGCCCGCGTCACCACGCATCAGGGGGAAAGCTCTTCGAGTGCTTTTCCGGAAGTCTCTGGCGCCCATTTCAGAACGACGAGGCCCGTCAGGGCCGCCACTGCAGCGAAAGTGAGAAACACTGGTGCGATCGACCCACCCGCCATGACCAACCCGATGACCCAAGGGCCGGCAATCGAACCGCCGCGCAGCCAGGCCGAGCCGAGTCCCGCACCAAGCGAGCGCAGCCGCGTAGGATAGAGTTCGCCCGAATAGAGATAGAGCGAGTACGTGACCGTCTGGAGCGCCGCGAAAGCAGGCGTCGCCAGCGCGAAGACCATGACCGGAGTGGAGGCGCCAAGCACGTAGAGCGCGGTAAGCGGCACGGCGGCGAAAAGAAGCGCCCCTGTGTACCACCGGCGGCGCCCCACCTTATCGATGGTCAGGGCACAGACGAACGATGCCACCAGCGCCACGCCTGTCATCGCGAAGCCATAGCCGATGGCCTGATCGACGGGGAGATCGAACACGGTGCGGTAAAGCGTGGGCAGCCAGGTCAGAAGGCCGTTGTTGATCATGTAGGCACCGAACCACATTGCCCACAGCAGCAGCGTGCGCGGGCCGTAGAGCGGACCGAACATCTCGCGGACCGACCCGGCGGGCTTGGCCTGAACGAGCACGGTCGCGGGTGCGCGCGGTTCGCCGAGCGGCTTGCCTTCGGCAATGGCGCTTTGCTCGAGCCGGGCGATAACCTTGTCGGCATCGTCGAAGCGGCCGCGATTGATCAGCCAGCGCGGGCTCTCGGAAAGGAAGAAGCGCAGCGGAACCACCAGCGCGACCGGGACCATGCCCACGATGAACATCGACTGCCAGCCCAGGCTCGGCACCATGAGATAGCCGATCGCACCCGCCGCTGTCAGGCCGACGAGAAACAGCAGTTCATAGAGCAGGAAGAAGCGGCCCCGCTTCTTGGCGCCCGACAATTCATTGACGTAGGCGCTGGCGACGGGGACTTCCCCGCCTGTGCCGATGCCTTGCAGGAAACGGAAAAGGATCAGAGATTGCGGACCCCAGGCGAAAATGCAGGCGGCGCTCATCGCGGCGAAAATGCCGATCGCGATCGCCAAGACCGGAAGCCGGCCGATGCGTTCGGCGAGCCATCCGAAGAACACCGCGCCGATCAGCTGTCCAAGATAGCCGGACGAGATGATGGCAGCGGTCGCAGACGGGGTTAGGCTCCATTGTTTGGCCAGGATCGGCATCGCGTAGGCGAGCGCGATCGTGGTGTAGCCATCGAAGAACGTCGCCATGCCGACGCACCCGCGCGCCCATAGCACCGGGCGGGTCACAGGCAGGCGTTCGAGCCGGGCAATGAGCGCGGCAGCGCGTTCACTGGCCATCGCCGACGCGCCCGAATGCGCGACGCTGCCGTTGGAAGCTATAGATGCACTCATACTGGGCCTCTCCATATGCGCGCCTTATTGGCCCTCGCGAGCCTGCGCGTCTATTCTGGTTGAGTGGCCGGAGCCGCCCGGGCTCCGGCATCGATCGCCTTTTTCCGATCGGGTCGGACCGAACTATGTCGGTCCTACCCTTCGTCGAAAGCCGGCGCTCGCCGGGAGGTCAGACGATGCCGGCTTCCTTCATGGCAGCTTCGATCTCCTGCTCGGCCTGAGCTGAAAGGTCGATCAGCGGCGAACGCACAACCGCGTTCTTGAGGACGCCGCGGGCGCGCAAGGCGATCTTGAGCGCCACGGTGCCTTCCATGTGCGAACCGCGGTGGTAGACGTTCTTGGTCACCGGCAGCAGCTGGTCGTGAATGGCGCGGGCCTTGGCATAGTCCTTCGCCTTGCCTGCCTCGATCAGCTGGAACAGCAGTTCCGGCGCGATGTTGCCGTAGCCGACGAGCGCGCCGTCGACGTCGAACATCGTGTGCAGCAGATATTCGTCGTGGCAGGTGAGAATCTGCAGCTCCGGGAATTCCTTGCGCAGCACGGGGATTTCCGTGTCCCAGCGCTTCATGTTGCGCACGCCGTTCTTGGTGGCGACGACGCCCGGCTGCGCGGCGATCTCGAGCTGGGTCTTCAGGTTATAGGTCGCCTTGGTGGCGTCTGGATACTGGAACAGGATGCACTGCAGGCCGGATTCTTCATAGATCGCCTTGTAGCGGTCCTGCGGCGCGCCGTCCTGATAACCAAAACGCAGCCAGCCGTGCGAGGGGTAGACGAGTGCGCCGATGGCGCCGGCATCGGCCGCGCGCTTGGCCTCCTTGGCCGCGACTTCCGTGCCTTCGCCGGTGATGCCCGCGATGACGGGAATCTTGTCGCCGACTGCGGCGACATAGGTCTCGATCAGCTGGACCTGCTCGTCCTGCGTCAGAAACGTGCCTTCGCCGGCATGACCCAGGATCACAAGGCTCTTCACACCTTCCTTGGCCGCCAGCCACTTGGCGAGTTCGGCATTGGCTTCCCAGTCGACTTTGCCTTCAGCGTCGAAGACGGTGACCGGTGCGGGGTTGAGGCCACGCAAATCCATGACGTTGGTGGGTGCGGGGCGCTTATTGGGGGTCGGGTCGTACAGGCTCACTTCTCTCTCCATTTCGGAACGTTAGCGGGAACGTTCCCACAATCGTTCCAAAACGAGGCTGGTGTCAACAGGGTTTTTGCGGCATGAAGGATCAGGCACTCGCAGGGAGTGAAAATACGCTCAGAATCAAGGCTTGCAGACATGATCGCCGACGTTGAGACAAAGCATTCGCGAGTGACGCTGCACGATGTCGCGGCCGCTGCCGGCGTATCGAAATCGACCGTGTCGCGAATCCTCGATGAGAGGCTGCCCCCATCCGACAACCCCACCGCGCGCCGGGTAAAGCAGGTCGCGGCAGAGCTTGGTTATGTGCGCGACATTTCTGCCGCGAGCCTGCGGCGTGGCAAGACGATGACGATCGGCGTCATCGTGCCGCGCCTCACCGATACGGTCATGGCCATGCTCTACGAGGCCATCGCCAAGGCTGCCGCGCGTACGGGCCGGGTCGCGCTGGTTGCGACGACCGACGACAACATCGACGCGGACCGCCTCGCCGCCGAATCCCTTCTTCAGCGCGGTGTGGACGGCCTGATCCTGGCGACTGCAAGGGACGGCGACGAATTGCCCAAGAGCCTGTCGGAACGCGACGTTCCCTTTGTGCTCGCATTGCGTACCGATGGAACCAGCCTGTCCTCGATCGGCGACGATCGTCTCGGGGGTTACCTCGCAACGCGCCACCTGCTGGACCTCGGTCATCGGCGCATCGGGATCATCGCCGGACCGACGTTTGCTTCAAGTGCAAGGCTGCGAACCGAGGGGTATCGACAGGCGCTCGAAGAAGCGAACGTCGCCGTAGACCCGGCCCTGATCGTCGAATCCAGCTTCAGCATCGAGGCCGGAGCCGAAGCAGCCGAAACCTTGATGGACCTTCCGGAACGACCGAGCGCGATATTCGCGGTGAACGATAATACCGCAATCGGTGCCTTGTCGGCTCTCACCAATCGCGGCCTGTCGGTCCCAGAGGACATGTCGCTCGTCGGCTACAACGACATTCCAATCGTGAGCCATTTGCCTACGCCGCTGACTACGTTGCGCGTCCCGTTCGATCAGATTGCCGCCGCCGCGCTGGAACTGCTTGAAAAGCGCCCAGAGGAAGCGTCGGCCAAACTGCGTCTTGTTGCGCCCACTTTGATACCCCGAAGATCGACAGCTTCACCTTCGAAGAACTGGTCCGATAAATTTAGGATCTCGAAAAGTTAAGCGGTTCCTCAAATGATGCTCGACAGAAACAGGGGGCACTCGTTATTGCACGACTTGGCAAAGCCCTCTGACTGCAACAAGACATTGTTTGCTAAACAAGATTTACTGCGTCGGCAGTGGCGGTCTTGGATCGGAAAGCAGACCGGCCGCTGATGGGATCGAAAAGTCGGCGGCCGAATGACCGACTAGGGGTGGCCTCCCCCTGAAGCGTTCTACCTGTGGCCGTCAGGGCCACAGGAGATGCGTCATGGGATTTCAGAGTTTGATCCCGCCGCTCGCGAGCGAGTATCGTGGAACGCCGGGCGTAAGGTTTGCACAAAGCGAGCGCTCAAACCCGGTCAGATATGGGCGATCCGTTTCTTCCTCGACCAGCATGGGCGGGGCCGCGACCGAGCCCTCTTTGACCTCGCTATCGACAACAAGCTTCGCGGATGCGCTCTGGTGAAGATCAGGATCAGCGATATCGTTTGTGATCTGAAAATTCGAACACGGGCTACAGCAAAAGACGGGCAGGCCGGTTCAGTT
>PJTO01000079.1_pt1 | contig 144094 bp, 160 predicted proteins | sample 1512101 | NCBI WGS metagenome assembly PJTO01 (sample SAMN08177690, study PRJNA422409) | Soil metagenome, whole genome shotgun sequencing project. | reverse complement strand
GAAAAAGGGTCCTGGCAAGCGCGGCAGTCAACAGATACCGATGACACCACCCCGTTGGCGCTAAACCTAATCAAAATCAGGCGCTCAAACGGTCCGAAGCTGACTTTTTCCGCGGCGTGTTAAGTCTTCCGACGCAGCCATGAGCGCGCAACGGGTGGGTAGAACCTGGCCTAGACGGTAATGGGGGTGCAGGGGGGCTATGCTCCCCTGCTTTCTACTTCTTCAATCCTTTCGCCCGATTCGCCCACGCCGCTCCCGTCGCCGCTTGAGCGAATACCAGCCCACGCCGCCGATTCCGACGATGGTCGCCAGTCCTTTCGCAAGCGTTGAGAACGCTGCGGAAAGCGCGCCCACGGTCACGCCCCAGAAGAGCTGTGATAGGATGGCCATGAAGGTATTCATTGGCGGCGAGCATTCCCGTGCGGTTGGCGGGGGTCAATCGGAGCGCCTGCGATACGGGCCGGACCGGCAAAAAGAAAGGACGGGCCCGCATATTTCAGCGGACCCGTCCCTCGGTGCCTCCCTCTTCGCAGGGGGAGCCAGTCAGCTCGGACGCTTAAATCACTTCTTTTCAGGCGCGACCGTAATGCGCACGGTCTCGCCGGAGTTCCCCGGGAAATTCGTGAACATCGATTCCACCAGGTTGGGAACGAGGTACTGGAGGTGGTTCGAGGTCGAGACGGCTTCGGCCTTGCCTTCGAACAGGCGCTGGTTGTCGGCCGCGCGGTCGATCTTCAGGGTGATGCCGCTGGTGTAGACGGTGTAGGAATCCACGCCGCCGTCGAAGAACGGATCATACCAGCCATAGCGCCACGGGCCACCCCAGCCAAAGGGGCTGCCCCAGCCGCGACCGTAGAAGCCTCGGCCGCCCCAGCCGCCACCGTACCACGGACCCCAGTTGCCCGTCATGCCGGGTGTGGAGCGGATGCGTTCGCGGCCGCTGTCGACGCCGTAGTCGAAGTGGGCGATCAGGGTTGCCTTCGAGGGATCGTCGACCGTAGCATAGCCCACCTTCTGGAGGTGATCGCTTACCAGTCGGGCGTAAGTCGCGAATTCGAGACCGCCTGCAAGCTTGGGATCGTCGGCGACGACCGCGACGGTCTGGCCGGACGGGGCCGGAAGCTGCGACTGGAAGCGCGAAACGTTGGCCTTGAAGGGCGTTGCGCAGGCGGCGAGGGCCATCAGCAGGGCGGCTGCGGCGACGAGCCTCAGTTTTCCGCGATGGGTTCCGGGATTATCTGTCATCGGTTTCACTCCACGAACCTGACAGGCCCGAAACGCCCTTCCCAAGCGTGGCCTGTGATTCCTTCTGACTCTGCCTTAATATCAATGCCCTGAATAGCGGTTGAATGGAGGCAGGGCGGCGGTGAAGCGATTCCGTGGCCCTTACGCCATTCAGCCGTAAGTCACGGCTTGAGATCAGGATTATCATGTAGGAAGCCCGCTGCATGTTGAACAGTTCCCCGGACACATTTTCCGTACCGATTCTTTCGCTTCAATGCGGCAAGGTCGCCCCATTTCGCGGCGAGGATGAGTCCAGCGCCATCGGCAAGACGCCGGTTGCCGGAAAGGTGCGGATCCATCGCCTTGGCCTCGACGGCGACGAACAGGCCGATCTGGCGGTCCATGGCGGGCCGGACAAGGCGATCCATCACTATCCGCACGACCATTACGCCTTCTGGCGCGAGTCGCTCGGCGATCATCCGTTGCTGTCAGGCTATGGCGCTTTCGGCGAGAACATCGCCACCGAGGGGCTGACCGAGGACAGGATCTGCGTGGGAGACCGCTGGCGATTGGGAACGGCGCTGGTCGAAGTGAGCCAGGGACGCCAACCGTGCTGGAAGCTCGATCACCGCTTCGACGGCGCGGCGGTGAACGCCCGCGTGGTGAAGTCGCGCCGCTCGGGGTGGTACTACCGGGTTCTGGAGGAAGGGGAAGTCGCTGCGGGGGACAGCATGACGCTGGTCGAGCGGCCCTATCCGGAGTGGAGCGTGAAGCGCGTGTTCGGTCTGCTGATCGCAGGCGAGCACAAGCAGGACCGCGCGGGGCTGGAAGCGCTGGGCGAAGTTGCGCCGCTTGCCGAGACCTGGATCAGGCGGCGGGCGAGGCTGCTGGGGCTGGAATCGTAAGAACGGCGTCGCCCCGCGATTGCGGGGCGACGTCTGAACCGTTGGATCAGCGCACCAGGCCGAGGGCCTCGTAAGCCTTGTCCAGCGTCGGCACGGCCAGCGCGCGCGCCTTTTCCGAACCCTTGCGCAGGATCGCGTCGAGCGCTTCCCGGTCGCCGCGCAGTTCGACGAAGCGGGCGTTGATCGGTGCCAGCTTCTCCACCAGCAGTTCGCCCAACGCGGGCTTGAACTTGCCGAAGCCTTCGCCGCCGAAGTCCGACAGCACCGCCTCGACCGTGGTTCCGGCCATGACCGCGTAGATGCCCACGAGGTTGCGGGCTTCGGCGCGGCCTTCGAGGCCTTCCTTCTCCGAGGGCAGCGGCTCGGGGTCGGTCTTGGCCTTCTTGACCTTCTGCATGATCGTGTCGGCATCGTCGGTGAGGTTGATGCGGGCCATGTCCGAGGGGTCGGACTTGCTCATCTTCGAGGAACCGTCGCGCAGGCTCATGATGCGGGCGGCTTCGGGCGGGATGATCGGCGCGGGCAGGGTGAAGACCGGGTTTTCTTCCGAGGCGAAGTCGTTGTTGAACTTCTGCGCGATGTCGCGGGCGAGTTCGAGGTGCTGCTTCTGGTCCTCGCCCACCGGGACGTGGGTGGCCTGGTAGAGCAGCACGTCGGCGGCCTGAAGCACCGGGTAGGTGAACAGCGCGACCGAGGCGCCTTCGCGGTTCTTGCCTGCCTTGTCTTTCCATTGAGTCATGCGGTTCAGCCAGCCCATGCGGGCGGTGCCGTTGAGCAGCCATTGCAGTTCGGCGTGCTGGGGCACCTGGGTCTGGTTGAACAGGATCGAGCGGTCGGGATCGACGCCGCAGGCGACCAGCGCCGCCACCATCTCGCGGGTGTTGGCGGAGAGGGTCGCGGGATCGTGCGGCATCGAGATCGCGTGGAGGTCGGCCAGGAAGTAGAGGCTGTCGCCGCCCTCGGCGGCAACGTCGTCCTGCATCTTCACCCAATTGCGGATCGCACCGAGATAGTTGCCGAGATGCAGGTTGCCGGTAGGCTGAATGCCGGAGACGATACGCATGGATGCGTCCTTCGCGAGTTGTGAGTTGTCAGAAGTGTGGAGGTGGCGCCCCGAAAGGCACAGATGCAGGTGCGGTCAGCGCGGCGAGCGCGCGGCGTTCCGCCATCGCCAGGTGCGGCGAGAAAAGGCAGACTTCGGGAGCGAAAGGTCCTGCATGGGCTGGGCTCATACCATAAACGCACATGGATGGAAGCCTTACGACGCCGCGCGGCGGCGGCGCAGCAGGGCGAGATCGGCGCGGGTGAAGGCGCCCGTCACCAGTGTCGCCAGCGCGTAGACGGCGCCGCCTGCCGAGACCAGCACCGCAAGGGCCAGCCCGCGCACCAGCCAGGTGCCGTGGAGATAGGGCGTCAGCAGGTCCTGCCCGAACCACAACACCGCGCCCATGGCCAAGGCGGCCAGCGCAAGGCGCGGGGCGCGGCGTTTCAGGCGGGCATCGGCCTGGAAATGGCCGCGCTTCACCAGCGTCCAGTAGAGCATGGCGACATTGACCGAGGAAGCGATGGCGGTCGCCAGCGGCGGCCCCATGTGCTGGAGCGGCACGATCAGCGCGAGGTTGCCGATCAGGTTCACCGCCATCGAGATCATCGCATAGCGCACCGGCGTCCGGGTGTCCTGCCGGGCGTAGAAGCCGGGCGTCAGTACCTTCACGAGGATATAGCTGGGCAGGCCGACCGAGAACGCGGCGAGCGCCTCGGCGGTGCGGGCGACGTCGTCGGCGTCGAACTTGCCGTAGCCGAACAGCGCGGCGGCGATCGGCTGGCCGCAGACGATCAGCGCGACCGCGGCGGGCAGGGTCAGCAGCAGGGCGAGTTCCATGCCGCGGTTCTGGGTGTCCATCGCTGCCGCATGCTCGCCGCCGCCGAGCTGGCGCGAGATCGTCGGCAGCAGCACGGTGCCGAGACCGATGCCGATCAGGCCGAGCGGCAACTGGTTCAGGCGGTCGGCCATGTAGATATACGTCACCGAGCCGTGGGCCAGTAGCGAGGCGGCGAGCGCGGTCGAGATCACGAGGTTGATCTGCACGGCGCCCGCCCCGGCGGCGGCGGGGAGGATCAGCTTCATCAGCTGCTTCACGTCCGCGTTCCACTTCGGCATGCGCAGGCGCATCGAGACGCCGTTGGCGCGGCAGGCCCACATGAGCCAGAGCAGCTGGAGCGCGCCCGAGACCGAGACGCCGATCGCCTGGTTGCGTGCCGTCACCAGCGCATCGCTCGAATGGAAGCCAAGTAGTGCCACGATCAGCGTCAGGTTGAGGAGGATCGGCGCGGCGGCATTGACCCAGAACTTGTTGAGCGAATTGAGAATGCCGCCCAGCAGCGAGACGAGGCTGATGAGCGCCAGATAGGGGATCGTGATCCGGCTCAATTGCACGGCATAGGCGAACTGTTCGTGGCTGACGCCGTTGAACTTGCCCGAAAGCAGGAGCGTCACCGGCCAGGCGAAGAGTTCCAGTACCACCGTCATGGCGATCAGGATCGGCAGGAGCACGGCGAGAGCCTGCTCCGCGAAAGTGATGCCCGCCGAAAGTCCCGGTCCGTCCTTGTCGGCGACCTTCTGGTTGAACATCGGAATGAAGGCCGAGGCAAAGGCCCCTTCCGCGAAGAGCGCGCGGAACATGTTCGGCAGGCGGAAGGCGATCAGGAAGGCGTCCGAGGCGAAGCCCGCGCCGACGAAGCGGGCGAAGAGGCTGTCGCGGACCAGGCCGAGCACGCGGCTGGCCAGAGTGAGGCCGCCGACGCTGGCCAGCGCCTTGGTAAGGTTCATGCCCGCAGGCTCCCGATGATCGCCGAAATGAAAGGCCCGGATAAGCCAACGGCCCACGTCTCCGGGGCGGAGGCGCGGGCCGATGTTGCAGGAACGTGCGTCATGCCCCGTTCAAGCTGGGGTTCAGGCAGGTGCTCAGGCGTGGCCGACCGGCTGGCCCTGGGTCGCGTCGGCCTCCTGCTGCGCCTGGAGCTGCTGGATGTAGAGGCCGTTGAAGTCGATCGGCTCCAGCATCAGCGGCGGGAAACCGGCATCGCGCACGGCATCGGCCACCACGCGGCGGGCGAAGGGGAACAGGATGCGCGGGGCTTCGGCGTAGAGGAACGCGTGGCCCTGGCCTTCGTCGAGATTGCGCATGCCGACGAGCGCGGCATAGGCCAGCTCGACCGCGAAAGCGGTGCCCTGCGGGGCCTTCGAGGCGCACGTGATCTTCAGCTCGACTTCGTGCACTTCGCCGTCGATCTGGCGGGCGCCGATGTTGAACTGCACTTCGATCTGCGGCTGGTCCTGCCACGAGAAGCTCTGCGGCGCGTTCGGGTTCTCGACCGAGAGATCCTTGACGTACTGCGAGATGATGCCGGCGGCCGGCGCGGAATCCTCGCCGTTGCCGAGGTTGAGGTCGGAGATGACGTTGCCTTCGTCGGCCATTTGCTTCGTTCCCGTTAAAACACGCGTATCGCCCCGAGCGGGCCTGCGCATGGAAAGTCTGGCCGCGCGCCTAAAGCATTTTGCGGACCTGTGGAACTCCCCAGCTATCGTAAATTGTTCGAAAATGGCGGGCATGGCGGCATGGAAAGGAGCGGTGGCGGGTGATTCGCCGTGGCTGTGCCTGCGGGGCGGAACGCGGGAAGGCTTCGGGCGTTGTTTTCGTGAGCCTTGATTATCGGCCGAAAAACACCGGATAAAACGCGGTAATCGGCGCTCACGCGTTGTTCATTTGAAAACCGTACCTATCTGGGTCTATGATGGCGCCTTCGGGCGGATGGCGAAAACCTCCACCCGAACCTCCCGAAGCGTCCAACACAAGGATGGACAAAGGAACGTGACACCGGAAATCGTGATCCTGGCCATGATCGCAGCCTTCCTCGGCCTGCGGCTCTATTCGGTACTCGGTCGCCGCGCCGAGCATGAGGAAGAGCCGATCCAGGGGCGCTTCGAAGGCCGCCAGGGCCAGCCCGGTGCGCCGCGCGTTTCCGCCCCCAAGGCAGACGGCAAGCCCGAAGCCAAGGCGGAAGAGCGCGGACGGATCGGTCAGCCCCAGCGCCTGCGCGAAATGCCGCTGGCGCCGCCCTCGGTCGAGCGCGGCCTTGCCGAAATCTCCGGCGCCGATCGCCGCTTCGACGCCTATGCCTTCCTCGAAGGCGCGCGCAGTGCCTATCGCCTGATCCTGGAATCGTTCTGGAAGGGCGACAAGGCCGAGCTTCGCGCACTCTGCGACGGCGACGTCTACGAAAGCTTCGCCGCTGCCGTCGACGCCCGCGTTGCGGCTGGCGAAACCATGGACAACCGCCTGATCCGCATCGAGGACGTGGCGATCGTCTCGGCCGGGGTGGAAGGCGGCTATGCCCGCATCACCCTGCGCTTCCGTTCGGATATCGCAGCCGTCACGCGCGATGCCGAAGGTCATGTGATTGCCGGTTCGCTCGACGATGCGATCGAGGCGGTGGACGTCTGGACTTTCAGCCGTTCGCTCAACTCGTCCGGTCCCGACTGGCTGCTCGACGAAACCGACGCCGGTTGACCGCCCCGCGCGGTTGATTTCGCACCCATGATCCCACAAGGATCGACAGGCCGGGCCGCAAGGTCCGGCCTTGTTGTTCTGGCGCTGTTATCGGCGTTGTTGTAAGTTTTCGGAGATCGATCTTGCGGGAAGGAAGCATGTCGCGGCGTCGGGGTGGATGTTCGTCCTGGCGTTTCCCATGGCGCCGATTGCCCGCAATCATCCTGCCTGCCCTGCTGGCTGCCTGTGTGCAGGTCGTGCCCGGTCCCAAGGGACCTTCGCGTCCTCCGGCAAGGCCGCCCGTGCAGAAGCCGACGCAGAAGCCGAGCCAGCCTGCCCAGCCGCAGGCAGGCAGCGCCGTTACGGCAGGGGTCAAGGCCGGGCCAGCGGTTTCCTCCCTGCCGCTCGGCGGCAGCGATGCCGCCGCCGCGCTTGCCTCGTTCCGCGAAAGCTGCCCGCGCGTCACCGTGCGCACCGATGCCAGCGGCCTCACCCGCCCCGCCGACTGGCGCGCGGCCTGCGCCGCTGCCGCAAGCTGGAGCGGCAAGCCTGCCGCGCAGTTCTTCCAGACCTATTTCGAGACCGCGCGCATCGGCGATGGCCGGGGCTTCGCCACCGGCTACTACGAACCGGAAATCGCCGGTTCGCGCCTGCCGGTGCCGGGCTATGCGGTTCCGGTCTACGCCATGCCGGGCGATCTCGTGCGCGCGAAACCGGGCGATGCAACGCCGACTTCCAGCGGACGCATGCCGCTCGGGCGCTACGACGTGAGCGGGGTCTTCGTGCCCTATTACGACCGCGCCGCGATCGAGCAGGGCGTGCTTTCCGGCAAGGGGCTGGAGATCGCCTGGGTCGCCGATCCGATCGAGTTCTTCTTCCTCCAGGTTCAGGGTTCGGGCCGCCTGCGCGCGCCGGACGGCAGCGTGATGCGGATCGGTTATGCCGGGCAGAACGGCTTGCCCTATACCGGCATCGGCGGGGTGATGCGCGATCGCGGCCTCGTCGGTCCGGGACCGGGGCAATATTCCGGCTCGATGCAGGGCATCATCCAGTACATCCACGACAACCCCAACGACGGTGCCGCGCTGATGCGCGAGAACAAGTCGTGGGTCTTCTTCAAGGAACTCAAGGGCGACGGCCCGCTCGGTGCGCTTGGCGTGCCGGTGCGCGCCCATGCCTCGGTCGCGGCGGACCCGCGCTTCGTGCCGCTGGGCGCACCGGTCTGGCTGCGGCTCGACCGGCGCGAGGCGACCGGACTGTGGGTGGCGCAGGATACCGGCGGCGCGATCAAGGGCGCCAACCGCTTCGACACCTTCTGGGGTTCCGGCGAGCAGGCGCGGCACACCGCAGGCGGCATGAGCGGCCGGGGAGAGGCGCTGATCCTCGTGCCCAAGGGCACGCTCGCGCGCCTTGGTGTAAGGTAAGATGCGACGACCGGGACGGCGACTGACGGCGGAGGAAGCCGAAGTGTGGGCGCAAGTCGCCCGCACGGTGACGCCGCTCGAAAAGCGCCGTGCCGCCGTGCAGGCGGCGGTGTTGGCGACGGCCCCCACCAAGGCGGTCGTTTCGGTGCCCGTCTCGCCGCCGAAGAAAGTGAAGGGCCGCGTACCGGCGCCGCTTCCGCCCAAGCCGGTCGTGCCGAAACCGAAGGCCGATGCGCCGCTTCATCTCGACGGGTCGTGGGAGAAGCGCATTTCCAAGGGCACGCTGGCGCCGGATTTCAGCCTCGACCTTCACGGATCGAATCTCGACCAAGCCTATGTGCGGCTGATGCACGGTCTTACCCAGGCCAAGGCGATGGGCGCGCGGGTGGTGCTGATCGTGACGGGCAAGCCCCGGCCGGTCGATGCGATGGACCGGGGCACCGCACGCGGCGCGATCCGCGCCAAGATCACCGACTGGCTCGGCGCCAGCGACCATGCCAACGACATCGTGGCAGTTCGCGGCGCCCACCGCCGCCACGGCGGGCAAGGCGCGATCTATGTCGTTCTCAGGAAGCGAAGGTAGCAGGGGCATGGAGCGTTCGGAAAAGCAGAAGATGCTCGCGGGCGAGCCTTATCATGCGAGCGATCCCGAGATTGCCGCGGACCAGCAGGCGGCGGCGGAATGGATGCACCGTTTCAACCATGCCGGACCGCTCCCTCCCGCCGAGCGCGAGGCTTTGCTGCGCGAGCGTTTCGGCGCGGTCGGTGCGCATTGCGTGATCCGGCCGCCGTTTCATTGCGACTACGGGTTCAACATCAGCCTGGGCAGCGGCGTGTTCCTGAACTTCAACTGCGTCGTGCTCGATGTGGTGGAAGTCGTGATCGGGGATGGCACCCAGATTGGCCCCGGTGTGCAGATACTCACTGCCGACCACCCGCGCGATCCCGCCGAGCGCGCGACCGGTCGTGAATGGGGGCGTCCGATCCGGATCGGGCGCAATGTCTGGATCGGCGGCGGTGCTATCGTCCTGCCCGGCGTCACGGTCGGCGACGATGCAGTGATCGGCGCGGGAAGCGTCGTCACGCGCGACGTGCCGGAAGGCGCGACGGTGGTCGGCAATCCGGCGCGGGTGCGCAGCCCTCTGGACTGACGGAAGGCGCTTACGCGGCGTCGAAGCAGGCGGAGTAGGCGACGGTGCCGGTGGGCGCGGCTCCCGCGAATGCCAGCCTCTGGAAATATTCGGCGGGAACACCGGGATAAGTCAGCGTGGGTGCGCTCGCGAAACCAAAGCGGGCATAGTAGCCCGGGTCGCCCAGCACCACGCAGCCTTGCGCGCCCGCTTCCCGCAATTGTGCAAGCCCTGCCTCGATCAGCCGGGCGCCGATGCCCTGGCGCTGAAAGCGGGGATCGACCGCCACCGGGCCGAGGCCGAACCAGCCCCGATCGTGCCCGTCGATAGTGACGGGCGAAAAGGCGACATGGCCGACGATCGCACCGTCGTCCTCGGCCACCAGTGAGACGGCGAGCATGCCCGAGGCGCGCAGGGCATCGACGATAGCGCCTTCGGTGCCGCTCGAATGCTCGGTCTTGAGGAAGGCGGCGGTCACGACGGCACGGGTGGTTGCGGCGTCGCCGTTCCGCTCGGGCCGAAGGGCGATCACCTCAGCCTGCCGTCAGCCGCATTGGCCGCGGTGCAGCAGCTTGTGGTCGGCCAGCACCAGCGCCATCATCGCCTCCACCACCGGCACGCCGCGAATGCCGACGCAGGGGTCGTGGCGGCCCTTGGTGAACAGCTCGGTCGCCTCGCCTTCGCGGTTGATCGTGGGCTGCGGGGTGAGAATCGAGCTGGTCGGCTTGAAGGCCACGCGCACCAGGACCGGCTGTCCGGTCGAGATGCCGCCCGCGATACCGCCAGCATGGTTGGCGCTGAACTCCGGGCCATTCGTGCCGGGGTGCATCGGATCGGCATTCTGTTCGCCGGTCAGACGCGCGGCGGCAAAACCGTCGCCGATCTCCACGCCCTTCACCGCGTTGATGCCCATCATCGCGGCGGCCAGATCGGCATCGAGCTTGCCGTAGAGCGGCGCGCCCCAACCGGCGGGAACGCCGGTCGCCACGCATTCGACAACCGCGCCGACCGAAGACCCGGCCAGGCGTGCATCGTCGACGATCTTCTCCCAGCGCTTCGCGGCCTCGGCATCGGGGCAGAAGAACGGGTTGTTGCCGATCTCGGCGGCGTCGAAGTTGGTCCTATCGATGGCGTCGCCGCCGATCTCCGAGACATAGGCGAGGATCGTCGCTTCCGGGATCACCAGCCGTGCTACGCCGCCTGCCGCCACGCGGCTGGCGGTCTCGCGCGCCGAGCTGCGGCCGCCGCCGCGATAGTCGCGGAAGCCGTACTTGGCGTCATAGGCATAGTCGGCATGGCCGGGGCGATAGGCCTTGGCGACGTCCGAATAGTCTTTCGAGCGCTGGTCGACGTTCTCGATCATCAGCGAGATCGGCGTGCCGGTGGTGCGTTGTACGCCATCTTGGCCTTCGAACACGCCGGAGAGGATGCGGACCTGATCCGGCTCCTGCCGCTGCGTGGTGAACTTCGACTGGCCGGGGCGGCGCGCGTCGAGGAAGGGCTGGATCACGCTCTCGTCGATCGCGAGGCCCGGCGGGCACCCGTCGACGACGGCGCCGATAGCCGGCCCGTGGCTTTCGCCCCAGGTGGTGAATCGCAGAAGGCGGCCGAAAGTGTTCACGCTCATGCTCCGCGCCTTGGCGCGCAATCTTCGGATTGTCCAGCATGGGGGTGCGAGTCACATGCTTGCGGAACGATTCGCGAAGGCCCATGAGCGCAGCCATGTTCCTGGTAGTATTCCGCAATCGCAAGCGCGCCGATATCGACGCCGCCGCCTATTCCGCCGATGCCGAGGCCATGGATGCGCTCGCCCGCGCCCAGCCCGGTTTCCTCTCCTTCAAGAGCTACACCAGCGAGGACGGCGAAGTGATCGCGCTGTCCGAGTGGCAGGACGAGGCTGCCGCGCTGGCATGGCGCCGCGTCGCCGCCCATGCCGAAGTGCAGGCCAAGGGCCGCGAGCACTATTACCAGAGCTATACCGCCTTCGCCTGCAACGAACCGCGCGTGCGCCACTTCGAAAGGGAAACCGAATCGTGAGCCTTGAATTCTACGGGATCCCCAACTGCGACACCGTGAAGAAGGCGCGGAAGTGGCTGGAGGCGCGGGGCAGCGACTACACCTTCCACGACTACAAGAAGGAAGGCGTCGACGCCACACGGCTCGAAAAGTGGGTGGCGCAGGCCGGTTGGGAAAAAGTGCTCAACCGCGCCGGGACGACCTTCAAGAAGCTGCCGGAGGAGGACAAGGCCGATATCGATGCCGCCAAGGCGGTGGCGATCATGGCCGCCAACCCCAGTTGCATCAAACGGCCGGTTGTTGAATATCCAGGCGGGCTGCTGGTCGGCTTCAAGGAGCCGGAATGGGAAGCTGCGCTGGGCTGACCAGAGCGACGGGCCGAAAGCGGATGAACCGGGGCACATGAACACGGTCGAATGGGTGGCGGCGGGCCTGGGCCTCGCCAATATCGCGCTGCTGGTGCGGCGCAGCGTGTGGAACTACCCGTTCGGCATGGCGATGGTGGCGCTCTACTTCGTCGTGTTCCGGGAAGCGAGGCTCTACGGCGAGGCGGGGCTGCAGGTGTTCTTCTTCGCCGCGCAAGTCTGGGGCTGGGCGCTCTGGGTGCGCGCGGGCCATGGCGAGAGCCGGGTGCCGGTACGCCGTCTCGGCAATTTCGCAAGGCTGCTCTGGCTGATGGCCACGGCGGCGCTAGCGCTCAATCTCGGCTGGGTCATGCACCGGTTCACCGACGCCTCGCTGCCTTATGCGGACTCGGCCATCGCGGGGGCCAGCATCGCCGCGCAGATCCTGCTCGGCTTCCGCCGCATCGAGAACTGGGTGCTGTGGATCGCGATCGATGTCGCCTCGATCGGTGTGTATCTCTACAAGGAACTCTGGCCGACCGCGGCGCTCTATGTGGTGCTGCTGGCGATGTCGGTGCTGGGCCTGCGCGAATGGATCGCGGCGGAGAAAGCGCAAGCCGCGTGATCACCGTGTGCCTCCACGGCGCCGAAAGCACCGGGAAGTCGGTGCTGGCCGAGCGGCTCGGCTACCCCTGGGTGCCGGAATATGGCCGTACCTACTGCGAGGAGCGCGGCACTGACCTGACGATGGCGGACCTCCTCGCCATTGCCGAGGGCCAGGCCGAGGAAAATCGCAAGGCGATGGCGGCGCGTTCGCCGGTGCTGCTGCTCGATACCGACCAGCTCATGACGGCCGCCTGGGCGCAGATGCTGTTCGGTGAGGTGCCGGATGTGCTGCTGAACTACCCCAAGGCGGACCACTACCTGCTCTTCGCGCCCGACGTTCCCTGGCGGGAGGACGGCACGCGGTTCTTCGGCTCGGACGAGAGGCGCGCGCGCTTTGCCGCGCTGGCCGAGGAGATGCTGGTGCGGGCCGGGGTGCCGTTTTCGCGGGTCGGCGGTTCGTGGGAGGAGCGGGAGTTGCAGGCTCGGGCAATTATTGAAGGTTTGAGGTAGGAAGTCCTGGGGGATGATCCCCCAGACCCTCGGAATGTCGACGCTGCGCCCCACCTATCGGTCGTGCGCTCCTTGCGGTGCAGCCAATATGTCTCCCGACGCAGCCATGGGCGCGCAACGGATAGGTGGCAACCGACCTAGACGGTAATGGGGTGCAGGGGCGATGGCCCCTGCTTTGTCCCTTACTTCTTCCGCGCCGTGGCGATGAAGTTCAGCGAGAGATCGTCCGACAGATGCAGCCCCGCCGTGGGCGACCAGGCGATGCCCTTCGGTTCGCCCAGCACCAGCCCGGCGCCCTCCGCGAGATCGCGCAGTTCGTCGGGCGTGGCGAAGGCATTCCAGTCGTGCGTGCCGCGCGGGACTTTGCCCAGCCTTTCCGCCGCCTCGACCAGCAGCAGGCGCGAGGCGGGAGTGCGGTTGGGGCAGGAGAGGAACATCAGCCCGTCGTCCGCCAGCGCATCGGCAAGCTGGCCGATGAACAGCGTCTTGTCGGTCACGTGCTCGATCACTTCCAGTGAGCAGACGAGGTCGTAGCCGGAGAGGCCAAGCTGCCCCAGTTCGCCGTGGCGGTAGTCGATGGCAAGGCCCATGGCCTGGGCATGGGCGGAAGCCGCCGCGATGTTTTCCGCCGCCGCGTCCACGCCCGTCACTGCCGCGCCGAGGCGGGCGAGGGGTTCGCAGAGCAGGCCCGCGCCGCAGCCCGCGTCGAGCGCGCGCTTGCCTGCAAGCGGGCGCAGCATGCGCGAGTCGGTGGAGAAATGCCGGTCGATCTCGGCGCGGATGAAGGCCAGACGCACCGGGTTCAGTTTGTGCAGCATGGCCGAGGAACCCTTGGGATCCCACCATTCCGCCGCCAGCGAACCGAAGTGAGCGGCCTCTTTCGGATCGATTGTTGCGCGGGAAGGTGCGTTCGAAGCAGTTGCATTGTCCATCACTCCCCCCTAACAGCGCGCCCGACTCTTATCCACACGCGCATATCTATCTTTGCGCAACAACCGACGGGGAGCAGTGGCACCTTGGCACGTATCGTGATGAAATTCGGCGGCACTTCCATGGCCGGAACCGAGCGAATCCGGCGCGTGGCGGGCATTGTCAAACGCCAGCAGGAAGCGGGCCACGAAGTCGCCGTCGTCGTATCGGCCATGGCCGGCGAGACCGACCGCCTCGTGAACTTCTGCCGCGAAGCCAATGCCCTCTACGATCCGGCGGAATATGACGTGGTCGTTGCTTCGGGCGAGCAGGTCACTTCGGGCCTGCTGGCGCTGACGCTTCAGGCGATGGGCTGCAAGGCGCGTTCGTGGCTCGGTTGGCAACTGCCGATCAAGACCGACGACGCCCACGCCAAGGCCCGTATCGAGGACTTCGATTCGGAAGCGTTGCTGGCCTCGATGGCCGCCGGCGAAATCGCGGTGATCCCCGGTTTCCAGGGCGTTTCGCCCGATAACCGCATCACCACGCTGGGGCGCGGCGGCTCGGACACTTCGGCGGTGGCCGTGGCGGCGGCGGTCAAGGCCGACCGCTGCGACATCTACACCGATGTCGACGGCGTCTACACCACCGACCCGCGTATCGTCGCCAAGGCGCGCAAGCTGCCGCTGGTGACGTATGAAGAAATGCTCGAACTGGCCTCGGTCGGTTCGAAGGTCCTGCAGACCCGCTCCGTCTCGCTGGCCATGAAGGAAAAGGTGCGCGTGCAGGTGCTGTCCTCGTTCATCGACGAGAACGCGCCGGCCGCCGATACCCTGCCCGGCACGATGATCGTGAGCGACGAAGAACTGGAAGGAAGCGACATGGAACGCCAGCTGATCACCGGCATCGCCGCCGACAAGAACGAAGCCAAGGTCACGCTGACCCGCGTGCCCGACCGTCCCGGCGCCGTGGCCGCGATCTTTGCGCCGCTCGCGGAATCGAACATCAACGTCGACATGATCATCCAGAACGTCGCCAAGGATAAGGGCGAGACCGACGTCACCTTCACGGTGCCGCAGGCCGACCTCGTCCGCGCGCAGGCGCTGCTGGAAGAGCGCAAGGAATCGATCGGCTACTACCGCATGATCGCCGACAGCAATGTCGCGAAGATCAGCGTCGTCGGCGTCGGCATGCGTAGCCATGCCGGTGTCGCCTCGACGATGTTCAAGACGCTGGCCGATCGCGGCATCAACATCATTGCCATTTCGACCAGCGAGATCAAGGTTTCGGTCCTGATCGATACGGACGAGACCGAACTGGCGGTGCGCGTGCTGCACACGGCTTACGGGCTTGATGCTGCTGCCTGACCCTTCGCCAAGCTCAAGGTGAGCGGGCGTAACAGCTTGATTTAGAGAAAGGCGGCGCGATGAGCGCCGCCTTTCTCGTTTCCGCGGGAAGAAGTAGAGAATAAGCAGGGGAGCAAAGTCCCCCTGCACCCCCGGTAATGTTTAGGTCACGCGGACCAACTCCGTTGCGCGCCCATGGTGGCGTCGGGAGACCTAATTGGCTGCGCCGCAGGGAGCGCACGAGGAACAGTCGCGCGCGACGCTGACATTCCGAGGGTCTGGGGGATCACCCCCCAAGACTTCTCTTGTTCTTCAACGGGGAAGATCCCGCCCCTCGGGGGAAGGGGCGGGATCGTGGCCGTCGCAAGCGGGGGGAGGGAAGGCGACGGCCGGAAGGTCAGTCGGCGGTTTCGGGTTCCGGCGAGAGCGCGGGGTTCACGCTCATGCCCAGGGCCTTGGCGACGCCTTCGCCGTAGGCCGGGTGGCAGCGGGTGCAGTTGTCGATGTGGCGCTGCTTGATGAAGTCCGGCGCGTCGCCCATGGCGCGGGCGGTGTTGTCGAACAGGCGCTGCTTCTGGTCGGCGTCGATCAGTTCGAACAGGGCGCGCGGCTGGCTATAGTAGTCGTTTTCGTCCTCGCGGAAGTTCCAGAAATCGGCGTTACCGTCGATCTTCAGCGGCGGTTCGCGGAATTCGGGCTGGCCCTGCCACTGGCCGAACGAGTTCGGATGGTAGTGGGGCAGGCCGCCGTAGTTGCCGTCGACCCGGCCCTGGCCGTCGCGGTGGTTGTTGAACACCGGGCAGCGCGCGGCGTTCACCGGGATCTGGTGGTGATTGACGCCGAGGCGATAGCGCTGCGCGTCCGAGTAGGCGAAGAGCCGCGCCTGGAGCATCTTGTCCGGCGAGACGCCGATGCCGGGGACGAGGTTCGAGGGCGAGAAGGCGCTCTGTTCCACGTCGGCGAAGAAGTTCTCCGGATTGCGGTTCAGTTCCATTACGCCGACCTCGATCAGCGGGTAGGTCTTCTGCGACCAGACCTTGGTGAGGTCGAAGGGATGGAAGCCGCAGGTCGCCGCTTCTTCCTCGGCCATGATCTGGACCATGACCTTCCACTTGGGGAATTCGCCGCGCTCGATGGCCTCGTAGAGGTCGCGCTGGTGCGATTCGCGGTCACCGGCCACGACGGCGGCGGCTTCGGTGTCGGTCAGGTGGGCATGGCCCTGCTGGGTCTTGAAGTGCCACTGCACCCAGAAGCGCTCGCCTGCCTCGTTGTAGAACGAATAGGTGTGGCTGGAGAAGCCGTCCATGTGGCGGTACGATTTGGGAATGCCGCGGTCGCCCATGACGTAGGTGACCTGGTGGAGCGCCTCGGGCAGCAGGGTCCAGAAGTCCCAGTTGTTGGTGGCGCTGCGCATGTTGGTGCGGGGATCGCGCTTCACTGCCTTGTTGAGGTCGGCGAAGTGGCGCGGGTCGCGCACGAAGAAGACCGGCGTGTTGTTGCCGACCATGTCCCAGTTGCCTTCCTCGGTGTAGAACTTCACCGCGAAGCCGCGAATGTCGCGCTCGGCATCGGCGGCGCCGCGCTCACCGGCGACGGTAGTGAAGCGGGCGAAAAGTTCGGTCTGCTTGCCGGGCTGGAGGAACTTGGCGCGGGTGTACTTCGACATGTCGCCGGTGACGGTGAAGGTGCCGAAGGCGCCGGAGCCCTTGGCGTGCATGCGGCGCTCGGGGATCACTTCGCGGTTGAGGTTGGCCAGCTTTTCCAGCAGCCAGACGTCCTGCATCAGCAGGGGGCCGCGCGGACCGGCGGTCATCGAGTTGGAAGCGTCGACGACGGGGGCGCCGAAGGCGGTGGTGAGCGGGGTCGGAGTGAGCGAGGTCTCGCCGTGGGCGTAGGGGCACTTGCCGCCGCTGGGTGGGGTCTCGGTCATGGTCTCACTCCTTGTCTGATCGGTATTGGGCCGTTTTTCCCGGCTATGGGAACGGGTTAGCGCGCGGGAGGCGATCGGTGAAACTATACGAAGATGTAAGTGTGATCGGTTCAAGCGATTAGTTAGAGGGAAAGGCTCCGCGGCGGGGACGCTTGTGCGCGGGGCTGCGCCCATCTATGGCGCACGCACATTTTCTCGAATTGCCGGCTATGGGAGCATCGATGGCCACCTCCAAGACTTCCGCACTGATGACGCGCGGACGCGAATTTCTCGGTACCGAATATGCGATCCTGTGCGGCGCCATGTCCTGGGTGTCGGAGCGTAACCTCGTCTCGGCGATCAGCAACGCGGGCGGCTTCGGCGTGATCGCCTGCGGGGCGATGAACCCCGAACTGCTCGACAAGGAAATCGCGGGCACGCGCGCGCTGACCGACAAGCCGTTCGGCGTGAACCTCATCACCATGCACCCGCAGCTGTTCGACCTGATCGCGGTCTGCGCCAGGCACAAGGTCGGCCATGTCGTGCTGGCGGGCGGTATTCCGCCCAAGGGCAGCGTCGAGGCGATCAAGGAATCGGGCGCCAAGGTCATCTGCTTCGCGCCGACGCTGGCGCTGGGCAAGAAGCTGCTGCGCTCGGGCGCGGACGCGCTGGTGATCGAGGGCATGGAAGCGGGCGGCCACATCGGCCCGGTCTCGACTTCGGTGCTGGCGCAGGAAATCCTGCCCGCGCTGGCCGAGGACCACCTCGTGTTCGTCGCCGGCGGCATCGGCCGGGGCGAGGCCATGGCCGGTTACTTGGAAATGGGCGCTTCGGGCGTTCAGCTCGGCACGCGCTTCGCCTGTGCAAGCGAATCTATCGCGCATCCGGACTTCAAGAAGGCCTTCTTCCGCGCCAATGCCCGCGACGCCGTGGCTTCGGTGCAGGTCGATCCGCGCCTGCCGGTGATCCCGGTCCGCGCGCTCAAGAACAAGGGCACCGAGGAATTCACCGCCAAGCAGATCGAAGTGGCGCGCCTGCTCGACTCCGGCGAGGTCGACATGGGCGAGGCCCAGCTCAAGATCGAGCACTTCTGGGCCGGTGCCCTGCGCCGCGCGGTGATCGACGGTGACGTCGAGAGCGGCTCGGTCATGGCGGGCCAGTCAGTCGGCATGGTGAGCAAGGAAGAGCCGGTGAGCGAGATCATCGCCGCGCTCATGGCCGAATCCGAGGCCGCGCTCTCCAACCGTTCTGCCTGAGGGACCTGATCGATGGCCGAACCGCTGATCCTCGCGCTCTCCTGCGCCGACCGTCCCGGCATCGTCGCTCGCGTAACGGGCTACCTTGCGCAGGCGGGCGGCAATATTATCGAGGCGCAGCAGTTCAACGACCTTGAGGAAGACAAGTTCTTCATGCGGGTTGCCTTCGATCCGGGCACTTCCGAGCGCGAGGCGTTCAGCGAAGGCTTCGGCGCGATTGCTCACGAATACGGCATGGCGTGGTCGATGACCCGCCGCGACCGGCCGCGCCGGGTGCTGCTGCTGGTCAGCAAATTCGACCACTGCCTAGCCGATCTGCTCTACCGCCAGCGCATCGGGGAGATGCCGATGGAAGTCGTCGGCATCGTCTCCAACCATCCGCGCGAGGCGATCAACTCGCTGATGATCGGGGACTTCCCGTTCCATCACTTGCCGATCACCAAAGACAGCAAGGCCGAGCAGGAAGCGCAGATCCGCGCGCTCGTCGAGGAGACTCGTGCGGAGCTGGTGGTGCTGGCGCGGTATATGCAGATCCTCTCGGACGAGATGGCGGCGTTCCTCTCGGGGCGCTGCATCAATATCCACCACTCGTTCCTGCCGGGCTTCAAGGGCGCCAAGCCCTATCACCAGGCCCATGCGCGCGGCGTGAAGATGATCGGCGCGACCGCGCACTACGTCACCGCCGACCTCGACGAAGGCCCGATCATCCATCAGGATGTCGAGGCCGTGACGCATTCGGACACGCCCGAGGACATGGTCCGCAAGGGCCGCGACATCGAGCGCCGGGTGCTGGCCGAAGCCGTGCGCCTGCACCTTGAGGACCGCGTGCTGCTGAACGGTTCGCGCACGGTGGTCTTCCGCAGCTGAGACTTGCGGGGCGGCACGCATCGGTCGATGGTGTCGCTCTAACCATGGGAGAGCGGCCATGCCCGTCAGCGGCGTCGATCACGTCAACATCCTCACCGACGATCTCGAAGCGACCGCCTCGTTCTACGAGCAGGTCCTCGGCCTGACGCGCAGCCCGAATTCGACGATCGGCAAGGGCACGGACGGGTACTGGATGCGCGACGCGGCGGGCAGCGCCATCGTCCATCTCGTGGACCGCACTACCACCGGAAACCGCTACGAGGCCTATCGTCCCGGCCAGCCGACCAACGCACTCCACCACTTCGCCCTGCGTTGCACCGGCTTTGCCGAGACCGTCGCGAAGATCGAGCAACTCGGCCTTGCGCACCGCGTGGCCGAGCATCCCGCGCTGGGGCTGCGGCAGGTTTTCCTGGTCGATCCCAATGCGGTGAATCTGGAACTGAACTTCGGGGGCAATTGAAAGGCTCGCCATCCTGCTCCCGGTTCGGTAGCCTTGCGGCAACAAGCTGATTTTCCAAAGACCGGAGCGCCTTTCGATGTGCGATGACTTCACGGCGGAGGCCGAAGACGCCAACCTTGCCCGGCGCGGGCTGGACCGGCGCGCTTTCACGGCGCTCGGCGCGAGTGCCGCGCTCGCCGGATGCGCGGGGATCATGAAGACGCACCCCGCCAATTCGGTGCAGGAGCGGATGGTCTCGATCACCACGGCGGACGGCGTGGCCGATGCCTTCTTCGTTCATCCCGCCAAGGGCGCCCATCCCGGCGTGATCCTCTGGCCGGACATCGCGGGCCTGCGTGAGGCCAAGAAGATCATGGCCCGGACGCTGGCGGCGGAGGGCTATGCGGTGCTTGTCGTGAACCCCTACTATCGCGGGGAGCCGGCGCCCGTCTTCGAGAGCTTCGCCGGTTTCCGCACTCCGGAAGGGCAGGCCAAGGTCGAGCCCCTGCGCGCCGCGCTCACGCCCGAGGCGATCACCCGCGATGCCAAGGCCTATGTCGCTTTCCTCGACGACCAGAAAGCGGTCGATACGAAGCGCGGGATCGGCTCGAACGGCTATTGCATGGGCGGACCCTTCACCGTGCGCACGGCGGCGGCGGTGCCCGGCCGGGTGCGCGCGGCAGCCTCGTTCCACGGGGCAGGGCTTGTCACAGACCGGCCGGACAGCCCGCACCGCCTGCTGGCGAGCACCCGCGCTTCCTATCTCTTCGCTATCGCTCGCAACGACGATGCCAAGCAGCCCGCGCAGAAGAACGACCTGAAGCAGGCCGCTGCCGCTGCGGGGCGCGCCGCCGAAGTGGAAGTCTATCCCGCCGACCACGGCTGGTGCGTGCCCGACTCTCCCGCCTGGGACCCGGACGCGGCGGACAAGGCCTGGCAGCGGATGCTCGCACTCTATGCAACGCTGTAGGGCATCCTTGTGTCGCAACCGTCATTTCCCCGTTAACGCCGGGTTACAATAGCCGCGTCCACGGTGTAGGAAGCGCTCGGGCCGTCTGGCCTGCTTAAGGGATTTGTACCTAGAAAATGGCCAATGATTCCGGCCGGCGCCGCTCGACCAGCGGGCCTTCCTCTCCTGCCAAGAAGAAACCCCTCTGGCGCCGAATCGTTCGCGGCGTCCTGATATGGGGTTCCGCTCTCGTCGTTCTGGGCGTGATTTTCCTGGGCACCGCCGTCGTCTTCACGATGAGCGAGCTGCCGGAATACAACTCGCTCAAGAGCGGCCAGAACGGCCAGATGATCGTCGTGCGCGCGCGCGACGGCACCGAACTCGTCTCGCTTGGGCCGAGTTATGGCAAGTGGCTGAGTTACGACCAGATTCCCGAAGTGATGAAGGGCGCCATGGTTTCCGTGGAAGACCGCCGCTTCCGCGAGCACATCGGCGTCGATGCGCTGGGCCTGCTGCGCGCCGTTTACGTCTCGACGACGACGGGCGGCCGCGCCAAGGCGACTTCCACGATCACCCAGCAGCTCGCGCGCAACGTGTTCCTGAACAACAGCCGCTCCTTCACGCGCAAGGCGCGCGAGGCGGTGCTGGCGCTGGCGCTGGAGCGCAAGTTCAGCAAGGACCAGATCCTCGAACTCTACCTCAACAAGGTCTACTTCGGAGGCGGTGCCTATGGCATCGACGCGGCGAGCCGCAAGTTCTTCGGCCACCCGGCCACCGAGCTTTCGACCGCCGAGGCGGCGATCATCGCCGGTCTCGTGAAGGCACCGTCGAACTATTCGCCGACCGCCGATGTCGAGGCGGCCAAGGATCGCGGCGAAGTCGTGCTGGGTCTCATGGTCAAGAACGGCGCGATTTCGCAGTCCGAAGCCGACCAGGCCGATATCGCCGACGTCAAGGTCGTGAAGGAAAAGGGCCAGAACGCGGTCCGCTACTTCACCGACTGGGCGTTGCCCCAGCTCGACATGCTGCTGCCCGAAACCAACGAGCCGATCGAGGTCTGGACCACGCTCGACCCGAAGATGCAGCAGGCGGCGACCAACGCGATCACCGCCAATGCACCCAAGGGCGCGCAAGGCGCGCTCGTCAGCCTCGACCGCGACGGTGCGGTGCTGGCAATGGTCGGCGGCACCGACTACGTGAATTCGAACTACAACCGCGCCACCACCGCGCTGCGCCAGCCCGGCTCGGCGTGGAAGTTGTTCGTGTACCTTTCGGCGTTCGAAGCGGGCTACACCCCAGATGATCGCGTGGTCGACGAGCCGGTGACGATCGACGGCTGGAGCCCGCAGAACGACGGCCGCAACTTCGCCGGCCAGATCGATATCCGCACCGCCTTCGCCTATTCGAAGAACACCATCGCCGCGCAGCTCGGCAATGAGGTGGGCTTCGGCACGGTCGCCTCGATGGCGCGCCGCTTCGGCATTTCCACCCCGATCAACACCAAGCCCGCCATGGTGCTGGGCACCTCCGAAGTCCACGTCATCGACATGACCCGCGCCTTCGCGGCGATCTCGGCGGGCGGCACTTCGGTGGAGCCTTACGGCATCGTCAAGGTGACGGCGGCCTCGGGCGAAGTGCTCTACGAGCACAAGTCCGCCCGCGGTCAGGTGCTGGTGCCGCCCAATGTCGCGGCGGGGATCACCGACCTGCTCCAGACCACCGTGGCCACCGGCACGGGGCGCGCCGCGCAGATCGGCCGTCCGGTCGCGGGCAAGACCGGGACGACCAGCTCGAACAAGGACGGCTGGTTCCTCGGCTTCTCCAGCGGCATCACTACCGGCGTGTGGATGGGCCGCGACGATGCCCGTCCGGTGCCCGGCCTCTCGGGCGGCCATGCCCCCGCGCGCGCCTTCTCCGACTACATGAAGGTCGCCGTGGCCAAGCGTCCGGTCGAGCAGTTCCAGACGGAAGTGAAACTGCCCGAGTGGCAGCTCGAACCCGACGACGAGGCGATGCAGGGCAATCCCGACGACTATTACTACGTCGACGAGAACGGCAATATCGTGCGGCCGGAAGGCGGCGCACAAGCGCCCGAGGGACAGCCGCGCTACGAGGACGGCACCACGGGGCCGGGCTCGGGTCCGGGCCAGCCGCAGATGCCGGACTACGGCCCCGGCCAAGCGCCCCCGGCGGCGAACGAGGATTTCCTCGACCGCGCCACCGGCCGCTCGCGCAGCGACGATCCGGGGCTGCGGGCGGGGCAGGGGCTGGGGAATCGCCAGAGCGCGCCCGGCCCGCGTCCGACACCGAGCCGCACGCCGGGCGACTGATCCCGACGTTGAGGTGAAATGAAAACGCCCGCTGAGTGTCTCGGCGGGCGTTTTTCGTTGCGGGCACTCTGCATCTCAGTTGCAGGCCTTCACATCCTATCTGTCGTCCCCGCGAAGGCGGGGACCCCGCTTTCTTTTGAAGCACGTAGAGACGCGGAGACGCAGAGAGATCGGGGCGATGCTGCACGGCAGCTCTGAGTCTTCGCGTCTCTGCGTGAAACTGAAAAGCGGGGCCCCCCGCCTTCGCGGGGGTGACGGGGAGTGGGAGTTCGGTTGGATGGCTTCTCCTCTCCGCCCCGCTCATCCTGAGCTTGCCCGAAGCATGCAAAAGAAAACGCCCGCCGGATCGCTCCGGCGGGCGTTTCTCATGATCGCTGCTGGCTGAATATCAGCGCAGACGAACCGGCATGTAGACCGCCTGCTGGCCGCGCGGCTGGATGCGCAGCAGGATTGCCGAGCGACCGTCGGCCTTGGCGGCCTTGATCGCGTTCTCCAGATCGGCCTGCGTCGTCACCGGCGCATTGTTGGCCGAAAGGATCACGAAGCCGCGGGCGAGGCCCTTCTGCCCGGCGTCGGAGCTGGGATCGACACCCACGATCACCAGACCGCGCGTGCCTTCCGCCGCGCCGATCTGGCGGGCGATCTGCGGCGTCAGCGGCGTGACCGAGAGGCCCAGCGACTTCTGCACGGCGCTTTCGCCCTGCTGCTTGGGCGGGTTGTTGAAGGCATCGCCGTCCTGGTCAGTGCTGGGATCGAAGCTCTGCTGAAGCTCGTCGTCGGACGGACGCTTGGCGACGGTGGCGGTCAGCGTCTGGCGGCGGCCGTTGCGGATCAGCTCGATCGGGATGCGGGTGCCCGGCGCGGTGTTGGCGACGAGGAACGAGAGCGTCTGGTCGCGCGTCACTTCCTTGCCGTTCACCTTCACCACGACGTCGCCCGCCTGGATGCCGGCCTTGGCGCCCGCACCGTCGGGAACGACGCTCTGGATGAACTCGCCCTTGTTGTGCTCCAGCCCCATCGAATCCGCGAGGTCTTCGTTAAGCTGCTGGATGGTCACGCCAAGGTAGCCGCGCTCGATCGCCTGGCCCTTCATCAGCTTTTCGACGATCGGCGAGGCGATCTCGGCCGGAATCGAGAAGCCGATGCCGACACTGCCGCCGGTGGGCGAGAAGATCGCATTGTTGATGCCGATCACCTGGCCGTTCATGTCGAACATCGGGCCGCCCGAGTTGCCGCGGTTGATCGAGGCATCGGTCTGGAGATAGCGGTCATAGGCGCCGCCCGCGCCGGTGTTGCGGTAGACGGCCGAGATGATGCCCGCCGTCACGGTGCCGCCGAGACCGAAGGGATTGCCGATCGCCAGCACCCAGTCGCCCACGCGGGCCTTCGAGCTGTCGCCGAACTTCACGAAGGGCAGCGGCTTGGAGGCGGTGATCTTGAGCACCGCGAGGTCCGACTGCGCGTCCTTGCCGATCAGCTTGGCCGGGTACTCGGTGCCGTCGGGCATGATGACGGTGATCGATTCGATCTCGCCCTTGCCCTCGGCCGTGATGACGTGGTTGTTGGTGACGATGTAGCCGTCCGCCGAAACGATGAAGCCCGAGCCGAGCGACTGGGCCTCGCGGGTCTGCGGGGTGCCGCTGCCGCCGCCGCCGAACAGGCCTTCGAACGGCGTCCCGGCAAAGGGATTGTTGCCGCCGCCGGCCACCTGCACGCGCTGGCGGGTCGAGATGTTGACCACCGCAGGCTGAAGCTGCTCGGTCAGGTCGGCGAAGCTGGCCGGGGCACCGGCGCGGGGCGCCACGCGGGCCATCTGGCTGGCTTCGTTCTGGGCGACCTGGGCTCCGGCGGGGAAGCCTGTCACCAAAGTGGCGGTCGCGCCCCCCAGCAGGAGCGCTGTGGTCAGTCCATAAGCGTATCGCACGGGCTTCACGTCCTTTGATTCCTTCAATCTTGGCAGTGCTGCGGAACTCTCCGCCGTCCGTTCCCGATTGAACCCTCAAGAGCTTAACCGGGTTTGAATAGACGGCCAATTCAGCGCCTGGAGTCGGTTAGGGTTCCCTGAAGTGACTGAGATAGGCGTTATTGGGCGAGAGCAGGATCGTCTTTTCCGTATCCCCCTTGCCGAAGGTCACCGAATAGCTCTGCATCGAGCGGTAGAAGTCGTAGAACTTCGGATCCTTGCCGAAGCTTTCCGCATAGATCTTGGCGGCCTGTGCCTCGGCTTCGGCCTGGATGATCTGCGCGTCCTTCTGGCCCTGCGCGGCGATCGTGCGCGATTCCTCGGTGCGCGCCGCCTGCATGCGGGTGAAGGCGCTTTCGAGGGCGCCTTCGGGAAGGTCGGCGCGCTTGATCCGCACGTCCACCACCTGGGCGCCATATTCCCGCGCCTCGCGGTCGAGCCCGTCGCGGATGTTCTCCATGGCCTTGCCGCGCTCGGCGGTGAGCAGGGATTCGAAGGTGCGCTTGCCCAGTTCCTGGCGAAGGACCGAGGAGAGGATCGGTTCGAGCTGCTCGGTCACGCGCTCGGTGGTTCCGGCGGTCTCGACCATCTTGATCGGATCGATGATGCGATAGCGGGCGTAGGCATCGACGTTCAGGCGCAGCTGGTCGGTGGAGAGCACTTGCTGCTGCTGCATGTCTAGCGAGAGCAGGCGTTTGTCGATGCGGATCACCCGGTCGACCAACGGTATGCGGAAGTGCACGCCCGCGCCGGTGCTGCCGTAGTCGGCCTTGGGATTGAACTGGTTGTAGACCGCCACCGGACGCCCGGTGCGCACCACGACGGCCTGCTCGGTTTCGGGAACCACGATGACGCTCAGCATGAGCGCCACCAGCGCCGCGCCGCCGAGGCTCAGGGGAACCCTGTAGTCCTGCCAGAAGCTGCTCATCTTACTGGCCTCCCTTGGTGGCAGGGGTCGCGGTCGCGGTGCCGGTAGCAGTCCCGGCGGGCACGGTCACCACGGTCTCGTCGCTGGCGCGCGGGCGGCGCTTCACTTCGGGCAGGGGCAGGTAGGACGTCATGTTGCTGGAATCGCTGACGACCACATCGTTGTCGCGCAGCACGCTCTCCATCGTTTCGTAATACATGCGGCGGCGCGTCACTTCGGGCGCCAGCTTGTACTGTTCGTAGACCTTGTCGAACGAGGCCGAGGCACCCTGGGCGCGGGCCAGCGTCTGCTGCGCCCAGGCGCGGGCCTTGGAGCGGTCGCGGTCGGCTTCCTGCTGGGCGACGTTGACCTGGTCGAAGGCCTCGCGGGTCTTGGCCGGCGGGTCCGCCTTCTTGATCTCCACGCCCTGGATCGAGACCCCGGCGCGATACTGGTCGAGGATGCGCTGGGTGCGCTCGCGGACGTCCTGCTCCACCGCCGCGCGACCGGCGCCGGAAAGCGCCTGGTTCAGCGTGACCTGCGCGATCGAGGCGCGCATGGCCGCTTCCGCCACTTCTCGCACCGTCTCCTTCGGATCGGTCAGGCGGAAGTTGTAATCCTTCAGGTTCTTGATGTTCCAGCGCACCAGATAGCTGAGGTCGACAAGGTTCTTGTCGCTCGTCAGCATCAGCTTCTCGCCTTCGCCATCGGGGATGGAGTCAACGTTGAAGCTGCGTACGTCGGTCACGTCCACGGATTCGATCGGCCAGGGCAGGGTCAGCGAGAGGCCGGAATCGATGGTCCGCGAATAGCCGCCGAGCCGGGTGACGATGCCCTGGTCCTTTGGACCGAGCATGTGCACCATCGAAATGCCGAGAACCGCCACGACCACGACGCCGATGCCGAGCGGCAGCCACGACTTGCCGTCCGGGCGGCGCGGGATATTGGGAAAACCGCCGCCGAAACCGCCGCCTCCGCCGCCGCCGCTGGGGCGGCGCGGGTCGCGCGGGCGGAAGATGTCGTCGAGACCGGCCGAACGGCGCGGCGGGGTGTCGCCGCTGGGCAGCCAAGGGTTGCGGGGACCACCCTTGCGGTCGCCGGGGCGGTCGGCAGGCCGCTCTTCCGGTTTGCGATCCGGGCTTTCGCCCTTCCCGCCATCCTTCTCTTCGCCATCCTCGGGAGCGCTTTTGTCAGGCTCTCCGCCTGAATCTCCGGGCGAACCCCCGTCCGAGTTCCCGCCGCCGCCCCAGGGGCTCTGGCGCCCGCTCATGGCAAGACCTTCGGGCGAGATTGCATCACCAATTGCTTTCATATGTTTATCTATAGGTGCGCTATTCGCACAAAAACAGTGCCTCTCTTGCCCTTTTTCGCGCAGTGCTCCACCTGAACCGCAAATTCCCCCTCCCTCCATGCAAGTTCTGGAAAAGGATCCGATGACAAGTCCCGACGCAGATCGACTGAAAGCACTCCTGCCGGTCGAGGTGGCCCAGAGGGTGCAGTCGCTGCGGCTCAGCGAAGGCATGGCGAGCGTGGTGATCGATGCCACCGGCCTTTCCGTGCAGGACCGTGCGGCGCTGGAACAGGTCGTTTCCGGCGCCTTCGAAGGCCAGCCGGGCATTGCCGAGGTGCGCGTGGCGGTCATGGCGGACAAGCCGGTACGGCGCATCCTGGCGGTGGGGTCGGGCAAGGGCGGGGTCGGCAAGTCGACGCTGGCGGCCAATCTCGCGGTGGCGCTCTCGCGCATGGGGCGCAAGGTCGGGCTGGTCGATGCGGACATCTACGGACCCTCGCAGGCGCGCCTGCTCGGCACCGAAGGGCAGCGCCCGGTCGCGCACGAAAGCCGGCTGGTTCCTGTCGCCAGCGCTTTCGGCGTGCCGGTGCTGTCGATGGCCAACCTGCTGGAGCCGGGGCAGGCGATCGCCTGGCGCGGGCCGATGGTGGCGGGCGCGCTCACCAAGATGCTCGAAGGGCACTGGGACAATGCCGAGATCGTGGTGGTGGACCTGCCGCCCGGCACCGGCGACGTCCAGCTGACCATGCTCCAGAAATTCAAGCCGGCCGGCGCGGTAATCGTCTCGACGCCGCAGGACCTCGCGCTGATGGATGCCACCCGCGCGGTCGAGCTGTTCGAGAAGAGCGGCGTGCCGGTGGTCGGCGTGGTCGAAAACATGGCGGGCTATGCCTGCCCGCACTGCGGCGAAGTGAGCGATCCCTTCGGTGTGGGCGGGGCCGAGGCGGCGGCGAAGGACATGGGACAGACCTTCCTCGGCCGCATCCCGCTCGACATCGTCATTCGCCGCGACAGCGACGCGGGCAAGCCGCCCGCGGCCGGGGACGGCCCGCAGGCCGAGGCTTTCGCCGCGCTCGCCGCCCAGATTTCGGACTGGCTGGACACGCATTGATGGCTTTGTCGCGCCGGGGAATCCTTGTCGGCGCATTGGCGGGTGGCGGGCTGGCGGTGGGATACCTGCTGCGCCCGCGCCGCTTTCCGCTGCCGCTCGAACCCGGCCGCGACGAATATGCCTTCGGCGCCTGGATCAAGATCGCGGCGGACGGCGTGGTCAGCGTCGCCGTGCCGCAAGTCGAGATGGGGCAGGGGGTGACAACGCTCCTGCCGCAGATCGTCGCCCACGAACTCGGGGCGGACTGGCGGCAGGTGGCGGTCGAGCCGGCGCCGGTGAGCGCGCTCTATGCCAATGCCGTACTGGCCGCGAAGTGGGCGCCGCTGTGGATGCCGGTCATGCCGGGCCTCGCCGAAGCTCCGGACGGCATGATCGCCCGGCGCTGGGCCGAGGATCACCGCTTCAACGTCACTGCCGACGGCACTTCGCTGGCCGCCTACGAGGAACCGGCCCGCGCAGCCGCCGCCTCGGCCCGCGCGCTGCTGGTCCAGGCCGCCGCGGCGCGCTGGAAGGTGGCGCCGGAGGAGTGCGAGGTCTTGGGCGGCCTCGTCATCCACGGCGAACAGCGCCTGAACTTCGGCCCGCTCGCGGCGGAGGCGGCCACGTTCTCCCCGCCCGATCCGCCGCCGCTGCGCCCGGAACCGATGGCCGAGAAGCCGGGTGAGTTTCCGCCGGGCGCGCCCTTGCGCTACCCGCGCCTCGACCTGCCGTCCAAAGTGGACGGATCGTGGACCTTCGCGGGCGACGTGCGCCTGCCCGACATGGTGCGCGCGGCAATCCGCCATGCGCCGATCGGCAAGGCCGAAGTCTCGGGCTTCGACGAAACTGCCGCCAAAGGCCTGCGCGGCTTCCTGCGCTTCGTGCAGGGACCGGACTGGGTGGCGGCTCTGGCGCAGGACTGGTGGACGGCGGAAACCGCGCTCACCCGCGCCGCCCCGCGCTTCCGCGTCGCCCGCGGCAGCGACAGCGGCGAGATCGACGGCGCGCTGGACGAGGCCATGGCGCATGGTTCGCCCACCCGCGTCCACCTTGCGGGCGATGCGGGTGCTCTCGAAGGCGCGCTGCCGCTCCAGATTCGCTACGAAGTCGCCCCGGCGGTCCACGCGAGCATCGAGACCGCCAGTGCCACCGCGCGCCTGGAAAACGGCCGCCTCGAACTCTGGATCGGGACCCAGGCGCCCGAGGCCGCCCGTGCAGCGGCTGCCGAAGCGCTGGGGATGCGCGCGGCGGATGTCGTGCTCTATCCGATGCCGATCGGCGGCAGTTTCGACCGGCGACTGGAAAGCGCTCATGCCGCTCAGGTCGCCATGCTCGCGGAGGAAGCCGGTCGTCCGGTGCAGCTCACCTATTCGCGGCGGCAGGAGCATTTCACCACTTTCCCCCGCGCGCCCGCCGTCGCCGTGATGGCCGCCCGCCCCGACGCCGAGGGCAGGCCGACAAGCTGGCGCGCCCGCATTGCCGCACCCGCCACCGCGCGCGAATTCGGGCGCCGCCTGTTCTCTGGCGATGCCCCGTTCGACGCGCTCGACGCCGTGGCCGAGACCGCCGATCCGATAGCGGTGGAAGGCGCGGTCCCGGCCTATGCCGTGGCCAACCTCGCGGTCGACCACATCCCGGCCGCGATCGGCCTGCCGACCGGGCGGATGCGCGGCAATGCCCATGGCTACACCGCCTTCTTCACCGAGAGCTTCGTGGACGAACTGGCCCATCAGGCCAGTCGCGAGCCGCTGTCCTTCCGCATGGCGATGCTCGGCCACGACCCGCGCCTCGCCGAGTGCCTCCAGCGCGCCGCCAGCCTCGCGCAGTGGGGAGGGGGCGGCGACAATAGCGGGCAGGGCATCGCCTGCCACGTCATCGGCGAGGGCCGCATCGCCGTGGTCGCCAGTGCCCGCCGCGACGAAAACGGCGTCCGGGTGGACAAGCTGAGCGCCGTCGCCGACATCGGCCGCATCGTGAACTTCGACATTGCCCGCCAGCAGATCGAGGGCGGTCTGGTCTTCGGCCTCGGCCTCGCACTTGGATGCAGCCCGAACTACGCGGGCGGCAGGCCGGATGGCGAGCGGCTCTCCGACCTCGCCCTGCCGACGCTGGGGGACTGTCCGGAGATCGAGGTCGATTTCATCGAAAGCACCGCCGACCCTGCCGATCCGGGGGAACTCGGCACCGCCGTCGTTGCGCCTGCCGTCGCCAATGCGCTCTATTCGGCAACCGGACTTCGTTTCCGGCGTTTGCCGCTCTTTGCCGAGGATATGTAATGCCCGTCCGTGAACAGCCTTCCGCCCGAACCGGCGGGATCGGCGTCCTTCTCGTCAACCTCGGTACGCCGGACGCGCCCACGGCCCCGGCGGTGCGGCGCTATCTCGCGGAATTCCTGTCCGACCCGCGCGTGGTCGAAATCCCGGCGATTGCCTGGAAGCCGATCCTTCACGGCGTGATCCTGCGCACCCGCCCGGCCAAGTCCGCCCATGCCTACCGGCAGGTCTGGACCGACGAGGGTTCGCCGCTCGCCGCGATCACCCGCGCGCAGGCGGCGCGTTTGCAGGACCTGCTGGGTACGCGCGCAAGGGTCGATTGGGCGATGCGCTACGGCAACCCCGCGATCCCCGCGCGGCTCCAGGCGATGAAGGATGCCGGGTGCGACCGGATTCTGATCGCACCGCTCTATCCGCACTATTCGGGGGCGACGACCGCCTCGGTCATGGACAAGCTGGGCGATGCGCTGGCGACGATGCGCGCCCAGCCCGCGATCCGCACCCTGCCGCCCTACTTCGACGACCCCGCCTATATCGGCGCGCTGGAGAGCGATTTCCTGCGCCAGATCGAGGCGCTGGACTTCGTTCCCGAAGTGCTGCTGCTCTCCTATCACGGCATGCCCCAGCGCACGGCGGACCTCGGCGATCCCTATTACCGGCACTGCCTGGAAACCTCGCGCCTGCTGACCGGGCGGCTCGCGCAGCGCCGTCCGGACCTCAGGATCGAGACCAGCTTCCAGTCGCGCTTCGGCCGGGCCAAGTGGCTGGAGCCTTCCACCGAGGATGTGCTGGCCCGTGAAGCGAAGGCCGGAACGCGGCGCATGGCGGTGGCGGCGCCGGGCTTTTCGGCGGACTGCGTGGAAACGCTTGAAGAACTCGCGATTCGCGGGGCGGAAGTCTTCGCGGAAGCGGGCGGAGAGCGCCTCGCCGTGCTCGCCTGCCTGAACGACGGCGCGGCGGGAATGGACATGCTGCAAACGCTTGTAACGCGGGAGCTTTTCGGATGGTAACAAGGATTTAACCATAACCTCCGTTGACTCCGGCAGGCGGCGACCTACCCCTGATGGCGGCTATCGTAGCGGGGGCGAACGATCATGCAGCAATCGGAAGTTGCCGATTTTTCCTATGGAACGCCGCAGGATGCCAGTGGCGGCGGAGCGGTCTCGCTGGCGATTTTCGCGGATCGGGCGCACGTGCGGGCCACGATGGGCGAGGATGCGGCGGGTGCCGGGCTGGAGGTCGCACAGGCCGGACCGCTCGGCGATCTCCTGCAAGCGAACGGCAGACCGCTGGCCGACATCGTTCTGCTCGATTGCCCGATCGTCGATGCCGAGACGATGGCCGCGCTCGCTGGGCTGGACTTGCGGGCATCGCAACGCGGCGCCCGGCTCATCGTCTCGACATCGGTGGAGGGGCTGGACGACATCTTCGCCTGCATGGACATGTCGGCGCCGCTGTTGCTGGTCGATCCGAACCGTGCCGAGCGGGTGATCGCGCTCGGGCAGGTGCTTGCGGGTTTTCCGACCGCGCGCCTGCGCGAACTTTCCGAAACAGATCGCCTGATGCTGCTGCGCCTGACCGAGCAGGTCGGCCAGATCGCGGGCCATATCGACCGGCTGGCCCCGTCGGACGCGAAGCCGTCCACCCCGCCACCGCCCGCCAGAGCGGTCCCGCTGGCCGCTGCCGCCACTCTGCCCGAGGCGCGGCTGATCCGCCGGATGATCCGCCAGCGCCAGTTGCGTTCGCGCTTCATCGAAGGCGATTTCTTTGCCGATCCTGCCTGGGACATGCTGCTCGACCTTGCGGCGGCGCGCGTGGAGGGCAAGCAGGTATCGGTCACCTCGCTCTGCATCGCTTCGGGCGTCCCGCCGACGACGGCACTGCGCTGGATCGGCGCGCTCGTCCAAGCCGACCTGTTCCAGCGCGTCTGCGACGAAACCGACCGCCGCCGCGCCTTCATCGAACTGACCGCCGCCGCCGCAGACCTTCTTGCGCGCTATTTCGACGAGGTCGCCGCCCTGGAAGTGATCCCATTCTGAGGGAGCAGGCAGTATCGGGAAGTGGTGCCGGCTACAGGATTCGAACCCGTGGCCCCCTGATTACAAATCAGGTGCTCTACCAACTGAGCTAAGCCGGCCTTGCGCATCGAAACAAAGCGATGCGCGAAACAAGTCCGGCGCCCTTACCGCGAGGGAGGGGCGCCGGTCCAGTTGCTTTTGTGAAATATCTGCTCAGAAAATCGCGTGGGGGGCGTCTTCCTGCATCATTGCCTGCCGCACGAGTGGGATCGGCGGGCCGCCGTGGCTCAGGAACTGGTCGTGGAACGGCTTCCACGCCGCGCGGCCACCGCGCGAGGCGGTCCAATCGTCGCGCAGTTTACGGATCATCAGCTTGCCCAGCGTGTAGTTGAGATAGGCCGGATCGTAAGTGCCGCGCGCGGCCTGCTGTTCGGCGGTGCCTTCGTCCTGGTAGCACTCGTCGATGAACATGCGCTTGGACTGCTCCTGTGTCATCCCGCGCGCGTGAAGGCCGATCGCCGAGAGATAGCGGCAATTGCGCAGCAGCGCGTTCGAGAGCTGGCCGACATGGACCCCGGCATCGCCGTTTCCGAGGCCCGCGTCCCACATCATTTCCTCGGCATAGTGCGCCCAGCCTTCGGCATAGGCATAGCCGACCCAGAGACGACCGACCCACGAAGGCGAGCGGTTCGAGTGGAGGAATTGCAGGAAGTGCCCCGGCATCACCTCGTGGACCGAGGTGAACAGCAGGTCGTTCTTGCCGGGGATGTAGTCCTGCTGCATCTGCTGCGACCACGAAGGGTCCGGCGGCGAGATGTAGTAGACCGAGGGGATGCCCTTCTCCAGCGGCCCGGCGGGATCGATATAGGCCGAGTTCTGGCGGTTGTAGGGCGGGCTTTCCTCGACCAGCGCCTGTTCGGTGCCGGGGATCGTGGCGATGTCGTGCTGGCGCACAAAATTGGTTAGTTCGGGGATCTGGAGACGTGCGGCGGCGACGGGGCCGCCTTCCGGCTTGTCGGCGCGCATCTTGTCGAAGCAGCCCTGGATGTCCTTGCCCGGTGCATATTCGGCGCAGGCGGCCTTCAGCAGGTCCTGGTTGCGCTTGAGGTCGGCGCGGCCCACGGCTTCGAGTTCGCTAAGCGGCGCATCGACCGCCTCGGTGGCGGCGAGCATGCGGGAGAAGCGGTCCGCGCCCATGGCGAAGCCCTGCGTCGGCGTGGCCTTGGCGAGCCAGTCCGAGAGGTCCTGCATGGCCTTGGCCGCGCTTTCCGAGCTGGCCTTGAACGCGGCCTGGAGCTTGGCGTCCTGCACGTCAGCGAACGCGGCGCGGGCATCGCCCCGATAGTATTCCGCGAAGCCCGAGAAGCCTGCGGTGCCGAGCTTGATGAAGCTGGCGGGCATCGCCGTCTTCAGATTGCCGCGGATCTGCGCGGCGGCGTTCGGCACGGCCTTGAAGAAGGCGATCATGGCCTTCATGCGCGTCGGCTTGTCGGCGTAGGCGCGGCTGACGTAGACGTTCGGGTCGAGGCCGTTTTCGATGTAGAAGCCGGGGTTGTTGTGCGGCTTGTCGGCGTCTTCCAGCCAGAACAACTGGCCCTTGGCTACCTGCACGAGATAGTCGCGCTCGAACTTGTCCTCGGTCGTGAGGCCGGTGAAGGCACCCGCATCGGCGATCACCTTCTTCAGGAACGCGCCGCGCGCCTTGAGGCCGGCGGGGCTCCAGTCGGGCAGCCTGCCGTCGAACTGGTGGGCGCCCTGATAGACCGCGAAGGCGGGGTCCTGCACCATCCACGCCTCGATCGTCTTGTCCACGAAGGCTTTCCACGGAGTGGTCGGCTTGCCCAGTGCGACGGCCAGCGGGCTGGGCTGGGGCGCGGCTTTTGCCTGCGCGGTCTGCGCACCGAGGCTGAGGGCAAGGCAGGCGATACCTGCCAGCAAGGCTTGTTTCATAAGTGGAACTGTCCCTGTCGGTCGTGTTGGAGGCGCATCGTGCGACGCCTCGATGGGGCAGGTTGTGGGCTAAGGCGCGCCGAACGTCCAGCCTTCGGTTCGGGCCAGTTCCGGCGTAAGGTCGGCGGGTTTCCACATGTCCTTGCGCGGGGCAGCAGTGCGTAGCCAGGCGGCGGTGAGCAGAGCGTCGGCGCTGTGGTCGTCGATGGTGCCGATGCCCTCGACCGGTGGTGAGCCGAGCACGGCGAGGGCGGCATTGAGTGCGGGGTAGTCGGTCATCTTCGCCCGGCTGGCCGTTCGTCCGGCGGCTACTGCGGCGAGCGTCGTGTAAATCTCGGTCACCACCGAGCCGGTCTCGGGCAAGGGATCGATCGGCCAGACCGGCACCCTTCCGCCGAGACGGTGCAGCAGCCGCATGCCGGTGAGGCTGGACTTGCCAACTTGCGCGGCACCGACGAGGTTGAAGTTGGAGTAGGGCTTGCACCCGGCGCGGGCCTGCGCCTGCTCGGTCACGCGCATGCGGCCCCGGCGGTGGTCAGCGCCGGGGAGGTGGAAGCGCGCGCCTTCGCGGCCGCCGTGCCGCCGGAAATAGGCGCTGAGTTCCGGGTGGTCGACGAAGCTGGCGGCGGCGAGATGCTCATCGTTCGCGCAGATCGTGTCGATCAGCGCCCAAAGCGAATGGGCGTCGGCGGGGCTATCCGTCCAGTCCGGGAAGAAGGCTCCGGCGTCGGCGAAAGGCAGCGAGATGCCGAGGTCGAGGCCGACCAGCGTATCCTGCGGCAGGCCGTGCCGCAGCAGATCGAGCACTTCCGCGCGGGACCAGTGGGCATGGCCTTGCGGACGCAGCAGGTTCGGCGCCCCCTCAAGCCCGCAAAGCGCGACGGCGATCCCCTTCTGGCGCGGGCCGAGCGCGCCGGACCAGTCGATGGCCATGAAGTGGCGGAAACGGGGCATCCTTGCGCCCCTATTCGCCGCGCCGTTCGGCCCGCTTGCGGTCCCACCATTCGATGCGCTTGCGGATATCGCGCTCGAAGCCGCGTTCGACAGGCTCGTAGAAGGTCTCGGGCGCCATGTCGTCCGGCCAGTAGTTGTCGCCGGAAAAGCCGTCCGGCGCGTCGTGGTCGTAGGCGTAGTCCTTGCCGTAGCCGATGTCCTTCATCAGCTTGGTCGGCGCGTTGAGGATATTGGCGGGCGGCGAGAGCGAGCCGGTTTCGCGGGCGGAGCGGGCGGCGGCTTTCCAGGCGACGTAGGCGGCGTTCGATTTCGGCGCAGTGGCGACATAGAGGCAGGCCTGCGCGATCGCCAGTTCGCCTTCCGGCGAGCCGAGGAACTCGTAAGTCTGCTTGGCGGCAAGGCACTGCACCAGCGCCTGCGGGTCGGCCAGGCCGATGTCCTCGCTGGCCATGCGCACGAGGCGGCGCAGCAGGAACAGCGGTTCCTCGCCCGCCGTCAGCATGCGCGCGAGATAGTAGAGCGCGGCTTGCGGGTCCGAGCCGCGCACCGCCTTGTGGAGCGCGGAGATCAGGTTGTAATGCCCATCGCGGTCCTTGTCGTAGACCGCCACGCGGCATTGCAGGAACTGGCCGAGTCCGGCGGGATCCAGCGGTTCGGGGATCTGCGCGGCGTAGAGCGTTTCCGCCTGGTTTAGCAGGAAGCGTCCGTCGCCGTCGGCCGAGGCCACCAGCGCGGCGCGGGCATCGGCATCGAGCGGCAGCGGGCCTTCCAGCGCTTCGGCCTTGTCGAGCAGGGTGCCAAGCGCTTCGGGGCCGAGGCGGTGGAGGATCAGCACTTGCGCGCGGCTGAGCAGGGCGGCGTTGAGCGCGAAGCTGGGGTTTTCCGTGGTCGCGCCGACGAGGGTGACGGTGCCGCGCTCGACGAAAGGCAGGAAGCCGTCCTGCTGGGCGCGGTTGAAGCGGTGGATTTCGTCCACGAACAGCAGGGTGCGCTGCCCGGCCCGCGCGGCGAGATCTGCTTCGGCAAAGGCCTTCTTGAGGTCCGCCACGCCGGAGAACACTGCCGAGACGGCGGTGAAGCGCATGCCGACGGCATCGGCGAGCAGGCGCGCGGTGCTGGTCTTGCCGGTGCCCGGCGGCCCCCAGAGGATCATCGAGGACAGCCGGCCCGCCGCCACCATGCGGCCGATCGGGCCTTCGGGTCCGGTCAGGTGCTCCTGCCCCACGACATCGTCCAGCGTGCGCGGGCGCAGGCGGTCGGCCAGCGGGGCATCCTCGCGCGGCTCGCCGGGCGCGGAGGCAGGGGGAAGGTCGTCGGCAAAGAGGTCGGCCATGGGGTCTATCTAGCCATTGTTCCGGGGAATTGCATCGCTTCACAGGCGGGCCTATTCTTGCCGCCTTGAAAGGAAGCTGGCCGATGATCGGAACTCTGGGGGAGAGGGCCCCGCGTCACGTGTGGATCGTCGGCGTGCTGGCGCTCGTGTGGAATGCCTTCGGCTGCACCGATTTCACGATGACCGTGACGCGCAATCCCGAATGGCTGTCGCCGCTCTCTCCGGAGATGATCGACTGGCTGGATGCCTCGCCGAGCTGGGCCGTGGCGACATGGGCGCTCGGCGTCTGGGGCGGGTTGGCGGGGGCGCTGCTGCTGCTCCTGCGCTCGCGCTGGGCGGTGGCGGCCTTCACGGTCTCGCTGCTGGGGCTGGCGGTGAACCAGATCTATCCGTTCATCTCCGAAATGCCGGCGATGCTGACCAGTCCGGCCAGCATCGCCATTACCCTGGTGATCTGGATCGTGGCAGTGTCGCTGCTCTGGTACGCGGTGCGGATGCGCAACAGGGGCGTGCTGCGCTGATCCTTCAGCCCCGCGCGCGTTGGCGGATCAGGCGCAAGTAGGTGTCGGCGACGGCCTGGTTGATGCGGTCCCAGCTGAAGTCGAGCGCGCGGGCTTCCCCGGCGAGACCGTGGGCGGCGCGCAGTTCGGGGTTCTCGATATAGGCCTTCAGTGCTTCGGCGAACTGGTGGATCGCGCCGGGCGGGATCAGCCGCCCGGAGACGTGATCGTCGACGAGGCTCTGGCTGCCGGTGGCGGCGGCGGCGACGACCGGCAGGCGACAGGCCATCGCCTCCAGCGTGACATTGCCGAAAGTCTCGGTGACCGAGGGGTTGAACAGCATGTCCATCCCGGCCACTGCGCGGGCGAGGTCGGCGCCCTGCTGGAAGCCGACGAAGGCGGCCTGCGGCAGTCGCTCCTGGAACCATTCGCGCGCCGGTCCCTCGCCGACGACGAGCACGCGGTGGGCGACATTGCGGCGGCGCAAGTCGTCGAGCGTGTCGGAAAAGACGTCGAGGCCCTTTTCCATGACCAGGCGGCCGAGGAAGCCTACCACCACTTCATGGTCCGCGATCCCCTGGGCGCGGCGCCAGGCAAGATCGCGCCGGTCGGGGTGGAAAATCTCGCGATCGACGCCGCGCGACCAGATCGACACGTCGTAGTTCATGCGCTGTTCGCGCAGGAGCTGGGCCATCGATTCGGAGGGCGCCACCAGCGCGTCGCAGCGGCGGTAGAAGCGGCGCAGGATCGCTTCCACGACCGGCTCGCCCCAAGCCATGTTGTAGTAGCGCAAGTAGGTCTCGAACCGGGTGTGCACCGAGGCAAGCACCGGCAGCTTGCGGGCGCGCGCCCAGGTCACGGCCTGGTGGCCGACCGGGTCGGGCGAGGAGACGTGCACGACGTGCGGCGCGAAGGCCTTGAGATCGCGGCGCGCCTTGGCCGAGATGGCAAGCGGGATGCGATATTCGGGGCGGTTCGGGATCGGCAGCGAGTGGATGCCGATCAGGTCGCCGGTCGGCTCGAAGGCCGGGTTTTTCACGACGGGCGCGTAGACCCGCACTTGCGCGCCCTGGCGCAGGAGATAGCCGACGAGGCGGTTGAGCGCCTGGTTGGCGCCGTCACGGACATAGTTGTAGTTGCCCGAAAACAGGGCAATGCGCAGGTCGGCGGTTTCCATGGTGGGCGCCCCATAGCCTTCCCCGCCGCGATTGGCGAGTGGGCTTCACAGATGCGCGCCCGTTATTGCGGAAAACCTACGAGAGCGTTTGCCTGTTGGCGGGAAACGCTCTCGTCTTTCGATAGGAAATGAAACTCCCGGCGCGCAGGTCACGCGCCGGGATCGGGGTCAGCGGCGCCAATCGCGCCTGCGGTCGTCGCGCCAGTGGTCGCGGCCGCGATCCCAGCGGTTGCGGTCGCCGCGCCAGCCGCGGCGATCATCACGCCAGCCGCGGCGGTCATCGCGCCAACCACGACGGTCGTCGCGCCAGGCATGGCGGCCATCGCGCCAGCGATCACGCCCGCCCCAGCGCTCCCGATAGTAGGGCGCGTAATAGCGGTCGTAATAGCGATCGCGATAGTAGCGGTTGGGCGCGCCGTCGTAGTAATAATAGTATCCCGGACGGTCGCGCACGGTCACGTAGCGACGGCGATCGTAATAGTCGCGATCGTAATAGCGATCGTCGCCGCGATCGGCGATCGCCGCGCCCAGGGCCAGGCCGATCACGCCGGCGCCGATGGCGATGGCCGCGTCGTTGCCGCCGCCGCGTCGGTCGTAGTAATCGCGCGCCATGGCCGGCGCGGAGGCCGTCAGGGCGGAGGCGGCCAGGGCCGTGGCGAGGCCCAGGGACTTCCAGTTCAGTTTCATGATATCGCACTCCTTTCCAAGCCAACCAAGTTACGGCGGAATCGGCGGGCACGTTGGACCTTCAAAATCCACTTCCGGCCGTGAACTTGGCGTGAATTTGACGTTACCTGCGACGGACCGGGCAACGGCGTCGCTGAAATGCGAGCGGTGCCGTAGCAAGGAAAGGACGCCCGGCCGGGAGGGGAGCCGGGCGTCCTTTGGTGCCGGTCGGAGAGGGGTTTATCCGACCGGTTTCGGTGGTTCAGTAGCCGCGGCGGAAGTCGCCCCGGTCGTGGTCGTAGCCGCGGCGCCAGTCGCCGCGATCTCCACGCCAGTCGTTCCGGCCACGCTGGTAGCGGTCGTAATCGTCGCGGCTGTGACGGCCGCCGTCGCGGTCCCAGTACCAGCCGTCGCGATATTGCCAGCCGTTATCGTAGGCATAGCCGCTGTCGTAATAGCGGTCGCGATCCCGATAGCGATCACGGTCGTTGCTGTTCGAGGCGATGATCGCGCCGAGCGCCAGACCGACCACGCCCGCACCGATGGCGACGGCGGCGGTATTGTCGTGGTGGCGGTAATAGTCGCGGGCCATGGCCGGGGTCGCGCTGGCGAGCGCGGTGGCGGCGAGGGCAGTGGCAACAGTTGCGTTACGGAAGAAAGCCATTGTTCGAAACTCCTTGCTGGGAAGGGGCTCCGGTGAGGCCGGGGTCTCGTCCCTTTCTGGATTTCTTCTAGGCCTGTCCGGCTTAACCGGATCGGAGCGGATCGAGCAGCTTTTGTTCATGTTTGTCTTAAATTACATGAACGCAAATGCATGGGATTTTGTGGCAGGCCTCGATCCGTCTCCGATTCTGCCTCGGCTCGTCGCAAGAAAGGAAACCAAATCCGTGGGTTAGACTTCGGGGAGGGCCAGATCCTAAAAACGACAGGGATATTACAATGAAATTTGCCCACCTCGCCACGACGGCCCTCGGCCTTGCCGCAGTCGCCGCGGCGTTTCCCGCCGGTGCGCAGGAAATCGCAACTTCCACGCCCGAGCGGGACAGTCACTTCAACGGCCCCTACGTCCAGGCCTTCGGCGGTCTTTCGACGCGCGGCAACGACAACGGTGACAGCCTGCGCTTCGATACCGATGGCGACGGTCGCTACGACAACACCGTCAATACCGCCGCCGGAGACAATGCCTTCAGCCCGGGCTTCTGCAACGGCCGCGCGCGCGGCGCCACCCCGGCCGACGGCTGCCGCAACGACAAGGACGGCGCGGAATACGGTGTCCGCTTCGGCTACGACAAGCGCATGGGCAACTTCGTGGTCGGCGGCCTCGTCGAGGGCGTGAAAAGCGAGGCCAAGGATGCGACCTCGGGCTTCAGCACGACCCCGGCCAGCTATGTGATCCAGCGCAAGCTCGACTACGGCCTCTCGGGCCGTGTCCGCGCCGGTTACACCCCGAACGGCGGCGCGCTGTTCTATGTGACCGGCGGCGGCGGCGTGGCCAAGATCGACCATGACTTCCTCACCACGAACACGGCCAATTCGTTCGATCCGCAGCGGAACAACCGTCTGGCCTGGGGCTGGCAGGCCGGTGGCGGCGCCGAGATCATGGTGACCAACAAGGTCAGCTTGGGTCTCGAATATCTCTACAATCGCTACAGCGACAACAAGTACAACGTCGAGGTCGGGCCGGGCACGGCGCCTGCAACCAATCCGTTCCTGATCGATTCGGGCTCGACTAGTATCAAGGGCGGCGACAAAAACTTCGACTACCACTCGCTGCGCGCGACGGTAGGCTACCGCTTCTAATCAAGTTTGGGAGAGGGCCGAAAACGGCCTAAAACGTAAAAGGGCGGCAATCGCGAGATTGCCGCCCTTTTATTATTTGCCGGCGGAAGCCGGAGCAGAAGGATCAGTCCTTCTTGCGGCTCTGCTTCTTGCGCTCGTTCGGGTCGAGGAACGCCTTGCGCAGACGGATCGACTGCGGGGTCACTTCGACCATTTCGTCGTCGTCGATATAGGCGATCGCCTGCTCCAGCGTCATCACGCGGGGCGGGGTGAGCCGGATGGCGTCGTCCTTGCCGGTCGAACGGAAGTTCGTCAGCTGCTTCGACTTCATCGGGTTCACTTCGAGATCGTCGGGCTTGGCGTTCTCGCCGATGATCATGCCCTCGTAGATCTTTTCCTGCGGCTTCACGAACAGGATGCCGCGATCTTCGAGGCTGTTCAGTGCGTAGCCGACAGCTTCACCGGTGCCGTTCGAGATCAGCACGCCGTTCTGGCGGCCTTCGATCGGACCCTTGTGCGCGTCATACTTCTCGAACAGGCGGTTCATGATGCCGGTGCCGCGGGTGTCCGAAAGGAACTCGCCGTGGTAGCCGATCAGGCCGCGCGAAGGAGCCGAGAAGGTGATGCGGGTCTTGCCGGCGCCCGAAGGACGCATGTCGGTAAGCTCGGCCTTGCGGCGCTGCATCTTCTCGACGACGGTGCCCGAGAATTCGTCGTCCACGTCGATAACGACGGTTTCGTACGGTTCGGTGCGGCCACCGTTTTCGTCCTTGGCAAACAGCACGCGCGGACGGCTGATGCCCAGCTCGAAGCCTTCGCGGCGCATCGTTTCGATCACGACGCCCAGCTGAAGTTCGCCGCGACCGGCCACTTCGAAGCTGTCGCGGTCGGCCGATTCGGTGACGCGGATGGCGACGTTGGTTTCCGCTTCGCGCATCAGGCGGTCGCGGATCATGCGGCTCGTCACCTTGTCGCCTTCACGGCCCGCGAGCGGCGAGTCGTTGACCGCGAAGCGCATCGCCAGGGTCGGCGGATCGATCGGCTGGGCCTTGATCGGCACCGAAACCGAGGGATCGGCGATGGTGTTCGACACGGTGGCCTTTTCGAGGCCGGCCAGCGCGATGATGTCACCGGCGCGGGCTTCTTCCACGGGCACGCGGTCGAGGCCGCGGAAGGACAGCACCTTGGTGGCGCGGCCGACTTCGATCACCTTGCCGTCGGCGTCGATGGCGCGGATCGGATCGTTGACCTTGAGCTTGCCGGACTGGACGCGGCCGGTGAGGACGCGGCCCATGAAGTTGTCACGGTCGAGCAGGGTGGCGAGGAACGAGAACGGCGCGTCCTGGTCGAGGTCGGGCGCGGGGACGTGCTCGACGATCTTTTCGAACAGCGGGGTCAGGTTGCCTTCGCGGGCGTCCGGATCGTAGCTGGCGTAGCCGTTGCGGCCCGAAGCGTAGAGGGTCGGGAAGTCGAGCTGCTCGTCGTTGGCGTCGAGGCTGACGAAGAGGTCGAACACTTCGTCCAGCACTTCGGCGTGACGGCCGTCGGGACGGTCGATCTTGTTGACGACGACGATCGGCTTCAGGCCGAGGCCCAGCGCCTTGCCGGTGACGAACTTCGTCTGCGGCATCGCGCCTTCCGACGAGTCCACCAGCAGGACGACGCCGTCGACCATCGAGAGGATGCGTTCCACTTCGGCGCCGAAGTCGGCGTGGCCGGGGGTGTCGACGATGTTGATGCGGTAGCCGTTCCACTCGATCGAAGTCGGCTTCGCAAGGATGGTGATCCCGCGTTCCTTTTCGAGGTCGTTCGAGTCCATCGCGCGTTCTTCGATGCGCTGGTTGTCACGGAAGGTGCCGGACTGGCGGAAAAGCTGGTCGACGAGGGTGGTCTTGCCGTGGTCGACGTGCGCAATGATCGCGATATTGCGCAAGGGAAGCGGGGCTGACATGCAGTGCCTATCGGTTCGAGGAGTTGGCCAGCAGCGCTTGCTGCGCCGCAAAATTGGCGCGCCCTTAACCGATCCCGGCAATTTCGGCAAGCGCGCAAGGCGTCTTCTGCAATTGTGGCGCTTGTGTCACATCCGGAAGGAGCCTGCGCAGGATCCGCATGAGTTATTGTTTTGGCCGCCTTAATCTCTTAGTGTCGGTTCCGTAATCAGAGCGAGACGGTGACTCGAAGAAGTCATCGCCGCCGGGAGAGGATGCGCTAGGTTTTTCCCATAAGGGGCGAAGCTTCGCCATCCAACGAAAACAGATCCAGCCGTGCCTCTACGGGTGCGGCGGCGCGTTACCGGCGCACAGCCGGAGCGTGAAAAGCGGTGACGGCGCAGGGGAGGAGTCGCAGGCACCGCAAACTCAGCCAGGGACGCGCGGGCACGCCTGCGCGTCCCTTTTCCTTTTTTGACCTTTTCCTTTGACCTTCGCCCATGCCCGGTATCTTGCTTTCCGGTGTCTTCACCATGTCGCGCGCTTGCTCCTCAGCTTTCTGTCCTTATAACGCAAGGCCTTGAACACGAGGGGAAAGATATGCTCGACTATATGGTGATGCCGTTCAAGCGTTACGCGGACTTCAAGGGCCGTTCGCTTCGGATCGAATATTGGGGCTTCGCACTGCTCAATTTCATCGTCTTCGCCGTGATTCTCGGCATTTCGATGGTGCTGGGCTTTTCCTTCGGCGCGTTTGCGCAAGTCGAGCAGGGCGGCGATCCTTCGGCGCTGTTCGGTGCCGGTTTCTTTGCGCTCGTCGGTCTTGCCGGTCTTTACGGCCTCGCGGTATTCATCCCAAGCATCGCCGTGGCCGTGCGCCGCTTCCACGACCGTGACATGAGCGGCTGGTGGTATCTCGGCTTCATCGTGCTTGGCGTGATCCCCTTCGTCGGCTGGATCGCGACGATTGCCTCGTTCGTGATTACCTGCCTGCCGGGCACGCCCGGTCCCAACCGTTTCGGCCCGGACCCGCTCGACCCGGCAGGGGCCGACGTTTTCGCCTGATCACAGCTCTCTGAGTGCTCTCGCCGGTTTCGCCCGCAGTAGCGGCAGCGAACCGGCGAGAGCGAAGGTCAGGATCAGCACGATCCCGGCCCCGAGCACGGCGAGAATGCGGGGCCAGTCGGGCATCCATTCAAACGCGAAGAGCTTGACGATCACCGCCCAGGCCATGGCGCTGCCAGCGCCTAGCGCGACGAGGGCGAGTACCGCTGCGATCAGCCCATATTCCGCCATCTGAAGCAGCAGGAGCTGGCCCCGGCTGGCGCCCAGCACGCGCAGGATCACGTTGTCGTAAGTGCGGCTGGCCCGCGCCGCCGCGATGGCGCCCAGCAGCACCGCAAGACCCGCCAGCACCGCGACCGAGGCCGCCGCGAGAATGGCCAGCGTCATCTGGTCCAGCAGGTCGCGGGCATCGCGCAGCAGGGTGCCGGTCTCGATCACCGAACTCGACGGGAAGGCGCGGGCGAGGCGCGGCAGCAGTCCTGCCGTGGATTTTCCACGTGGAACCTCGATCGTCGCGGCGAGATTGTGCGGAGCATCGGCCAGCGCATTGGGCGAGAACACCAGCACGAAGTTGAAGCCGAGCGTGTCCCAGTCGATCCGTCGCAGCGCCGCGACCCGCGCGGTGCGCTCCACGCCGAGCAGGCCGACCGTCACATAGTCGCCGACCTTGAGGCCGACGGTCTGCGCGAACTTCTCGTCCACCGAGACCAGCGGTTCGCCGCGATGGAATTCGCCCCACCACTGGCCGGAAGTCACGGTGCTGCCCTCCGGCACGCCGACCGAGTAGGTCAGTCCGCGCTCGCCCTTGAGCGCCCAGGCGTCCTCGGGAATTTCCTTGAGGTCCGACACGCGGGTCATGCGGTCCTTCGGGCCATAGGCGAGGATGCGGCCGCGCATGTTGGGGACCATGCGCAGGGTAGAACCCGGCGCCTCCCGCGCGACGACATCGCGGAATTCCCCGGCCTTGTCCTTGGGCACGTCGAGCACGAAGAAGTCCGGCGCGCGGGCGGGCACGGTCCTGCGGATATTGGCGTCGAGGCTGGTCTGGACGGCGGCGATCAGCACGAAGGCGGAGAGGCCGAAGCCCAGCGCCGTCACCAGCGCGCCGGTCTGGGCGCCGGGGCGGTGGAGGTTGGCGAGTCCCGCGCGCAGCATCGGATCGCGCGGGCGCGGCAGTCTGGCGGCGAGGCGGCGGATGCCGGTCCCGATCAGCGCCAGCAGCGCGAGCATCAGCGCGGCGCCGCCGAGGAAGCCCAGCGTCACCAGGGGCTGCGCGGCATTCAGCAGGGCAAGTGCCACCACGGCGGCAAGGCCCAGCGTGACCGGCAGCAGCCAGGCCCGACGGTTTGCCGCTAGCGGCGAGACTTGCGCGCGCATCAGCGCCATCGCCGGGAAACTCCGTGCCTTGGCGAGCGGCGGCGCGGCGAAGATCAGGGCGACCAGCAGGCCATAGGCGGCCGCCGTCAGCAGCGCGCCGGGCGAGACGGTGAAGCCGGTGTCGACCGGCAGCAGCGCGCCGAGGGCGCCCGCCAGCAGCGGTGTCACCAGAACGCCCGCCAGGAGTCCGGCAAGGCTGCCGACAAGCGCTGCCGCGCCCACTTGCAGCAGGTAGATGCGGGAAATGTCGCGGCTGGTGGCGCCGAGCACCTTGAGCGTGGCGATCGAGGTGCGCCGCGCTTCGAGATAGGACGAAACGCCGCCGCCGATGCCGATCCCGGCGATGACCAGCGCCGCGAGGCCCACGAGCGTCAGGAACTGGCCCATGCGGCTGACGAAGCGCTCGGTGGAAGGCGATGCGGCCTTGCGGGTGCGGGTCTCGAAGGCATCGTCGCCGAAGCGTTTGTCGAGGGCCTTGATGGCGCCATCCGGATCGCGCACGGGATCGGTGAACTTCACGCGGGTGGCGCTGCGATACATGGCGCCGGGCTGGGTGAGACCGGCGCGTTCGGGCAGGTCCAGCGTGGAAATCGCCGCATCGCCGAGCGCGAAACCTTCGGAGAGCTTCTCGGGATCGCTGGCGATCAGCCCGCCGATCCGCTGCTCCACCCCGCCGAGCGCGACGGTGTCGCCGGGCTTCACGCCGAGCCGGGCGGCGGTGCCCTCGGAGAGCCAGACCGTGCCTGCGGGCGGCGCGCCGACCTGGCGTCCGTCCTTGAGTTCGAGCTTTCCGTAGAGCGGCCAGTTCGCGTCCACCGCCTTCAGCGCCACCGGGGCGGTGAGGTCGCCCTTGCGCGCGATGGCCTGCAGGCGCAGGCCGGGCGAGACTTTGCCGTAGCGGGCGAGGGCGCTCAGTTCCTCCTGCGAGAGGCTGCGCTGCCAGGTCCGGAGTTCGATGTCGCCGCCCAGCACTTCCCGCCCGCGCGTCGTCAGTTCGCGCTCGATCGAGCCGGTCAGCGTGCCGATCGCGGCAAGGGCGCCGACGCCGAGGAACAGGCAGACCAGTAGCAGCCTCAGGCCCCTGAACCGCGCGGACAGATCGCGCCGGGCGAGTTTCCAGGCAGTGGCCCAGGGGAGCGAGGAGATGTCGCGGGGGTCAGGCAAGTCGGTCGCTCGCGATCCGCCCATCGCCGAGGGTCACGACGCGCTCGCAGTGATGGGCGAGGCTTTCGTCATGGGTGATGATGAGCAGGGTTGCGCCCGCCTCGGCGCGTCGGGCGAAGAGCAGGTCGACGATTGCGGCGCCGGTGGCAGCATCGAGATTGCCGGTCGGCTCGTCGGCGAAGACCAGCGAGGGGCGGGGGGCCAGCGCGCGGGCGATCGCCACGCGCTGCTGCTCGCCGCCGGAAAGCTGGGCCGGATAGTGCGAGAGCCGGTGGCCGAGACCGACGGCGAGGAGTTCCGCCTCCGCGCGCTCGCGGGCATTATCCAATCCGGCGAGTTCCAGCGGGGTCGCGACGTTTTCGAGCGCGGTCATCGTCGGTAGCAGGTGGAAGGCCTGGAGCACCACGCCGATCCGGCCCCGCCGCGCGCGGGCCAGGGAATCCTCGTCCATCGCCGCGAAATCCTGTCCGGCGACGCTGAGGCCGCCCGAACTCGCGCGTTCGAGTCCGGAAAGCACCGACATCAGCGAGGACTTGCCCGAGCCGGAAGGGCCGAGCAGTGCCAGCGTCTGCCCTTGCGGCACGACGAGGTCGATGCCCTTGAGAATCTCGACTGCGCTTTCGCCGCTGCCGAGGGTAAGGCGCAGGTCCTGCGCAAGAATTGACGGGGCGGGGGGCTGGGAAGGATCGCTCACTTGCCCCATATGGGTGGTCAAAGTCCCGTAGTTCAAGGAGAAAGCCTTGCGCGCCCATGCGAAAGTCCTGCTGGCCCCTGCGCTGCTGATGCCGTTCCTGCTCGGTGCCTGCGATAAGGCGGCCGCTCCCGCGCCCGAGCAGACTCAGAGCGCCGTCGATGCCCCGCCCGCGATTCCGGTCATGGGGCCGGAGCGACGGATCCTCGCCTTCGGGGATTCGCTGCTGGCGGGCTATGGTCTCGACGACGGCGAAAGCTATCCGGACCGGCTCGAACAGGCCCTGCGCGCGCGCGGTGTGAACGCGAAGATCGCCAATGCCGGGGTTTCGGGGGATACGACGGCAGCGGGGCTGGAGCGGCTTGATTTCACGCTGAACAGCCAGTCGCCAAAGCCGGAACTCGCCATCATCAGCCTTGGCGGCAATGATATGTTACGCTCGCTGCCCCCGGCCGAGACGCGCCGCAATCTGGAAGCGATCCTCAAGCGGCTGAAGGGCGACAATATCCGCGTCGTCTTGCTGGGCATGATGGCTGCGCCCAACCTCGGCAAGGACTATGCGGCGAGGTTCAACCCGATCTATCCGCAGCTTGCGCAGGACTATGGCGCGACTCTGGTGCCGTTCTTCCTCCAGCCGGTAATCGACAAGCCGGATCTGATGCAGAAGGACCACGTCCATCCGACCGCGCTGGGCATCGATGCGATCGTGACCGCCACGGTGGACGATGTGGTGGAGGCTTTACCGAAGCAGGAGGGGACCGCTAGCCCAGCCGCCGCACCGCCCCCGAACTGACCTCCCAGACGGCGGCTTCGCCGGCGATCGCCTCGAATGGGGCGAGTTCGGTGCCGGTCAGCCAGACTTGCGCGGAGCCTGCGCGCAGGCGGGCGAACAGGGCCTCGCGCCGCAGCGGATCGAGGTGGGCGGCCACTTCGTCGAGCAGCAGCAGGCGCGGGCGTTGCTCCGTTCCGGTTTCCAGCAGCTGCGAATGGGCGAGGGTGATCGCGATCAGCATCGCCTTCTGCTCGCCGGTCGAGCATTCGGCGGCGGGCTGGCCTTTGCCTGCCATCGTCACGAGAATCTCGTCGCGGTGCGGCCCGGTCAGGGTGCGCTGGGCGGCGCGTTCGCGGGCGCGGCCGCTGCGCAGGGCCTGGGCGAGCGCCTCGGCCGCGATCGGCCCGCCCGGCTGATAGGCGAGCGAGGGCCGCGCGAAAGGCGATTCCGGCAGGGCCGCCAGGGTTTCCTCCAGCCGCTCGACCAGTTCCGCGCGGGCCGCGGCGACCAGCGATCCGGCCTCGGCAAGCTGCATCTCGATCGCGTCGAGCCAGCGCGGATCGGGCGGCAGATCGTCGGACAGCAGGCGATTGCGTTCGCGCAGGGCGCTTTCGAGGCGGGTGGCGTTGCCCGCGTGGTCGGGGCGGACGGCCAGTACCAGCCGGTCGAGGAAGCGCCGCCGCGCGCCGGCGCCTTCGACGAAGAGGCGGTCCATGGCCGGGGTCAGCCAGCCGATCGACATCCATTCGGCCAGCCGCACCGCCGGAGCCTCGGCTCCGTTGATCTGGACGAGGCGCCGTCCGGGGCGTTCGGCGAGGACGCCGGTGCCCAGTTGCACGGGTTCCTCGTCCGCGACCCTAAGCGCGGCGCTGACCGCGAAGCCGCCGTCGAAGTCCTGTCCCGGCATGTCGGCAAGGCCCGCGCGGCGCAGGCCCCGGCCCGGCGAAAGCAGCGAGATGGCTTCCAGCACATTGGTCTTGCCCGCGCCGTTCTCGCCCACCAGCAGGTTGAACTGCGCCGTGCCTTCCACCGCGGTCTCGCGGTGGTTGCGGAAACGGGACAGGAGGATGCGGTCGAGCATGGTTTGCGCGGGCCTACCGGGGCGGGCCGGTCCTGCCAAGCTGCGCGGGCGCTTTATTCCGGGGTTGCAACTGCCTTGCGCGCTTTCGCGAAGGGCGAGAAGTCGACGTTGCTGTCGAACACGTCGACGCCCTCGCGCTTCTTGAGCCAGCCGACGACCACGTAAGTCACCGGGGTCAGCACGACTTCCCAGCCGGTCTTGATCAGCCACTGGGTCAGCGCCAGCAGCGCGATCGAATGCGGGGTGAATCCGGCGACGCCGAGGAATGCGAGCGGGTAGAACAGCGCGCTGTCCACGCCTTCGCCGAACACCGTCGATCCGATGGTGCGGGTCCACAAGTGTTTGCCCTGGGTCCAGACCTTCATCCGCGCCAGCACGAAGGAATTGACGAACTCGCCCGCCCAGAACGCGCAGACCGAGGCAAAGACGATGCGCGGGGTTTGGCCGAAGATCGCATAATAGGCGGCCTGGTTCGGCGCCGTCACCTGTTGGCCGGCGACGGTGTAAGTCGCCGAGGCGAGCGCCCATTCCGGGTTCGCAGGGATAGCCACGACGACCACGCTCATCAGCACCATGAACAGCAGCGCGAAGAAGCCCACCCAGATGCAGCGGCGGGCATTGGCATAGCCGTAGACTTCGGTCAGCACGTCGCCGATGATGTAGGAGACCGGGAAGAACAGCACGCCCGCGCCGAACGTCACCGGCCCGACGAAGGGGAACGAGACTTCCGCCTGCTTGGCCGCACCGATCAGGTTGGAGAGCAGCAGGATGACCACGAAGGCGACCAGCATATAGTCGAAATAGCGGAAATGGCGCCGGGCGCCGGCCATGCCGTCGATACGGGAAAGAGGTGCTTCGCTCATCGCGGCCATGGGTAACCCGCCGGGAACTTTCGGGAAAGCACAAGTTGACGGCCGTTCAAGTTCATTGGGGATCGATCGGATGCACGGTTTGCGTGCGCGACGAACCGCGCTATGGGGAGCGCGACGCGCGCCCGTAGCTCAGCTGGATAGAGCACGAGCCTTCTAAGCTTGGGGTCACAGGTTCGAACCCTGTCGGGCGCGCCAATTCCAGAGGAATTGTCCGCCCTGAGTCCAACGGGCGGTCCGAACTTTGTTCGGACGGGCGCACCAACTCTTCTCTTCCCGCGTAACGGCGGAACTGGCAGTATCCTGCTACCGGAGCAGGAGAGCCTTTATGAAGATACTGATCGTCCTGACATCGCACGATGCCCTCGGTGATACCGGCCAGAAGACGGGCTTCTGGTTGGAGGAATTCGCGGCACCTTACTACACCTTCAAGGACGCCGGAGCCGAGATCGAGGTCGCATCGCCTGCCGGCGGTCAGCCCCCGCTCGATCCCAAGAGCGATCTCCCCGAGTTTCAGACCGACCTGACCCGCCGGTTCGGCACCGATGCCGATGCCCAGGCCGTGCTGGCGAATACGGTGAAGCTGGACAAGGTCCGTGCGGACGACTTCGATGCGGTCTTCTACCCCGGCGGGCACGGCCCCTTGTGGGACCTTGCCGAATCCGAGGTATCGATCGCCCTTATCGAGGCGTTCGAGCGGGCAGGGAAGATCACCGGTTTCGTATGTCACGCGCCCGGCGTGCTTCGCCATGTCAAATCCGCGGACGGCAGGCCGCTGGTGGCTGGTCGGCGGGTCACGGGGTTCACCAACGGCGAGGAAGAGGGCGTCGGGTTGACGGACGTGGTGCCGTTCCTGGTCGAGGACGAGTTCAAGGCATTGGGCGGCCTTTATGAGAAGGGCGCCGACTGGGCGCCTTTCGTCGTCGAGGATGGACGCCTGATTACCGGCCAGAACCCGGCCAGCAGCGAAGGCGTTGCCAGGGCCATGCTGGCGGCGGGGCGGCCGGAGGGATAAAATCATCGGGCGGTGCTCCGCGCCACGCTTCAAGTTTTTGTGCGCCGACAGCCTGATGCAGGGGCTTTTGCTTCGGGCCGCTATTTCCTAGACAGGCCGCATGAACCGTCTGCTCGCCCGCCTCAACCTCGATCCCTACCTTCTCCTGCTGCTTGCGACCGTCGGTCTTGCCTCGATTCTGCCGGCGCGCGGGATCTGGGCGGGAATTGCAGGCGGGGTTGCCGATGCGGCCATCGCGCTGCTGTTCTTCCTCCACGGCGCCAAGCTCTCGCGCGAGGCGATCCTCGACGGGGCGCGGGCCTGGAAGCTGCATTTGACAGTGGCCTGCCTGACTTTCGTGGTCTTCCCCGCGCTCGGACTCGGCGTAACGGCAATTCCGGGGCTGGAGCCTTCGCTGGCGATCGGCGTACTGTTCCTGACCCTGCTGCCCTCGACCGTGCAGTCCTCCATCGCCTTTACCGCGATCGCGCGGGGCAACGTGGCGGCGGCGGTGTGCAGTGCCTCGTTTTCCAACCTCGCCGGTATCTTCATTACTCCGGTGCTGACGGCGCTGTTCATTACCGGCAAGGCACAGGGCTTCTCGACCGATCCGATCATCTCGATCTCGGTGCAACTGCTGTTGCCTTTCGTCGCCGGACACCTGCTGCGACCATGGATCGGCGGTTTCGTGCAGCGGCACAAGAAAGTGCTGGGCTATACCGACCGCGGTTCGATCCTGCTGGTGGTCTACACCGCTTTCGGCGCCGCCGTGCTGGAAGGGTTGTGGCAGAAGGTAACTCTCGGTGAACTGGGGCTGATTGCGGCGCTTTCGCTGGCGGTGCTGGCCGCGATCATGGTGATCGGCAACGTGATGGGCCGCATGCTGGGGTTCAGCCATGAGGACCGCATCGTCATCCTGTTCTGCGGCTCGAAGAAGAGCCTGGCGACCGGGGTGCCGCTGGCGGGGGTGCTGTTCCCGGCGGCGCAAGTCGGCGCAATCATCCTGCCGCTGATGTTCTTCCACCAGATCCAGCTCATGGTCTGTGCGGTGCTTGCCCGCAGGCTGGCCGCGCAGGTTGAGAAGCAGGAAGCGCTCGGGGCGAAGGCGATGGCCTGATCGTGTGGACTCCGTGGTTAAAGGTTGATCAACCGATTTGCGTCATGATCGGAACATGAACCGCCCCTTCCTTCCGCGCCGATCCAGACGGCATCCGGTTTCGCTGGCGGCGCAGTGCCGCACCGCCAATGGGCTGCGCGATCAGGGCGAGATATCGGACATCACCGCCGAAGGTTGCTGCGTGCGGACCACCGGCCTGCTGCTGCGCGTCGGCATGCGCGTGGTGATTCGCCCGCAAGCGCTCGAAGGGCTGACCGGCATCGTCCGCTGGGTCAGCGCGGATTGCGCCGGGATCGAGTTCGACCATCCGCTCTATGGGCCGGTGGTGGACCATCTCGTGCGGCTCCACGCGACTTTCACGCCGCAGCCGACCCCGCAGTGGCGTGCCGCCGGTTAGGGTGGCCGCTGTTCGCCGGGGCGGTATTTCCCGCCCGGGCGGCCAATCTCCTCGCGCCTGAGCCGAGGCCACGTATCCTCCCCGCAAAGAGCGACGGGCAAAGTCCGGCGCTTCGCCATCGGGGAGAGAGCTATGGCACATGCAACCGGCCGGGCAGCGGACGAAACCGATCAGCGGCCGAATCATCCGCTCGCCATCCGCATGGGAGTGATCGCCGGGGTTTCGCACAATCTCGTGATCGGCACCGTGATGGGCTCCTTCGGGATATTGCTGGCCTCGGTAGAGCAGCGCCTCGGCGTCAGCGCCGAGGCGGCGGCGGCGGGGATTCCGCTGGTGCTGGTCGGCTCGTCGATCCTGGCGCCGTTCGTCGGCGTGCTGATCGCGAAAGTCTCGCTGCGCTTGCTGATGCTGGCGGGCGCGCTGTTGATGGTCGGCGGCTATATCCTGCTCGCCTTTACCCAGAGCTATGCGCTCTATCTGATCGCCTATGGCCTGTTCTTCGGTCCCGCGCTCAGCCTTGCAGGATCGGTGGGACCGGCGACGCTGGTGACGCGCTGGTTCAACGGCAATCGCGGACTGGCGCTGGGGGTGGTGCACTTGCCCGTGGTGATCGCGATAATGCCCTGGCTGCTGCACGAGGCGCTGGGCGGCGTGGCACCGACCACACTCTATCTGGCGATCGGCCTGGTCGCGGCGGCGGTGATGATTCCGCTCGGCCTGATGACGATCGACCATCCGCCCGGCCAAGAGACGGTCGCGCCGGTCGCGCGAGACCGGCGCACCTCCGACGGCTCGCTCAGCGTGGGTCAGCTGCTCTCCCGGCCGCGCTTCTGGGCGCTGTGCCTCGCGGCGGTAGCGAGCATGGCGGGGTCGGTGATGCTGGGGTCGCTGCTCGTGCCCATGGGCGAATCCTGGGGTTTCACCCGAGCCGAATCGGCGCAGCTTCAATCGTTCATGTCGCTCGCCGGGATCGTCGGTTCGATCCTCTTCGGCTGGATTGCCGACAGGATCGGCGGTGGCCGCTCGCTGGCGCTGATCGGGTTCGACTGCGCCCTGTTCTGGGCCGTGCTGCTGCTCCACCCGCCCTTCGCCGTGACCGCCTTGGTCGTCGCCCTGATCGGCATGCACGGCGTCGGCGCGATCCCGACGCTGGGGCGGGGGCTGTCGGACGCGTTCGGGCAGGCCAGCTATAGCCGGGGTTTCGGGCTCAATACCTTGATCGGCCTGCCGTTCATCGCCTCGGCCGTGATCGGATCGGCCAAGGCCTTCTCGCTGACAGGTAGCTACGATCCCGCGATCAAGGCGATGGTCGTGTTCTTCGTGCTGGCCGTGGTTTTCGGACTCTACGGTGCGACCGGCCCCAAGGCGGAAGGGCCGCGCAATGCACGGGAGCCGGAAACGGCACCGGTCTGACCCCCGGCCGAGGCCGATCGCGGATCAGCCGCGCTCGGCACTCGACCTGAGCTGCCCGCGCACCGGATAGCCATGGCCGTCCGGGATCATCAGCCATTCCTCGCCGTCTACCGTCTCGATCCGGGCGTGAATGCGTTCGACCGGATGCCGGGCGATATCGGCAAGCGCCTCTTCATGGCTGGCGAAGCGGGCCAGCCGTTCCAGGTTGCGGCGGGTGGGGAAGATTACCGAAATCTCCCCGCGCGTCGCCATGCCGAGCGCCTGTGCCGCGCTCATCCAGAACAGACGTGTGTTTTCCGTGGCATCCACCGTCACGTCGACCGCACCGGTGCCGAGGTCGGTCACGAAGAACCGGGTGTCGAAGCCCTTGTCCCAAGGGGGGCACCAGTGAGCATAGAGCGTGAGGCGTTCGGGGGCGAGGGTCCAGCCGAACCGCTCCAGCACCGGGGCGAGGGCGCCGCGTTCGAGCAGCAGCAGGCGGCCCTCGGCGGCCTCGGCGGTGCTGACCGGCTGGCGGGTGGCGACCATCAACCCGGTCTCTTCCAGCGTCTCGCGAATGGCGGCGATGCGGGCGGCGGCCGGTTCGAGCGGCTCTTCCGGCAGGAGTGCGGCGGCGAGGTCGCGGTCGGCCGGATCGACGCGCCCACCGGGGAAGACAGCCGCGCCGCCTGCGAAGCGCATTTCGCGGGCGCGCTGGACCATCAACAGCTCCGGAGGCCCGCCATCGGCCGCATTGCGGAAGATCACGAGGGTTGCTGCCGGCACTACCTTGGGGCCGTCCATCGGCATCGGTTCGCTGCTGGGGGGGTAGAGAGTCATGATCACGAGTTTGCGCGGCAGGCCGGGAGAGGCAAGGGGAATTGTGTCCTTGGACAGTCGTATCGCGAGGTATCGCGGTTGTCGGCAGGCTTTACAGTCTTGCCTCGGGGCGGGTTGGTCCGTCTCTGGAAATCGCGGATTTCCGCCAATGGCACGGCTCGTGCTTATAGGATAGCGTACCCCGAGAGCAGTCTCGACCGAGGCGGGGCCGATGTCTCCCGGCCCCGTCTCTCCCGAGCTGCCCGGCAACCTCGCCTCCATACGAAAAAAAGCGCCCGAGGTTTCCCGCGGGCGCCTTTTGGCATGTCATTCGATCGGGCAGTCAAGCCCCGAGGATTTAACCCTGGGTGGCGAGGCCGGTATCGATGAAGAGCTGGTGCAGTTCACCGGCTTCGTACATTTCCATCATGATGTCGCTGCCGCCGACGAATTCGCCCTTCACGTAGAGCTGCGGGATCGTCGGCCAGTCCGAATAGGCCTTGATGCCCTGGCGGATGTCCATGTCCTGAAGCACGTCGACGCTCTCGTAAGGGGCGCCGAGCTGTTCGAGGATGGCGATGGCGCGGCTGGAGAAGCCGCACTGCGGGAACAGCGGGGTGCCCTTCATGAAGAGGACGATGTCGTTGTTCTTTACAATCTCGTCGATACGGGCGTTGGCGTCGGACATTTCAGTTAAACCTTTGGCTGTACCGACATCAGTTGGGGACGGCGGTGGTGAGTTGCAAGGCGTGGAGCACGCCGCCCATGCGGCCGCCCAGCGCTTCGTAGACCATCTTGTGCTGGGCGACGCGGGGCTTGCCCGCGAAGGCGGCGCTGGTGACGCGCGCGGCATAGTGGTCGCCGTCTCCGGCAAGGTCGGTGATCTCGACCACGGCGTCGGGCAGGGCGGCGCGGATCATCTCTTCGATTTCGCTGGCAGGCATGGCCATGGGAAAAGTTCCTTGAATTCAGCCGAGGAAAGCGCGGCGGGCTTCGACCTGCTTGGCTTCCAGGGCGGCGCGGATCTCTGGTTCGGAGGCATCGACACCGGCGGCGATGAGGTCGCCCAGCAGCTTGCGGATCACGTCCTCGTCACCGGCTTCCTCGAAGTCGGCCTGGACGACGGCCTTGGCATAGGCTTCGGTTTCGGCGTGAGAGAGTCCCATGCGCTCGGCAGCCCATTCGCCCAGCAGGCGGTTGCGGCGCGCCTGGATGCGGAACTGGGTGTCGGCGTCATGCACGAACTTCGCTTCTTCGGCGCGCTCGCGATCCTGGAAACTCGTCATCGGATACCCTCGGAATAGGACTTCACCCTGCCGATAGGGGGCGAAGCGGGCGGGGGCAATGCCGTTTTGTGCACCCGTCCCGGATCCTGTCCGGGACGGGTGGCGATTTCAGATGGTCGCGGGCGTCTTCGCCAGGAAGGGCAGAGCGTCGCGCGCCTTGGCTTCATGGGCCGAGATCGCATCGTCCTGCGCCATGGTCAGGCCCACTTCGTCGAGACCGCCGAGCAGGCAGTGCTTGCGGAAGGGATCGATCTCGAAGCTGTAGCGGTCCTGGAAACGGGTGGTGACGGTTTGGGTCTCCAGATCGATCTCGATCGGATCGGTCTGGGCCACTTCCATCAGTCGGTCGATCGCTTCCTGCGGCAGGGCCACGGTAAGGATGCCGTTCTTGAAGGCATTGCCCGAGAAGATGTCCGAGAAGCTCGGCGCGATCACGCTGGTCACGCCCATGTCGAGCAGCGCCCAGGCGGCATGTTCGCGGCTGGAGCCGCAGCCGAAGTTGTCGCCCGCGATCAGGATCGGTGCGCCGGAGAACTCGGGGTTCTCGAAGACGTTGCCCTCTTCCTTCTTCACCGCCTCGAACGCGCCCTTGCCCAGACCTTCACGGGTGATGGTCTTGAGCCAGTGCGCCGGGATGATGACGTCGGTATCGACGTTCTTGCGGCCGAACGGGATGGCCCGTCCGGCAACGTGGGAGATCGCCTTCATCAGTCGGTCTCGGGGGCCTGTTCGGGGTGCAGCGGCTTTTCGTTCTGGCGGGCCTTGCGGCGCTTCACGAAGAGCAGGGCAGCGGCGATCGCGGCGGAACCGATGGCGGCACCGGCAGCGAGAGCGGCCTTTCCGGCCAGGTTGTTTTCCGAATCGTTCGACATGTCTTGCTTATCCTACCAGTTCGCGGACATCGGTGAGCCTGCCGGTCACCGCGGCGGCGGCGGCCATGGCGGGGCTCATCAGGTGGGTGCGGCTGCCGGGGCCCTGGCGCCCGGTGAAGTTGCGGTTGCTGGTCGAGGCGCAGCGCTCGCCCGCCGGAACCTTGTCGGGGTTCATCGCGAGGCAGGCCGAGCAGCCCGGCTCGCGCCATTCGAGGCCCGCTTCGATGATGATCCTGTCGAGACCCTCGGCCTCGGCCTGCGCCTTGACCAGGCCCGAGCCGGGGACGACGATCGCCCACTTGACGTTGTCGGCCTTGTGGCGACCCTTGAGCACGGCGGCGGCGGCGCGGATATCCTCGATGCGGCTGTTGGTGCACGAGCCGATGAAGACGTTCTGCACTTCGACATCGGTCAGCTTCGTGCCGGGCGTCAGGCCCATGTAGTCGAGGCTGACCTTCACCGCGTCTCGCTTGGAGGCGTCGGCGAAGTCTTCCGGTGCGGGAACGACGCCGCCGATCGCCGAGGTGTCCTCGGGGCTGGTGCCCCAGGTGACGGTCGGCTGGATATCCTCGGCGCGGATCGCGACGGTCTTGTCGAACGTCGCGCCCTCGTCGGTGGCGAGGCTCTTCCACCAGGCGACGGCCTTGGCCCAGTCCTCGCCCTGCGGCGCATAGGGACGGCCTTCGACATAGGCGAAAGTCGTTTCGTCCGGGGCGATCAGACCTGCGCGGGCGCCGCCTTCGATCGCCATGTTGCAGACGGTGAGGCGGCCCTCGACGGACATTTCCTCGAAGACATTGCCGCGGAACTCGATGACATAGCCGGTGCCGCCTGCGGTGCCGATCACGCCGATGATGTGGAGCACCACGTCCTTGGGGGTGATCCCGGCGCCGAGCTTGCCGTCCACGCGGACCTCGAAGCTCTTCGACTGCTTGAGGAGCAGGGTCTGGGTGGCGAGCACATGCTCGACTTCGCTGGTGCCGATGCCGAAGGCCAGTGCGCCGATGCCGCCATGGCAGGCGGTGTGGCTGTCGCCGCAGACGATCGTGGCGCCGGGCAGCGAGAAGCCCTGCTCGGGGCCGACGACGTGGACGATGCCCTGCTCGGCATCGGTGGCGTCGATGTAGCGGATGCCGAATTCAGGCGCGTTCTTCTTCAGCGCGGCCAGCTGCTGGGCGCTTTCGGGATCGGCGATGGGCAGCACGTGCCCTGCGGCATCCTTGCGCGCCGTGGTCGGCAGGTTGTGGTCGGGAACCGCGAGGGTAAGATCGGGACGGCGCACCGGACGACCGGCCACGCGTAGGCTTTCGAAGGCCTGCGGGCTCGTCACTTCGTGCACGAGGTGACGGTCGATATAGATGAGGCTGGTTCCGTCGTCGCGCGTGTCGACGACGTGGGCGTCCCAGATCTTCTGGTACAGGGTGCGCGGTTTCGTGGTCATGGTGAAAGCGCGATTAGGCGCGCCGGACCCGCAATTCAAGGGGAACCGGCACGCCTTTTCGCGCAACTTTATTCGCTATGCGGTCAACTGTGGCTTCATCGGCGAGCGAGCCGGATCAGCGGCGATGGTTGTTCCGGTCGTTGCGCTCGGCCTTCAATGCGGCGTGAACGCGGTCGATGCGGACCTGGAGGGTCTGGACCTCGCGGGCGGTCAGGCCGCCGCGGGCGTAAGTGGCGTGGAGGCGCTGGATCTGGCCGACTTCGCCGCGCAGGCGTCCGGCTTCGCGCTGGCTGATCGTGCGGCGGGCAGCGGCGCGGTCGATCTGGCCGCGCAGGGCACCGATGTCGGCACGGATGCGCGCTTCGCGATTCGGGGTGATGCGGGCGGCTTCGCGGTGCGGCGCGGCAGCTTCGGCGATGCCGGGTGCGACGGCCGAGAAGCCGAGCGCGGCAACCAGGGCGGGAGCGATGAAACGGGCGATCTTGCGCATGGGACTTTTCCTTCTCTTTACCGGCGTTTGTTCCGTGCATTCAGATTTAAGCTGGCAAACATGAACGAGAGAAGACTCGGAGGTCACAGTCCTGTCGGCATTTGTAACTAAGTGTCGCGGAGTTGGCGATGTAGAGCGCGAATGCGACCCGACGGGAGAGGGCGCCTGAAAGATAAGAGGAATGCAGGGCAGCCGTGCACCACCCCCGCGTCGTCGCGGCTGCATCTGCATTCCCGATCTTTCCTCCCCCTGATATACCGGCGCCTGACATTCCGGCCGCGAAGGTCTAGAAGGTGGCCATGTCATTCCTGTCTGCCGCCCTGATCGTGCTCGCTTCCGCCGCCGCGATGGAATTCGTCGCCTGGGCGAGCCACAAGTACGTCATGCATGGCTTCGGCTGGGCATGGCACCGCGACCATCACGAGCCGCATGACAACCTTCTCGAAAAGAACGATCTCTACGCCCTGGTCGGCGCGGCCATCAGCATATCGATGTTCGCGGTGGGTTCGCCGCTGGTCATGGGGGCGCAGGCCTGGGAGCCGGGGACCTGGATCGGGCTGGGCGTGCTGCTCTACGGCGTGATCTACACGCTGATCCACGACGGCCTCGTGCACCAGCGCTATTTCAAATGGGTGCCCAAGCGCGGCTATGCCAAGCGGCTGGTGCAGGCGCACAAGCTCCATCATGCGACGATCGGCAAGGAGGGCGGGGTGAGCTTCGGCTTCGTCGTCGCGCGCGATCCGGCTGTGCTCAAGCAGGAACTGCGCCGTCAGCGCGAACAGGGCATCGCCGTGCTGCGCGAGGCGGTGGAGGAGCGCTGAGAGTCCGTTTGAAAAATGCCCGTGAGGGCATTTTTAGAGTGGGCTGGTGCCGCAAAATTCGCCTTCAGCAAATTTCAGACGGACTCTGAGCGCGCGTTACTCCGCCCGCGTCCAGATCCACGGGCCGATCACTGCCAGCACCCCGGCCGGAATCAACACCCAGGGCCAGCCGACCGTGAACCACGTAAATGGGATTGAAGCCGTCATCGCCAGAATCGCGGAGACCTTGCCCTTGCGGCTGATCGCGCGCCGGTCGCGCCAGTCGCGCAAGTGGCGTCCGTGGGTGGGGTGGTTGTAGAGCCGCTCGGCCCATTCCGGGTGGCTCTTGCCGAAGCACCAGGCGGCCAGCAAGTAGAACACCACGGTCGGCATGACCGGCAAGAAGATGCCGATCGTGCCCAGCGCGACGAAGAACAGCCCCGCCGCCAGCCAGAGAGGGCGGCTGGCCTTCTTCATGCGGCTCCGGCGCTTCCTGCATCTTGCGCATAACGCGCTGCCGTCTCGCGGATCAGCGCGATCATGTTCGGCACGCCCTGCGTCCGGTTGGACGAGAGCTGGTTCTTGAGGTCGAACGGTTCCAGTTCGGCAGCGATGTCGGTCTGCGCCACTTCGGCGGCGGGCTTGTCCTGCACGGCGGAGATCACCAGCGAGACGATGCCCTTGGTGATCGCCGCGTTGCTGTCCGCCAGGAAGTGCAGCGTGCCGTCCTCGCGCGCCATCGGATAGACCCAGACGCTGGCCGAGCAGCCGCGTACTTTGGTCGCGTCCGTCTTCAACGCGTCGGGCATGGGATCGAGTTCGGCACCGAGGCCGATCAAGAGGCGATAGCGTTCATCGCCTTCGGAAAACTCGTATTCTTCGCGGATGTCGTCGAGGCTGCGCATGACCTGCCATTTAAGCGCGGCGCGGGGGAGGGCAAGGGGAAGTTGCCTCTCGCTTCCGATCCTGTCAGGGAATTGTCCATGAGTGCACATCCCTTTTTCGCCATGCACGAACACGGCTTCGTGCGCGTCGCCACCTCCACGCCCAAGGTCCGCACCGCCGATGTCGCCTTCAATCGCGACGCCGTGCTGGCAGAGGCGCAGCGCGCGCATGAGGCGCATGTCGACCTGCTGGTCTTCCCCGAACTGTGCCTCTCCTCCTACGCCATCGACGATCTGCACTTGCAGGCGGCGATGATCGAGGCGGTGGAAGCGGCCGTGGCGGAAATCGTCCACGCCAGCGCCGATCTCTCGCCCGTTCTGCTGGTGGGCGCGGCGCTGCCGCATAAGGGGCGGCTCTATAATTGCGCGCTCGCCATCGCGCATGGGCGGCTGCTGGGCGTGGTGCCCAAGTCCTACCTGCCCAACTACCGCGAGTTTTACGAAAAGCGCTGGTTCGCCAGCGGCAAGACGCTGAAGGGCCAGACCATCCGCGTGAACGGGCAGGAGGTGCCCTTCGGCGTCGATCTGGTCTTCGCCTCCGAAGTGCTGCCGAACTTCCGCTTCTTCATCGAGATCTGCGAGGATATCTGGGCTGCCACCCCGCCCAGTTCGCACGGCGCGCTCGCCGGGGCGACGATCCTGTGCAACCTCTCCGCCTCCAACATCGTCATCGGCAAGTCGGACGAGCGGCACTTGCTCTGCCGCTCGCAGTCCGCCCGCGCCACGGCGGCCTATATCTACTCGGCGGCGGGCCACGGCGAGAGCACGACCGACCTTGCCTGGGACGGGCAGGGCATCGTCTACGAACTGGGCGACCTGCTGGCCGAGAGCGAGCGCTTCTCGCTGGAGGCGGAACTCTGCATCGCCGACGTCGACGTGGACCGCATCGTGATGGACCGGATGCGCGTGCCCACCTTCAACGACGCGGCCGAAGTGGCGGGCAATCCCGACGAGACGTTCCGCACCGTGCGCTTCCGCCATGCCCCGGCAGGCGGCGATATCGGCCTGATCCGCCCGGTCTCGCGCTTCCCCTTCGTGCCCTCGCGCGCCGACAAGCTGGATGCCGACTGCTACGAGGCGTTCAACATCCAGGTCGACGGCCTGATGCGCCGCATCGAGGCCACGGCCGCCAAGTCGATGGTGATCGGCATCTCGGGCGGGCTCGATTCGACCCACGCGCTGATCGTCGCCGCCCGCGCTTGCGACCGGCTGGGCCTGCCGCGCACGTTCATTCGCGGCTATACGATGCCCGGTTTCGCCACCAGCGACGGCACCAAGTCCAACGCCTGGAAGCTGATGAACGCCGTCGGCATCACCGCCGAAGAGATCGATATCCGCCCCACGGCGACGACGATGCTCCAGAACATCGGCCACGCTTTCTCGAATGGAGAGCCCGTCTATGACGTGACCTTTGAGAATGTGCAGGCGGGCCTGCGCACCGATTACCTGTTCCGCCTTGCCAACCAGCACGACGGCTTCGTGATCGGCACGGGGGACTTGTCCGAACTGGCGCTCGGCTGGTGCACTTACGGTGTCGGCGACCAGATGAGCCACTACACGGTCAACGCGGGCGTGCCCAAGACGCTGATCCAGTACCTGATCCGCTGGTGCGCCACGACCGACCAGTTCGGCGCCGAGACCGAGGACGTGCTGCTCGCCATCCTTGGCACCGAGATTTCGCCCGAACTCGTGCCTGCGGGCGCGGACGGCGCGATCCAGAGCACCGAGGCGAAGATCGGGCCTTACGAGCTGAACGACTTCTTCCTGCACCACATCGTGCGCTTCGGTCAGAAGCCGTCGAAAGTCGCCTTCCTGGCGCTCCACGCCTGGCGCGAGGCGGCGGCCGGATCGTGGCCCGCCGGTTTCCCCGAGGATCGCAAGAACGAATACGACCTCGCCACGATCCGCTCCTGGCTGGAGAAGTTCCTGCGGCGCTTCTTCGCTTTCAGCCAGTTCAAGCGCTCGGCCGTACCGAACGGGCCGAAGGTCTCCTCCGGCGGCGCCCTCAGCCCGCGTGGAGACTGGCGCGCGCCTTCCGACGCCAGCGCGGCGGTGTGGCTGGCGGAACTGGATGCGAAGGTGCCGAAGGGCTGACTATTTGCTGTCAGCCGCAGCGAATCGTGCCGGTGCCTTTCTGGTCGATCACGCATTGCGGGCTGCCCTTCACATCGATCGAGCCGCTCCCGCGCGTATTGATCCGTGCGGTGCCGGATGCTTCCGCACGGATCGAGGCGGAGCCGGTCATGTCTATCGTCAGATCCTGGGACTGCAATGCGCGGGTGTCGATGTCGCCCGAGCCGCGAACGGAAAGCCTGGTGTCCTTCGCCCGGCCGGTCGCTCTGGCTGCGCCCGAGCCGGTCTGACGGATTTCCACGAGGTCGGCATCCACGCCGTTAAGGAAGAGAGCGCCGGAACCGCGCATGCTTCCCAGGAATTCCGGGCCAGTCACTTGCGCTATTTCGACAGAGCCCGAGCCGGATATCGTCACAGCCCGAAGCGCCGCTGCCGAAACCGTCACGGTCGCGCCTTTGTCTCGCCAGTTACCGGGCTTGCGATCGATGTAGAGAACGCGATCCTTCACTTCGATACGAAGTGCATCCAGTGCACGGGGGGGGGGCCTGTGGCGATGGCAAAGGGCGCTTCGCCGGGAACGACCTTCACACGGTCCGAACCGCGCGTGTGAATGGCGTCGAAAGCGCTGACCGGAAACTGACGATCGGCTTCCTGGGCATGGAGCGGGGCAATCGAGAGAGCGGCCATGACGGGAAGGGGCAGAAGGCGTTTGAACACGTCGTTCCTCCTTGAAAGGAATGCTCTGTCGATGTCATTCGGCAGGAGGGTGCGCGAGTGAAAATCATGTCATTTCAGAGATATTGAGAATGAAAACTTATTCTCGCGCAACGTTTCCGGTTTTATCTATCACGGTCATGCATTTCGAAACATCTTCGTCCGGCACGACACTTCGTCAAGTCAGTCGCGCAGCGATTCGATTTCGCGCGCGAGGTCCTTTTCGCGGCGGTCGTCGGTGGCGATGCGTTCGAGCACGGCGATGCGCTTGCGCAGGTTCTCGACTTCGCTTTCCAGTTCGTGCTCGCGCTCGCTGTGACCGTCCAGGCGGAAGCCCGGCTTTTCGCCGCGCAGCTTCTGCGCGCGCAGCCAGGTGATCGAGGCGATCGCGAAAATGACGACGACGGCAGTCCAGAAACTCATTGCGTCACCTCGTTCCAGGCCCCGGCGCGGGCTTCCCGCAGGCTCTCGATCTGGCGGGCTACATCATAACCCTGATCGGTGACAATCCGCTCCACGCTGGCGAGGCGGTCCTTGATCGCGCCGATCTCGGCGCGAAGCTGGGCGTTCTCCTGTGTCAGCAGCTGGACGCGGGCCTGCGCTTCGTTGTTGTCCTTGGGATAGACCGCCTTGCCCCAGGAATTCTCCAGCGGATAGCCGTGGCGCATGCGCAGCCAGTTGTTGAAGATCCAGCCGCCGATGCCGAGCGCCGTGGCGGTGACCAGTACCGGCGAGAGCACTTCGAGCGTTGCGTAGTCCATGTCGGCCCCCCGTTCAGTTCGCGCGCGGCTCGCCATCGGCGGCGCGCAGCGATTCGATCTGGCGCGCGGTGTCCCAGGCGCCGTCGGTGATGATGGTTTCGAGCGCGCGCAGGCGGTTCTCGATCCCGGCGTTGTGGGTCGCGTATTGCGCCGCCTTCTCGGCCGTCTGGCCCGCCGCGATCTCCAGCTTGCGTTCGAGAAAGGCGAGGCGGCGCTTGTAGACCCCGGCGAGGATGGCGACGATGGCGATCATCGCGCCCATCACGGCGGTCAGCCCCATGAAGTCCCCGAAGCTCACTGGCGGGTTTCCTTCGCCTGCTCCCCGGCTTCCACTTCGCGGGTGTCGCGCAGGGCCTCGATCTGGAGGGCGGTGTTGTAGCCGCCGTCGGTGATGATCCGTTCCAGCACCCGCACGCGCTCTTCGAGTTCGCGGGAGTGAGAGGCGTACTGCGCGGCCTTCTCGGCGGTCGCTGTCACCTGGAGTTCGGCCATCCGGCGCTGGTGCCGCGTCCAGATCGCGAAGCCCGCGATCATGAAGGGGGCCAGCGGAATGAGGAGGGCGAGAGTGTGCGAGTCCATCTTGGGTGTGTCCCTGTTACCCGTGGCTGCGGTTTAGCGCAGGCTATCGATTTCGGCGGCGAGGCGCGAATTGCTGCTGGTGTAGTGCGCTTCCATCTCGGCGACGCGGCGGTCGATGTCCGAGAGTTCGCTGCGCAGACGGCCGGAACGGTTCGGCGCCGAACGCATGAGGCCGTAGCCTTGGCGATTCCTGCGGCGTTCCATGCGGCGCAGCAGGCGCTCTTCCTCGGCTTCGCTGTAGAGGCTCATCGGCCGCTTGTCCGCCATGAGGGCGACCGCGATGTAGATCGGGATCGTCACGAAGGAGACGAAGAAGGTGAGCAGCACGGCTGCAATGCGAATCCAGAGCGTATCGACCCCGGTGTAGTCGGCAATGCCGGAGCAGACGCCGGCGAGCTTGGCGTTCGACTTGTCGAGATAGAATTGTCCGCGTGACACTGGCTTTACCCTTTCCCTGAGAGAGGCGCCGACTCAGGCCAGGCCTCTCTTTCGACTGGTCGGGTCCTAAGACCCGCATTCCCGGTCATGGCCCTACGCGGGCGGCATGCACCTGCCGGGATGCCAGGTGCGCCGCTGTTACTCCGAACCTGTCTTGCCCGCGTTCATGGCGCGCTTCATCTCGGCAAGTTCGGCATCGATCGTGTCGCCGTCCTGGAGCGCGGCGATTTCGTCGGCGAGCGTCGGCTGGCGATTGTCGCCCAGACTCATCGCCTCGGCACGGCCCTCGGCATAGTCGACGCGCCGTTCGAGCTGGTCGAAGCGTACCAGAGCCTCGTCCACGCGCTCGCTCGACAGCAGGGTGCGCAGTTTGACGCGATTCTCGGCGCTCTGCAAGCGAGCGGCAATCGACGACTGGCGGCTGCGGGCCTCGCGCAGACGGTTCTGGAGCTTCTCGATGTCCTCCTCGTAAGCGCGCAGGGCATCGTCGAGCACGGCGATCTCGGCGCGAAGCTGCTCGGCCATGTCGGCGGCCTTCTTCTTTTCGAGCAGGGCGGCGCGGGCGAGGTCCTCGCGGTCCTTGCTGAGCGCGAGCTGGGCCTTGTCGCCCCAGTCGTGCTGAAGCTGGTCCAGCTTGCCGACGTGGCGGCGCAGTTCCTTCTGGTCGGCGATGGTGCGCGCGCTGCTGGTGCGCACTTCGACGAGGGTTTCCTCCATCTCCAGGATGATGAGGCGGATCATCTTGCCGGGATCTTCGGCCTTGTCCAACATGTCGTTGAAATTGGCGGCGATGATGTCGCGGGTGCGGGAGAAGATACCCATCCTGGCGGTTCCTTTGATCGAGGTGGGATTGAACTTGCGGGCCGGGCTGAAGCGGGAAGCACCGGTATCGAACGGGCGGGCGCGTCCAGGCTGCAAAGCCGGGGCGTCCTGCGCCGATCCTTGCAGGATTTCGATTTCCGCGTCGAGCCTGCTCACTGGAGCGGCGCTCCGCAAACGGGCGCGGCGGCGTGAGCGGGCGGGGCGATCCGGTCGCTCAGGGCGACGAGGTTGAGCGTGCCCATCGCCAGCACGGCGGCGATGATCGCCCAGTCGAGCTTGCTGCGCTCGCGGGTCGAGTCGGGCTGCTTGCTCTGGTGGCTGCTGGCTACGAAGCTGGCGTTCTGGAAGGACATCGTGGTGTTCCTCTGTCGGATCTCGTGAATTTGCCCAAGTCATCGCAAGGGGCGTGCCAATTTCAGAAAGGTACGGATTTTCGCGATTTCAGAGGTTTGTTGGTGGGGCGCTGAAAAGATTAATTGCCAATTAATGGGAAATTTTGCTAATATTTGGGAATGGAGAGAGATGTTCAGTTCATCGGCCAATCCACTGCCTTCCTCGATGCGGTGGAGCGGGCCAGTCGGGCGGCTGCGGTGCGGCGTCCGGTGCTGGTCATTGGCGAGCGCGGGACCGGCAAGGAGCTGATCGCCCAGCGGCTCCACCATCTCTCGCCGCGCTGGGGCGAGCCACTCATCACCATGAACTGCGCCGCCTTGCCGGAGACCCTGATCGAGGCGGAACTGTTTGGGCACGAGGCCGGGGCCTTCACCGGCGCGGTGCGGGCGCGGGCGGGGCGTTTCGAGGAGGCAGACCGGGGAACGCTGTTTCTCGACGAGTTGGGCACGCTCTCGATGGCGGCGCAGGAGCGGCTGCTGCGCGCGATCGAATATGGCGAGATCGCGCGGATCGGTGCCTCGCGCCCGGTTCAGGTCGATGTCCGCGTGGTCGCTGCCACCAATGCCGACCTGCCGCGCATGGCTGAGGAAGGCACGTTCCGTGCCGACCTGCTCGATCGTCTCAGTTTCGAAGTCATCAACCTGCCGCCGCTGCGGGCGCGGGAGGGGGACGTCTACGAACTGGCCGACTATTACGGGCGGCGCATGGCGAGCGAACTGGAGTGGGGCGCCTGGCCGGGCTTCTCCGCCGCGGCGATGGCGGTGCTGGACGCCCATGACTGGCCGGGCAACGTGCGCGAGCTGCGCAATGTCGTGGAGCGGGCGGTCTACCGCTGGGCCAACGAATACGAAGCGATCGCCGAGATCGTCTTCGATCCCTTCGAAAGCCCGTGGAAGACAGCAACTGCGGCAGCGGCGCCGGAGCGCGTCCGGCAGGTTCCGGTTGCCGCGCCTCAGGCTCCCGTGTCCATGCCGACCGGGGTATCCTCGTTGTCCGGGCGGGGGCTTCGCGAATCCGTGGAGGCCTACGAGCGCGGATTGCTGGTCGAGGCGCTGGGCCGGCATCGCTGGAATCAGAGGCGCGCGGCCGGGGCGATCGGGCTGACGTATGACCAGTTGCGCCATTGTATGAAAAAACACCGCCTTTCGGAAACCGAAAGGCGTTCCGAAGGCGATACTTCCGCCTGATTTCTCTGGTCAAGTGGCGGTAAACAATAAGGATTAAGGCGGTCTTAGGGAAACCTCCGAAGCGGTTTTCTCTATAATTTCTCCTAGAGAGATTTGCCGTTATAGTGCACGGCAGGCGCGAATGAGGGCCGATGTGCGAGATATAACCGACACTTCCGTGGCGACAGAGCTGTTGGAAAACCTGACGGTCAAGCAGGTCGAGGTGCTCGACCTGCTGCTGATGCATCGCACCACCAAGGAAATCGCCCGCGAACTCGGTATTGCGCCCAATACCGTCGACCAGCGCATCAACGGCGTGCGGGACAAGTGGGGAACCGTCAACCGCAAGGATACGGCCCGCCTCTACGGCCAGCTTCTCGAACTATGTGGCAAATCCACATATGGCTTTTCCCGTGTCGACGCCGGGCCGGATGAGGGGGAAGAGAGCGATCAGGACTTGTCGGTCGATCCGGTCTTCGTTCTTTCCGATGCCCGCCCCATGGCTCCCATGGTCGGGCATCCGGAATGGTTCGATACCCGGATCGCACAGCCGGCGGGCCTGGAGGCATTCGATGCGAAGTTCGGAAGGGCAGGGCGCGTAGGAGCGGTTTTCGTACTGGCGTTGATCATGGCAGTGACCCTTGCGGCCACGCTGGCGATCGCGGAAACGCTGGGAAAACTGCTCTAGGGCGCCATGGCTCCCCTAACATCGAGTGCCTTCATCTCGGATTTTCCCCGTGGGAGGCGACGAATATGACACCGGATATTGTCGGAATGCGGATCACCCGGAGCATCCAGTCGGTCGAGAAGGACATGGATGAGCTTCTCGCCAAGGCCAGCGAACTCATGGTCGAGATCGCGCGCGGTCGGTTGGCGATCGTCGAGAACGCCCATAGCACCCAGCGGCCGATGGCCCGCGTGGCGGCCATGCAGCGCAGCCTGATCGAGGCGCGCTCGGAACTGGTGCGGGCGCACAGCGACCTGTCGAAGCTGGCCGAGACCATGGATATTCCCATCCGCTGCCCGGACAAGGCCGAGGACGAGCACGAAGTGCTGGCCGAACTGGCGGCCTGATACGCGGCCAAATTCGCGGTCGGTTCGAAGTGGGATATGCCTTTGGGAAATGTTGAACAGCTTGCTTTCTTCCTGCTGCTCGCGGTGGCGATCGCCCTTGCCTTCTGGCAGGGCGGTGCGCCCGAGCGCTGGGGGGCTGGGGTCATCCTGGCGATGGTCCTGCTCCAGGCGGGAGGAGAAAGCCTGCTGCCCAGCGGTTTCAGGAGTGTCGACCCCTCTTCGCTCATGACCGATGTCGTGGGGACGGCCGGGTTCGGCACTCTCGCTCTTCAGGCCCGGAGGATATGGCCGCTATGGGCAACCTCGTTGCAGCTGCTCAGCCTGAGCGCGCACTTCGCGCGGTGGGCGGATATCGGCATTCCGCCGACGGTCTACGCGGTGATGCGGGGAACGCCCACGTTCCTGGCGCTCTCGGCGATTGCACTCGGTACGATCCTGCATGTCTGGCGCAGGCGGCGGCATGGCAGCGATCCCTCGTGGCAGGACTGGTCCCGGGTTGCACTCGGGTACGGCCCCTATCGAGGAGTGTCCTCGAAACCCTGGTGATGCATCTCGGGTGCCTGCGCCGCGAGGTGATGCTGGAATTGCCCTTCGACGCCGAAGGGCGGCTGATCGGCCAGGTGGCCTGCACGACCGGTTGCGAAGCGGCGATCCGGGCGGGCTGCCGGTCCGTATTGAAACGCGTGCTGGAGCAGCGGGCCGTGGGTCTGGTGCTCGTGCACAACCATCCTTCCGGCGATCCGCAGCCCAGTCGGGCGGACGTGATCGCCACGCGGCGGCTTGCGGCCATGTGCGCAGCCTCGCGAATAGAGCTCCACGACCACCTGGTGGTTGGTGGACGCAGTGCGGTCTCCATGCGACGGGCCGGACTGCTGAGTCGCGGCGTGACGTGACTCCTAAACTTACCGGCAGGCGGTCCGTCCGCCGCCGGACGCAGGCCGGGTGAGCACCCCCCCCACCCGAACACTCGCCCGGCCTGCTTTTTTGTCCAAACCGACTTTTGGACCGGAGCGGGCGTCCGCTGGTTTTCCTTAGGGGCTTCCTTGAGTGCGCCGCCGCAAGCCTTTGATGATGCCGAAGGTGTGCCGGGCAAGAGCTTGGCTCGTTTTGTCCGGCGGCAAACACGGCGCCAGACTCCTCTCTTGCTTTTTACCAGCGATGCGCTTATTTGCGCCTCATCCCGACATTGGTGAAACAAGGTTCGGGCTGGCGCCGGAAGGGGCCGGCGCGAAACTGCGTGGCACCGAATGTCGCTTGCAGTATCATGAAACGCACCGGAGAACTGGGCTTGGCCGACATCGCACGCATCACCGAAGTCATCGAACCTGAGGTCAAGGCCCTGGGATTCGACCTCGTGCGCGTGCGAATCTTCGGCAAGAGCGAAGTCGGCGACGACGAGATCGCGCTCCAGATCATGGCCGAGAACCCGGCGACGGGCCAGCTGGTGATCGAGGACTGCGTGAAGCTCTCGCACCGCATTTCCGATCGCATGGACGCGCTGGAAGAAGCTGGCGACGTGCTGATCGAGGAAGCCTATCGTCTCGAAGTCAGCTCGCCGGGCATCGACCGCCCGCTGACCCGCCCGAAGGACTATGCCAACTGGGCCGGTCACGAGGTCAAGGTGAACCTGACGGAGCCGGTGGACGGCAACCGCAAGGGCCTGACCGGCGAGCTCGTCGGCATCGACGGCGACCAGGTCACGGTAGACGACAAGAAGTCCGGCCGGGTGACTTTCCCGCTGGGCATTATTCATTCCGCAAGGCTGGTCCTCACGGACAAGCTGATCGCCGCAACCCGCCCGCTGGATGTCAGCGGGGCCGACGAGATTGTCGAGGAACAGGAAGACTAAGCCATGGCCAGTGCGATTTCCGCCAACCGCGCCGAGCTGCTCGCGATCGCGAACTCCGTCGCTTCGGAGAAGATGATCGACAAGTCGATCGTCATCGAAGCGATGGAAGAAGCCATCCAGAAGTCGGCCCGCAACCGTTACGGTGCGGAAAACGACATTCGCGCGAAGCTCGATCCGCGCACCGGCGACTTGCGCCTGTGGCGCGTCGTCGAAGTGGTCGAGCATGTCGAGGACTACTTCAAGCAGGTCGACCTCAAGCAGGCCGAGAAGCTCCAGAAGGGCGCCGCGATCGGCGACTTCATCGTCGATCCGCTGCCTCCGGTGGACCTCGGTCGCATCGATGCGCAGTCGGCCAAGCAGGTGATCTTCCAGAAGGTCCGCGATGCCGAGCGTGACCGGCAGTACGAGGAATTCAAGGATCGCGCGGGTGAAGTCATCACCGGCGTCATCAAGTCGGTCGAATTCGGCCACGTGATCGTCAACCTCGGCCGCGCCGAGGGCGTGATCCGCCGCGACCAGCAGATCCCCCGCGAAGCCGCTCGCGTCGGCGAGCGCGTCCGCGCGCTGGTCCTGCGCGTCGAGCGCCAGAACCGCGGTCCGCAAATCTTTCTTTCCCGCGCTCATCCGGACTTCATGAAGAAGCTCTTCGCGCAGGAAGTGCCCGAAATCTACGACGGCGTGATCGAGATCAAGGCCGCTGCTCGCGATCCGGGCTCGCGCGCCAAGATCGGTGTGATCAGCAACGATCACTCGATCGACCCGGTCGGCGCCTGCGTCGGCATGAAGGGTAGCCGTGTCCAGGCCGTCGTGCAGGAACTGCAGGGCGAGAAGATCGACATCATTCCCTGGAGCGAAGACACCGCGACCTTCGTCGTCAACGCGCTCCAGCCCGCGACCGTCAGCCGCGTCGTCATCGACGAGGAAGAGAGCCGCATCGAAGTCGTCGTGCCCGATGACCAGCTGTCGCTGGCGATCGGCCGCCGCGGCCAGAACGTGCGCCTCGCCTCGCAGCTGACCGCCTCGCAGATCGACATCATGACCGAGGCCGAGTCCTCGGAGAAGCGCCAGAAGGAATTCACCGAGCGCTCGAAGATGTTCGAGGAAGAGCTGGACGTCGACGAGACCCTCTCGCAGCTGCTGGTGGCCGAAGGCTTCAGCGAGCTGGAGGAAGTCGCCTACATCGAGCTGAACGAACTGGCCGCGATCGAGGGCTTCGACGAGGAACTCGCCGAGGAACTCCAGAGCCGTGCCCAGGAAGCGCTGGATCGCCGCGAAGAGGCGAGCCGCGAAGAGCGCCGCGCCCTTGGCGTGGAAGATGCGCTGGCCGAACTGCCGCACCTCAACGAGGCGATGCTGGTGGTTCTCGGCAAGGCGGGCATCAAGACGCTCGACGACCTGGCCGATCTGGCCACCGACGAACTGATCGCCAAGAAGCGTTCGGAACAGCGCCGCCGCGACGGTTCGGTGAACCGCCGTGCGCGTGACGAAGACAAGGGCGGCGTGCTCGGCGAGTACGGCCTGAACGAAGAACAGGGTAACGAAATCATCATGGCAGCCCGCGCCCACTGGTTCGAAGACGAACCGGCAACCGAGGAGGCCGCCGATGCGGAATCCTCGCAATGAGCGCGTAAGCTCCGACATCGACGGCACCGGTCCGGAGAGGAAATGCATTCTCTCCGGAGAGACCGGTGCGCGTGAAGACTACATCCGTCTGGCGATCTCGCCGGACGGATTGGTCTTACCCGACATCCACGCGCGTGCCCCCGGGCGCGGCGCGTGGATCGGCGTTTCTCGTTCGGACCTTGAAATTTCGCTCGATAAGGGCAAACTAAAGGGATCGCTGGCGCGCGCCTACAAAGGCGCCGCGCTCACGATCCCGGAAGACCTCGCCGACCGGATCGAACAGGCGCTGATCCGCGCGCTGACCGATCGGCTGGGCCTCGAACTGAAATCGGGCAAGCTCCTCATGGGGTCCGACCGGATCGCGCAGAACGCGCGTGAGGGCCGGGTCACTTGGCTTGCCCATGCCGCCGATGCGAGCGAAGACGGCTCGCGCAAGCTCGACCAGGCCTGGAGAGTCGGGAGCGAGGCGGAAGGAAGCGGTCTCAAGGGCACACGCTTGCCTCTGGACCGAGAGATGCTGTCTGTGGCATTGGGCCGCGACAACGTCGTTCACCTGGCGCTCAACGATCGCGGCTCGGCCAAACGAGTCGCGGCGCAGTTGCAGCGCCTTCTGCATTTCCAGGGGCAGCCCCGCGCCGAGGCGGACGGGGACGGTATGGATGGTGGCACCGGACCGGCGCATCGCGCTGCGCCGGCGGCGACGAATTGAGATCGAAGGGCACGACGAGAGATATGAGCGAGACCGACAACAAACCGACTCTGGGCCGCAAGCCTTTGGGGCTTAAGCGTTCCGTGGAAGCGGGTGAGGTCAAGCAGACCTTCAGCCATGGCCGGACCAACAAGGTCGTGGTCGAGGTGAAGCGCCGCAAGGTGCTCGGCAAGCCCGGTTCCGAGGGTGCCGTCGAGGGCGCTCCGGCTCCGCAGGCGCCTGCGCCACAGGCTGCCGCACCGCAGCCGGCGCCGCAGCGCCCCGCGCCGCCGCCGGCTCCGGCGCGCCGCCCGATTCCCTCGAACGAGACGCCGCAGGAGCGAGTCGCTCGTCTTCAGCGCGAGGCCGAGGAAGCCCGACTCGCCGCGCTCGAAGAAGCGAATCGCCGTGAGCATGAGGAAAAGGTGCGCGCTCTCGAGGAAGAGAAGCGCCGCGCCGAAGAAAATCGCGCCCAGGAAAGCAAGCGCGTGGAAGAAGAGGCTGCTCGCGCGGCCGAAGCTCAGATCGCACAGGAAGCCCCTGCCGCTGCCCCGGAAGCGCCCGCTGAAGCGCCTGCCGAGGCCGCTGCTCCGGAAGCGCCGGCAGCCGTTGCCGAAACGCCCGCACCTGCTGCCGAGGCTCCCGCAGCCGAAGCGCCTCCCGCCAAGGCTCCGGTTGCCGCTGCACCCGTGGCCGCTCCGGCGCCCGCGCCGCGCCGCTTCACCCCGGTCGCCCGTCCTCAGCCGGTGCGCAAGCCCGAGGCTCCCGCCGCTGCGGCGGCTCCGACCGCGGCTCCGGCCCCGGCTGCTGCAAGCACCGCCACGCCGGCCAATACCGGCGGTTCTTCGGCGCCCAAGGCACCGGCCGGCGTCAAGAAGACCAGCGCTCCGCCGCCGCGCAGCACGCCCGAGCGTGACCGCAAGGGTGGCGATCGCCGCCAGTCGGGCAAGCTTACGGTCAACCGTGCGCTGAACGACGACGAGGGCGCCCGCGCCCGTTCGCTCGCCGCGCTTAAGCGCGCCCGCGAGAAGGAGCGCCGCGCGCACTTCGGCGGCCAGTCGCAGCAGCGCGAAAAGCAGGTCCGCGACGTGATCGTCCCCGAGGCGATCACCGTCCAGGAACTGGCGAACCGCATGGCCGAAAAGGGCGCCGACCTGGTGAAGGCGATGTTCAAGATGGGCATGATGGTCACCGTCAACCAGACGATCGACCAGGATACCGCCGAACTGCTCGTCACCGAATTCGGCCACAACATCCAGCGCGTTTCGGAAAGCGATGTCGACATCGATACCTCGACCGACGTCGATGCACCCGAAACCCTGAAGTCGCGTCCTCCGGTCGTCGCCATCATGGGCCACGTCGACCACGGCAAGACCTCGCTGCTCGATGCCCTGCGCGGCACCGATGTGGTGAAGGGCGAAGCCGGCGGCATCACGCAGCACATGGGCGCCTACCAGATCAAGACCAAGGGCGGCGATCTCGTCACCTTCCTGGATACCCCGGGCCACGCCGCCTTCACGCAGATGCGTATGCGCGGTGCCAACGTGACCGACATCGTCATCCTGGTGGTCGCCGCCGACGACGGCATCATGCCGCAGACGATCGAGGCCATCAACCACACCAAGGCCGCCGGCGTGCCGATGATCGTGGCGATCAACAAGATCGACAAGCACGAAGCCAATGCCCAGCGCGTCCGCGAGCGTCTGCTTGAGCACGAGGTCGTCGTCGAGGCAATGTCGGGCGACGTGCAGGACGTCGAAATCTCGGCCAAGACCGGCAAGGGTCTGGACGAGTTGATCGAGAAGATCCTGCTTCAGGCCGAACTCATGGAGCTGAAGGCCAACCCCGACCGCGAGGCCGAGGCGACCGTGATCGAAGCCAAGCTCGACAAGGGCAAGGGTCCGCTGGCGACCGTGCTGGTCAACCGCGGCACCCTGAAGGTCGGCGACATCCTCGTCGTCGGCACCGAAAGCGGCCGCGTGCGTGCGATGCTGGACGACAAGGGCCGTCAGGTGAAGGCGGCGCCGCCGTCGATGCCCGTCGAAGTGCTCGGTATCGGCGGCGTGCCGATGGCCGGTGACCTGCTGACCGTGGTCGAGAGCGAGCAGCGTGCCCGCGAGGTCTCGTCCTATCGTCAGGAACAGGCGACCGCCAAGCGCACTGCCACGGCACCCGCCAGCCTCGACACGATGTTCTCGGCACTGGCTGCCAAGCAGAACGTCATCGAGTATCCGGTGGTGGTCAAGGCGGACGTGCAGGGTTCGGTCGAGGCGATCAACGCCGCGCTGCACAATCTGTCGAACGACGAGATCAAAGTGCGCATCCTGCATTCGGGCGTGGGTGCCATCACCGAGACCGATGTGGCCCTGGCTTCGGCCTCGGGTGCGCCGATCGTCGGCTTCAACGTCCGTCCGAACGCCAAGGCGCGCGAGCAGATCGCGAAGACCAAGACGCCGATGATGTATTACGACGTCATCTACGAACTGACCGCAGAGGTCGCCAAGCAGATGGCCGGCATCTGGGGTCCCGAGCGGATCGAAACGGTCGTCGGCCGCGCCGAAGTCAAGCAGGTCTTCCCGGCCGGCAAGCGCGACAAGGCGGCAGGTCTGCTGGTGGTCGAAGGCTACATCCGAAAGGGTCTCAGCGCGCGTCTTACCCGCAACGACGTCATCGTTTCGGCGACGACGATCTCCTCGCTGCGCCGCTTCAAGGACGACGTGGACGAAGTGCGCGCCGGTCTGGAATGCGGTGTCGTGCTGGCCGACACGAACGACATCAAGGCGGGCGACCACCTCGAAGTCTTCGAAGTCAGCCACCGCGAACGTACCGTCGGCTAAGGCGTTACCCAGACACAGGAACGAGGGCCATCGCCGGAGACATCCGGCGGTGGCCTTCTTCTTTCCGGGCATGTGGATCGCGTGTCAGGAATTTAAACGGAATCCCGCGTGGTGGCACGTTTATGGCTGTCCTGTCGCAACGGCGATGGAAAGGACGGTGATGTCATGTGAGCACGGAAATCGTGGTAATGCTGGTTCTCGGCGAAGCGACCTTTCTGGTCGCACTTCTGCAACTGGTGGTGAAGCTGATCGAGCTGGACCGCCGGTAAGGCGCCGATAGTCGGTAAGGAGGCTGGCGCTGCAACGTCAGTCTCCGATAGAGCCGATCTCTAACAAGAAAACGGGCCCGGATGCTGCAACACCCAGGCCCGGACGGTGATGTGAAAACGTCTACCGTGGTAGGCTAATCATACATTCACCTCCCGGAATTTTCAAGATGACCCGCTACTGTGCCTTTTTCGAATCCCTGACCGTTCGCGGCGACCGTCTGTCGATGGCGGACCTGCGCTATGCCTTCGAGCGCGAGGAACTGGAGAATGCCGAGACGGTGATCTCCAGCGGCAATGTCCTGTTCGATTACGAGGATCGGCCGAGCGAGGGTCTGGAAGACCTGCTGACCTATCTGATGCGCGACCGGTTCGACTTGAAGGCTTTCGTCGCGGTGCGCACACGCGAGGAAATTCGCGCGGCGGTGGAGTCGAACCCGTTCGCGGGGGAGAGCGGCGACAGCTTCGTCCACACCGTGCTGCTGTCGGGTCAGCCGGATCAGGATCGGTTCGACCGGCTCGTGGCCGATCACGGTTCGCTGGGCGGCGAGCGTCTGGCGCTGGGCACGCGCTGCCTGTTCGTGGACTATGCCCGTCCGCCTGCGGAGAGCCTGCTGACGATGGAGTTCATCGAAAAGCGCCTCGGCTGCCGCGGTACGGCGCGCAATGTGCGCTCGCTCGCGCGGATCGTCGCCAAAATGTGAGAAAACGGTGTATCAAACCGGACCGCAGCGGTCCGGAGCCGTAATCACGTGTTGCAAAATGCGGTGATCCGCCCACATGGGACAAAGCCATGGTACGTCAGCAAGTCACGCCCGAACAGCACTCCGTCCGCCTCCTGAAGGTGGGTGAGCAGGTGCGTCACGTCCTTTCGGAAATCCTCACGCGCCAGCAGGTCCACGACGCGACGCTGAGCGCGCATTCGGTGTCCGTCACCGAAGTGCGCATGACGCCCGATCTGCGCATGGCTACGGTCTACGTGAAGCCGCTGCTGGGCGAGGACGAGGAAGGGGTGCTCAAGGCGCTGCGCACGCATACAGCCTTCTTCCAGCGCGAGGTCGCGCAGCGGCTGAAGCTCAAGTTCGCCGCCAAGATCCGCTTCCTTCCGGACGAGACGTTCGACGAGGCGAGCCGCATCGATGCCCTGCTCAACGATCCGCGCGTGAAGCGGGATCTCGATTAGGATTGAGGGTTATCGCAGTCAGCCGCTCTCGAAGGTCAGGCTGACGCGATCCCAGCGGCCCTGCGCGAGATCGGCCGGGCTGATCCGGAACCGGTAGAGCCGGGACCCGTCCCAGTCCCATCCCATCATGTCGTCCTGCGCGAGTTGCAGAAGCAGCACCTCGGCGCGGCGATCGGGATTGCCGAACATGCCGTGCTGGTGACGACCCGCCAGTCGGTATCCGGCGTTGATGCGCGCCAGTTCCGCATCGCCGACGTGCGCCAGCGCTTCCGGCGGGCCGGAAATCATCGCGCGCAAGGTGAAAGTCGCCAGTTCGGGCAGGTCTTTCGGAGCATAAGCCCGCACGAGGTCGGCGCAGTCGCGTTCGACATGGGCGAGAACATCGCGAAGCACGGCGAACTCGTCCCGCGTCAGCACGCCCCATGGCTCGCGCTCTTCGGTGAAGTGGTCCATCGCCGCCGAGACCCGCGCCAGCGCATCATACTGGGCTTTGTGCTCGCGCAGCCGGGCGTCCTCGCGGTCGAGTGCACGCTGGGCGGTCTCGAGCAGCAGGGGTGTCGCCGCCGGATCGGCGCCGAGCAGTTCCAGATTCTCGCGCGCGTCGCTGGTGCGGGCCTTGCGCCGGCCGGTGAGGCGCGAGGCTTCATGGAGTGCGAGGCGATAGCAATCCGCAAGATGGATGACGCCGTGCCACCAGATCCGCTCGACCGGCTCGGCTGCTGCCAATGGACCGTCGCGTGGCGGATAGCGGCGTGCCAGCCACGCCGAGATTGCTTGCGCCCCCGTGCCTTCGCTTCCCGGCAGTTGCTCAAGCACGTCGACGGCGAAAGCCTCTACCGGCCAGAACGGGAAAAAACCATGTTCGAAGTCTTCGGGCGGGCTGGTGAAATCGTGATTCCCCGCAGGCACCGGAACCACCGCGCCGGAGCCGAGGAAGAACGCCAGCGAGCCGGTGCGCGGCAGCGGCACTTCGGGGCAGGTCCGGGCGATGTCCGCGAGATCGATCTGCGCGGCGAAAGGCAGTGGCGTCCCGTCCCGGCCGCGCGGCCAGGGGGTGTCTCCCAGTCTGGGCAGACCGCCCAGCCAACTGAGGTCGTCGAACCAGTCGCGCGTGCGCTGGCGTGGTTTGCGGATCAGCACGACCGGGCGCGGCATCGGCGCATCGGCGGTTTGCGATCCGCCGATACGGTGTTCCTCCGGTAGCGGCTCCGGTCGCCAGACCGGGCCGGGCAGGGGCGATGCGTTTTGGTGGCGGCCAAGGCGCAAGGGCAGCGCCAGCACCGGCAGGCAGAGCAGAGCACCCAGCACCAGTGGCCCGGCGACCGCACCTTTATAGCCGAGGATCGCGACGAGACCAGCCGCCCCGCCGTCGAGGAAGCGCGCCGTCTCTCGCCAGGAAGCATCGGCGGAAGGCGCGAGCGGGGCATCGATGACGTAGCCGGAAACCAGTCCGGCCAGCGTGACGATCACGGCGACGGCGATCCACCTCTTCATGCCCAACTCCCCGCCAAGCTCTCACGAACCCGCGGGATTAGATAACGGCGCGCGGTTTCATTCAAGCGGGGACAATCGCCACAGGCGCGGTGCGGGGCGGCATGGGGCGTGTTATCCCCAGCAACGATGGCCAAACTCTATTTCTACTATGCCAGCATGAATGCCGGGAAGTCGGCGACGTTGCTTCAGGCGAACTTCAACTATCACGAGCGGGGCATGCGCACGATGCTCTGGACCGCCGGGATCGACGACCGTAGCGGCGAACGTGGCGAGGATTTCGCGATCGAGAGCCGCATCGGCCTCCATGCCCAGGCCCATCGCTTCCAGCAGGATACCGATCTCGTCGCCCAGGTTCGCGCGGTCCATGCGGTGGAGCCGCTGTCCTGCGTCCTGGTTGACGAGGCGCAGTTCCTCACCCCGGAGCAGGCCTGGCAATGCGCCCATGTCGCCGACCGCGAGAACATTCCGGTGCTCTGCTATGGGCTGCGCACCGATTTTCGAGGCGAGCTGTTCCCCGGATCGGCAGTGCTATTGGGTATCGCCGATGCCCTGATCGAGCTGAAGGCGGTGTGCCACTGCGGCCGCAAGGCGACGATGAACTTGCGCGTCGATGGCGCAGGCGCAGCGGTGCGCGAGGGCGCGCAGACCGAGATCGGCGGCAACGACCGCTACGTCGCGCTCTGCCGCAAGCATTTCGGGGAAGCCATGGGATGTTGAGCGCATTGCGCACCGCCCTCTGCACACCTAGATCACGATCATGAACCAGACCCTGCTGGACGCTGCGGCGCTCATCGTTCCCCTGATCCTCGCCATCGTCTTCCACGAAGTCTCGCATGGCTGGACCGCGCTGGCGCTGGGCGATCCGACCGCGCAGGAGCAGCGGCGCCTCTCGCTCAATCCCTTGCGGCACGTCGATCCGTTCGGAACGGTGATCCTGCCCGGCTCTCTGGCGCTGGCGGGCGCGCCGATCTTCGGATGGGCCAAGCCGGTGCCGGTCGACCGCTGGCGCCTGCGCGATCCGCGCCGGGGCATGATGGTCGTGGCGGCGGCGGGGCCGGGGTCCAACCTCGTGCTGGCGGCGATCGGCGCGGTGCTGCTGGGGCTGCTGGTCCGGTTTGCGGGATCGGCGGATAGCGCGGTGCTGGAATTCGTCGCCAAGAACTTCAGCAATTTCATCATGATCAACGTGTTCCTCGCGCTGTTCAACCTGCTGCCGATCCCGCCGTTCGACGGATCGCACATCATCGAGGGGCTGTTGCCGCGCGGAATGGCCGAGGGCTATGCGCGGCTGCGGCCTTACGGATTTCCGCTGCTGATCGTGCTGCTGCTGGTGGTGCCCTACTTCTTCCCGCAGTGGGGCATCGTCGGCAGACTGGTCGCGCCGCCGGTCATGTGGGCGACGGGGCACTATTTCGCGCTGGCCCAGTTCGTGGCGGGTGTCTGACCCTCGGCAGGCGTTGACAAACCCGGCCCGCGCGACTTGGGGGAAGGCATGACTTCCACGCCCGCAACCCGCCCGGCCCCTCATGGCTGGATCATCCTCGACAAGCCGCTCGGCCTCGGTTCCACGCAGGCGGTCGCCGCCGTGAAGCGCAATCTGCGCGAGGCGGGCTATGGCAAGAAGGTCAAGGTCGGCCACGGCGGCACGCTCGATCCCCTGGCGACCGGCATCCTGCCCGTCGCACTGGGAGAAGCGACCAAGCTGACCGGGCGGATGCTCGATGCCAGCAAGATCTACGAGTTCACCGTGCGCTTCGGCGAGGAGACCGACACGCTGGACCTCGAGGGCAAGGTCATCGCCACCAGCGAGGTGCGGCCTTCGCATGCCGAAGTGGAAGCGGTGCTGCCGCGCTTCACCGGCCCGATCGAGCAGGTGCCGCCGATCTACTCGGCACTGAAGGTCGATGGCGAGCGTGCCTACGACCTCGCGCGTGCCGGGCAGGAAGTGGAATTGAAGTCGCGCAGCGTGACAGTTTACGAACTGAGCCTTGAGCGATTCGATGCGGAAGAGGGGGCAACTCTGCGCGCCCATGTCTCCAAGGGCACCTACATCCGTTCCCTTGCACGCGACATCGCACAGGCCTTGGGAACATGCGGAACAGTGTCCATGCTGCGCCGCGTGAAGGCCGGTCCGTTCGACCTGTCTCACGCGATTTCGCTGGACAAATTGAACGAAATCGGCAAGGGCGCTGCGCTTGAACAGATACTCTTGCCACTTGAGGTGGGGCTGGACGACATCCCGGCCATCGACCTCGGTTCGGAGCAGGCAAGAGCGGTCCGACAGGGCCGCGTTCTGACCGAACTGCCCCATGAAGACGGGCTCTACTGGGCGCGAGAAGGGATCACTCCCGTCGCGCTGATGGAGCTTTCGGGCGGAGAAGCCCGCGTCGTCAGAGGGTTCAACCTATCGGATGTCGCGGAGTAAAGTACTATGTCGGTTACCGCTGAAAAGAAGCAGGACATCATTTCGGACAACGCACGCGTCGCTGGCGACACGGGCAGCCCGGAAGTTCAGGTCGCGATCCTCACCGAGCGCATCCGCAACCTGACCGAGCACTTCAAGGCTCACCACAAGGACAACCACTCGCGTCGCGGTCTGCTGGCCATGGTCAACAAGCGCCGCTCGCTGCTCGACTACCTGAAGAAGAAGGACGTCGCGCGGTACAACGCACTGATCCAGAAGCTGGGTCTGCGTAAGTAAGACTTAACGGGAAGCGGCCCCTAGCGGGCCGCTTCTTGCATCAGGGGTACGTCCGCAATTCGGCGGCAGGCCCAGGGGCTCAAAGCGGCTCCACACCGGACCGGGACGGCATACCCGGCAGAAAACCCCGCCGTTGCAATAGGGCCGGTGGGCTGAGGAAAACCTCTTATGTTCGACGTCAAAACCGTAAGCATGGAGTGGGGCGGCAAGACCCTCACTCTCGAAACCGGCCGCGTGGCCCGTCAGGCCGACGGCGCGGTCCTCGCCACCTACGGCGAAACGGTCGTGCTCTGCGCGGTTACCGCCGCCAAGTCGGTGAAGGAAGGCCAGGACTTCTTCCCGCTGACCGTGCACTACCAGGAAAAGTTTTCGGCCGCCGGCCGCATTCCGGGTGGCTTCTTCAAGCGTGAACGCGGCGCCACCGAAAAGGAAACGCTGACCAGCCGCCTGATCGACCGCCCGGTCCGTCCGCTGTTCCCTGAAGGTTTCTACAACGAAATCAACGTCATCGCCCAGGTCCTGAGCTTTGACGGCGAGACCGAGGCCGACATCGTCGCGATGATCGCCGCTTCGGCCGCGCTGACCATCTCGGGCGTGCCCTTCATGGGCCCGATCGGCGCCGCGCGCGTCGGCTTCGTCGATGGCGAATACACGCTGAACCCGAAGCAGACCGCCGCCCTCACCGACGGCCGTCTGGACCTCGTCGTCGCCGCCACCGGCGATGCCGTGATGATGGTCGAATCGGAAGCCAAGGAGCTTACCGAGGAAGAGATGCTGGGTGCCGTCGTGTTCGCGCATGACGAGATCAAGAAGGTCGTCAACCTCATCATCGATCTGGCCGAGCAGGCTGCCAAGGAACCCTGGGACATCGACCTGTCGGACAACACGGCCGACATCAAGGCGAAGCTCAAGAAGGCCGTCGGCAAGGACGTCACCGCCGCCTACAAGCTGACCGACAAGTCGAAGCGCTCCAATGCCCTGAACGCCGCGCGCGCCAAGGCCAAGGAAGCTTTCGCGGACGAAACCCCGCAGACGCAGATGGTCGCCATCAAGACCATGAAGAAGCTGGAAGCGGAAATCGTGCGCGGCGCCATCCTCAAGGACGGCAAGCGCATCGACGGCCGCACGCTGGAGCAGGTCCGCCCGATCGAAGCGATCGTCGGCTTCCTGCCGCGCACCCACGGTTCCTCGCTGTTCACCCGCGGTGAAACGCAGGCGATCTGCACCACCACGCTGGGCACCAAGGACGCCGAACAGATGATCGACGGCCTCGAAGGCCTGTCGTACTCGTCGTTCATGCTGCACTACAACTTCCCGCCCTACTCGGTCGGCGAAGTGGGCCGCTTCGGCGCTCCGGGCCGCCGCGAAGTCGGCCACGGCAAGCTGGCATGGCGCGCGCTGCACCCGGTGCTGCCCTCGAAGGAAGACTTCCCCTACACGATCCGCGTTCTCTCGGACATCACCGAGTCGAACGGTTCGTCCTCGATGGCCACCGTCTGCGGTGGTTCGCTGTCGATGATGGACGCCGGCGTGCCGCTGGTCCGTCCGGTCTCGGGCATCGCCATGGGCCTGATCCTGGAAGGCAAGGACTTCGCCGTCCTGTCGGACATCCTGGGTGACGAAGATCACCTTGGCGACATGGACTTCAAGGTCGCGGGTACCGAAGCCGGTATCACCACGATGCAGATGGACATCAAGATCGCGGGTATCACCCGCGAGATCATGGCCAAGGCGCTGGAGCAGGCCAAGGCTGGCCGCGCGCACATCCTGGGCGAGATGACCAAGGCCCTCGGTTCGGCCCGTACCGAACTTTCGGTTCACGCACCGCGCATCGAGACGATCCAGATCGACAAGTCGAAGATCCGTGACGTCATCGGCACCGGCGGCAAGGTGATCCGTGAGATCGTCGCCGAAACCGGCGCCAAGGTCGACATCGACGACGAAGGCGTGATCAAGATCTCGTCCTCCGACATCGCACAGATCGAAGCCGCCAAGAAGTGGATCCTCGGCATCGTCGAGGAAGCGGAAGTCGGCAAGATCTACACCGGCAAGGTCGTCAACATCGTCGACTTCGGTGCTTTCGTGAACTTCATGGGTGGCAAGGACGGTCTCGTCCACGTCTCCGAAATGAAGAACGAGCGTGTCGAAAAGCCGACCGACGTCGTCAAGGAAGGCCAGGAAGTCAAGGTCAAGGTCCTCGAGATCGATCCGCGCGGCAAGGTTCGCCTGTCGATGCGCGTCGTCGACCAGGAAACCGGCGCCGAACTGGAAGACACCCGTCCGGCCCGCGAACCGCGCGAACCGCGCGGCGATCGTGGTCCGCGCGAGGATCGCGGCGGTGATCGTCGTGGTCCGCGTCGTGACGGCGGCCGTGGCGGCAACGACCGTGGTCCGCGCGGTGAAGGCCGGGGCGATCGCGGTCCCCGTGGTCCGCGCGGCGACAACAACGGCGGCGGCGATCCCGACCACATGCCGGCGTTCCTGAAGGAGGACTGATCGCATAGCGATCGGCCTTTCAGGACCCGAAAAGACGAAGGGGCCGCAGCGATGCGGCCCCTTTTTCGTGCTCGCTATGAAAATTCCCGATCTTCGTCATTGCGAGCGAGGCGAAGCAATCCAGCCAACTCTGGATTGCCGGTCGGCTTCGCCTCCTCGCAAGGACTAATGGGGCTTGGGGCGCCCGCGCGGTCGGGGGCTGTTCCCCCTCAGTTCGCCGCAGCCAGCCGGGGTGCGCCCTTGTCTTCACCGCGCACGCGGCGCGGGGCGGTGACGACGCGGTTCTTGCCCGCCTGCTTGGCGGCATAGAGCGCGCTGTCGGCCATGGTCACGACGTCGCCCGCGCCCGTCGCCGTCTCGGGCACGGTGGCGATGCCGAAGGAGGCGCTGACCTGCGCGCCATGCGCGGCCGAGAGTGCCTCCACCCGCTGGCGCAGCAGTTCGGCCTTGGCGGCGGCATGTTCGAGGCTGCACTTGGGCATGATGACCAGCAGCTCCTCGCCGCCGTAGCGGGCGATTACGTCCGAGGGGCGCAGGGTGCTGACAAGCTGTCCCGCCACGTCGCGCAGCACCGCATCGCCCTTGGCATGGCCGTGGTCGTCGTTGAGGCGCTTGAAGTTGTCGAGGTCGATCATCAGCACCGAGATCGAAGTGCCGGTGCGCTGCGCCAGGTTGATGTAGCGCTCAAGCGCATCCTCCATGTAGCGTCGGTTGTAGAGGCCGGTCAGCGGATCGCGGAGAGACTGGGTGCGCAGCTTCTCGCGCAAGGCGATGTTGGACAGCGCGAGCGAGATCGAATCCGCCAGTGCCCGCGCGATCCGGGTAACGTCCTGAAGCTGCTCGCGGGCATTGGCGGCCTCGCTGGCGAGCACGAGCAGCCCGAACACCTGACCGCGCGCCATCATCGGCACTTCGATGCTGGAGGCCTTGCCGATCGCGTGCGGGCAGCAGAGCGTGCCGACCTGTCCGCCGTGAACCTGCCGATCGTTGACATGCGGCTTGCCGCGTTTGAGCGCCCAGCAGGTCTCGGGAAACAGCGTAGGCGCCGGGGCGAAGGCCTGCCTTTGGCTCCACGACTGTGCCAGGTCCAACCGGTCTCGCGAATTGTTGAAGAGGTAGAGCGCCCCGTCGAGGTCCGGCAGCAGGCGCCGGGCGCTTGCCATCAGTACGGCCCCGGCATCCTCCTTGTCGTCGGCAGCCTGGAGCATGTCGGTCATCGCGAACAGCTCTTCGACTTGCGCGCGCGCCGCGCTGGCCTGCGCGACCAGCGTCAGGTGTCCGTCGAGTTCGGCAACCGCCCGCCTTCCGTAGCGAATGCCGACGCTCAACGTGAACAGGGCCGTCACCGCGGCGAACCCGGCGAGCGCCCGCGATAGCGTGCCGTGGGTAAGAAAGCTCGCGACGGCACTGATCGCGCAGGCGAACTGGACCGCATGGACCGCCATCCGCGCCATGGTCATCGTCCTGTCCGGCGAGAACATCCCCGGCGATGGAATACTGTCGAAATTTTCCATCCGCACCCTGCCTGCCTCGAAACGGACAAGATATCGCCTGACAGCTAACGAACCGTAACAAACAGCATTAAGATGAAGTTATTATGGATTAACTTCAGGTAATTGCGCAAAGGAGTGGGCTGGAATTGGTATGCTGCGCGGTTTCTTTTTTGTCTGCTTTTTCGCCTTACGCCCCGACAACCCGCAGCGTCATGCGTGAAGAACCGTAAGGCGCGACGAGCGCCGCAGCACGCTTCCAGTCACCGCGTAGCCAGTCTTCATGTGCTTCGGGCGGAAGGATCACCGGCATCGTGTCGCGACCTTCGGCGCGCAAGGCGGCGTTGGCTTCGCAGGTGAGCAGCGCGAAGCTGGGCACTTCGCTGTCCTTCCACACGCCCGCCATCGCGAAGATCGGCTGGTCGGAGGCGCCGAACCAGCACTGGCGGCGCTTGCCGTCGCGCGGATCGACCTTGCCCCATTCCATGAAGGCACTGGCGGGAACGAGGCAGCGGAACTCGCTGTTGCGCAAGTTGCCGATCCAGAACGGGCTTTCCAGATTGCGGACGGTGAGGATGCCGTGGCGCCGCTCATCCCACCCCTGAGGAGGTGGCGGTACGCCCCAGAGGCGGGGGACCATCCGGCGCGGCAGGCGCTTTTCCGGGCGCGGGCCCGCCACGAATTCGCGCCCCATGGTGATGACAGGGGCAAACCCGCCCGCTGAAACCGAGCCGCCGGGCCAGGGATCGTCGCCCGCATCGAAGCCGAAAGTACGGGCAACGTCGCGGGCGGGCGCGTCAAGGCGATAGATCATCGGCATGTCTGTTCGAGGCCCTAGACGGCTGGAAAAGCCGCGTCTATCGTCCGCCCATCCCCGGGGAGCTTGTGCCCAAGGCTTTCGAATCCGAAAGCCGAACGGAAACAAATGGCTGAGAGGGGCAGGTCACGCTGCCCGACCCGTTGAACCTGAACCCGTTAACACGGGCGGAGGGAAGGGCGGGCCACAGGACTCTTCTGTCGCGACCTTTCTTTCGTCCATAAGCCGAAGGAAAATCGCTTATGGCCGACATCAATTCCAAATTGGAAATCGGCGTTACCACCGGACCCATTCGCGGGTCGAAGAAGATTCACGTCGGGCCGCGTGGCGTCGCCATGCGGGAAATTCACCTTGAACCCGGTTCGGGCGAGGCGCCCGTGCGCGTTTACGACACTTCCGGCCCCTATACCGATCCGAGTGTCACCATCGACATTGCCGCCGGTCTTGCGGTCAAGCGCCGCGAGTGGATCGTGGCACGCGGCGATGTCGAGGACTACGACGCCCGCGCTGTGAAGCCGGAAGACAACGGCCAACTCGGACCTGATCGTTCGGGAGGCGTCCCGGCGTTCCCCAACGTGGTGAAGCGCCCGCTGCGCGCCAAGCCGGGCATGAACGTCAGCCAGATGTACTACGCTCGCCGGGGCATCATCACGCCGGAGATGGAATACGTCGCCGAGCGTGAGAACCTCGGCCGCGCGATGCTGAAGGAATATGCGCGCGACGGGCAGGACTGGGGCGCGGCGATCCCGGACTATGTCACCCCCGAATTCGTGCGCGAGGAAGTGGCGCGCGGCCGGGCGATCATCCCCTCCAACATCAACCACCCCGAAAGCGAGCCGATGGCGATCGGCCGCAATTTCCTGGTCAAGATCAACGCCAATATCGGCAATTCCGCCGTCGCCTCGGACGTGGCGAGCGAGGTGGACAAGATGGTCTGGTCGATCCGCTGGGGGGCGGATACGGTGATGGACCTCTCGACGGGCCGCAACATTCACGACACCCGCGAATGGATCATCCGCAACTCGCCCGTGCCGATCGGCACCGTGCCCATCTATCAGGCGCTGGAAAAGGTCGGCGGCATTGCCGAGGACCTGACCTGGGAAGTGTTCCGCGACACCCTGATCGAACAGGCCGAGCAGGGCGTGGATTACTTCACCATCCACGCCGGCGTGCGCCTGCCGTTCGTGCCGCTCGCGGCCAAGCGCGTGACCGGCATTGTCAGCCGGGGCGGCTCGATCATGGCGAAGTGGTGCCTCGCCCATCATCGGGAATCGTTCCTCTACGAACGCTTCGACGAGATCACCGAGATCATGAAGGCCTACGACGTCGCCTATTCGCTGGGTGACGGGTTGCGCCCCGGCTCGATCGCGGACGCCAATGACGAGGCGCAGTTCGCCGAACTCTACACCCTTGGCGAACTGACCAAGCGCGCCTGGGCGCAGGACGTGCAGGTGATGATCGAGGGGCCGGGCCATGTGCCGATGCACAAGGTGAAGGAGAACATGGAAAAGCAGCTCGAGGCTTGCGGCGAGGCGCCGTTCTACACCCTCGGGCCGCTCGTGACCGACATTGCGCCGGGCTACGACCATATCACCAGCGGCATCGGCGCGGCCATGATCGGCTGGTACGGCACGGCGATGCTCTGCTACGTCACGCCCAAGGAACACCTCGGCCTGCCGGACCGCGACGACGTGAAAGTCGGTGTCGTCACCTACAAGCTGGCCGCCCATGCCGCCGATCTGGCCAAGGGGCACCCGGCCGCCAAGGTCCGCGACGATGCCCTGTCCCGCGCCCGGTTCGAGTTCCGCTGGCGCGACCAGTTCAACCTCAGCCTCGATCCCGACACCGCCGAGCAGTACCACGACCAGACGCTTCCGGCGGAAGGCGCCAAGTCCGCGCATTTCTGCTCGATGTGCGGGCCGAAGTTCTGTTCGATGAAGATTTCGCAGGAAGTGCGGGACTTTGCCGCCAAGCAGAACCAGCCCTCGACCGGCTTCATCGCGGCCGAGGAAGGCGGCAAGCTGGCGATCCTTGAGGCCGAGGCGGGCATGGCCGAGATGAGCAAGGTGTTCAGGGAAACCGGCAGCGAACTCTACATGGGATCCGGCGGCCGCGAGCACGATTGAGGCGCTAACCGGCTGAACGGTCGCCAAACTCTTTGTCGTCCCCGCGAAAGCGGCCCTCCGCTTTCTTCCCGGCCCCTATACGGGAAGAATAGCGGAAGGGTGCCTTCGCGAGGGCGACGAAGAGTGCTAGGGTCGGACCTCCAAGGAGATCCGATTTCATGCGCACCCCCGCCGACGACTGGATGAAACTGGCGCACGACAGCTACAGGCTCTGGGCCGATTCGATGATCGTTATCGGCATGCGGACGACGGACATGATGACCGGGCGCGGCAGCAACCGCGAAAACATGCTCATGGTCACGGAAAAGCTTCAGGCCAATGCCGAACTGGCGATCAAGCTGGCCACCGGCGGCCTCGCGTCTCCCGAAAAGACCGCGCACAAGGCCGTCCGCCACTATCGCAAGCGCGTGACCGCGAATCGTCGCCGCCTTTCGCGGGCCAAGCCCCGGTGAGCGCGCAAGGCTCCGGCACGATCCATATCGGCATCGGCGGCTGGAGCTATGATCCCTGGCGCGAGACGTTCTATCCCAAGGGCGTCTCCAAGGCGCGCGAACTCGAATATGTCGGCCAGCACCTCACCGGCACGGAGATCAACGCCACGTTCTACGGCCGCCAGAAACCGGCCAGCTTCGCCAAGTGGCGCGATACGGTGCCGGACGGGTTCAAGTTCGCGCTCAAAGGTTCGCGTTACTGCACGAACCGCAAGAACCTCGCCGAAGCGGGAGAGAGCGTCACCAATTTCATCGAGCAGGGGATCGTCGAACTCGGCGACAGGCTGGGCCCGATCAACTGGCAACTGGCCGCCACCAAACGGTTCGACCCCGACGAGATCGCCGCCTTCCTCGCCCTGCTGCCGGCGAGCCATGAGGGCGTCGCTCTGCGCCACGCCATCGAACCGCGTCACGAGAGCTTCGACGATCCGGCCTTTCTCGATCTCGCCCGCAAGGCCGGTGTCGCCGTCATCCTTGCCGAAAGTTCCAAGTACCCGGCCTTTACGGAGGCCGCCGAGGCAGGCCCCTTCGTCTACGCCCGTCTCCAGAACGCGCAGGCCGGGATCGAGCAGGGCTACCCTGACGCCGAACTGGATCTCTGGACCGGACGCGCCCAGGAATGGTCGCAATCAGGGCGCGATGTGTTCCTGTTCTTCATCAACGGCGCAAAGGAACGGGCACCGGCAGCGGCGATGGCGTTGATCGCCAAGCTTGCGGATCGACGAGGCGAAGGCGTTTCTTGATCCGGCCGCAATTTCCGGTGTCTACCTGAAACCTGCCATTCTGGAACCGTCCACATTGCCGTCGTAAGATGAGCAGGCTCTCGGAAAACCGCCGTTCGATGGGAGCCTCTCGCCCATTCGCAAAGGCTAAAAGGTTTGAAGCGCGGCGCGATGTCACCATTCGGAACCTCGCGCCTTCCCCTTCGTTGTAGCCGCCATGAAAAATCTTCTCACCGCATCGGTTCTCGCCGTCGCTCTTGCGGCCTGTTCGTCCGAGCCTGCCAAGGCGCCGGAACAGCCCAGCGATACGGCCACCTCTTCCGCCACGACGGACGAAACCGTCTCCGAAGCGCCTGTCGCCACGCCCATGGCCACTGCCGATCCCAAGGTGCTGTCGCTGGAAGGGCTGGGAGATCTTAAGATCGGCCAGGCGGTGCCTGCAGGGTCGTCCTGGGCCGAGCGCGGGGCGCAGCAGAGCGATGCCTGCCGCACGGTGACCTCGCCAGACTATCCGGGCGTTTACGCCATCGTCGAGCAAGGCAAAGTGCAACGCATCACGCTTGGCCAGCGCTCCGAGGTCACACTGGTCGAAGGGATCGGTGTCGGCTCCAGCGAGGCCGATGTGAAGAAGTGGTTCGCGGGCTTCCGGGAGGAACCGCACCAGTATGAGGGCTCTCCGGCAAAGTATCTCACGGCGCCCAATGCCGGAAGCGGCGACCCTGCACTCCGGTTCGAGATCGGGCAGGACGGGAAGGTCAAGCTGATCCACGTCGGAACGATGCCGGTGCTGGGGTATGTCGAGGGCTGTTCCTGAGAAACAGGAATTTTCGACTTCCCGCGCGCCAGACCCGCCAGCTTTCGTGTAAGGCCCTTGGTCTTACTTCGAAGCACGAAAGCCCTGCGATGAATCACTATCTGCTGACCTACCATCTCGCGCCGGACTATCTGGAGCGCCGTCCGCAGTATCGCGAGCCGCATCTGGCGCTGGGCTGGGCGGCGGTGGAACGCGGAGAACTGGTGCTCGGCGGGGCGGTGGAGGACCCGGTCGATACCGCACTGCTGCTGTTTGCAGGCGAGGGGCCGGAACCGGCAGAGGCTTTCGCCAGGGCCGATCCTTATGTGACCGAAGGCATTGTCGAGCGCTGGACGGTACGACGCTGGGCCACGGTCGTCGGGAAATCGGCGGCCAATCCCGTCCGTGCCGACGGTCACGCGTGAGCGCGGCGGAACTCGCGATCCGTTCCCGGCGGGCGGCATTCAACCGGGCGATCGCCGAGGGCGACGCCGCTGCCATCGGGCCGATCCTCACGCGGGACTGCGTGATGGTGACGGGCACCGACAGCGCGCTGATCTCGGGGCGGATGGGGCAGGTTAAAGTCTGGCGCCGCGAGTTCGCGGGCGCGGCGCGGCTGGTCTACACCCGCACGCCGGAGCAGGTCACGGTCTCGCCGGTCGAGCCGATCGCTATGGAGTACGGGCGCTGGGAGGGCATAGACAGCACTTCCGACGTGTTGGCGGCGTCCGGGACCTATACGGCCAAGTGGCGCGAGTTGGGCGGCCAGTGGGTAATCGAGGCGGAAGTCTTCCTGACGCTGGCCTGAGGACGGATCCGTCAGGCGCCCTCGCGCTCGGCGGCGAGGACATCGGCGGCGGCTCCGGCGGCACGGGCGGCCGATTCGGCGGCGGAATCGCGGCCGGGGGGCAAGGGGCTTGCCGAGCCGGATTTCCGCAGCGCGGTCGGCTGCGGCATGTAGCCCTGCGGGGCGGGCAGGGCGCGCGGCTGGGCGGCGATGAAGCGGGGCGCATCACCGCCGCCGTCTTCGTCGCTCCAGCGCGGAGCGGGAGCGGAGTAACCGTCATCGGCCCAGCCGGGACCGCCGAGCATGACCATGCGCCCGCGCGGAGGGCCGAAACCGGAGTGGTCGCTGCCGGTATAGTCGTCGTCGGAGAGAGCGTAACCCTGCTCTTCCTCTGCGGCATAGGCGCGATCGCCGCGCGAAGACTGGCGCGCCTCACCGCCTAGGGCATAGCCTTCCGGATACTTCTGCATCCGGCCGGTCGTCATGCCCGCAACGACCACGCCTGCGCCGACGCCGCCTGCGGCCAGCACCAGGAACCATTTGCCGAAACCCATTTCAACTCCACGTCATGCCAGCCTCACCTTCCCAATATAGGCCTATCCGAGGCCCGATGTCGGTGAGGTGAATGGTTTTGGCGGCTAATGCTCTGGGCAATGGGGATTATACCTATGCCCGTGAAAAGGAACCGTTCATCTCGCAGTGACATGGTGAACGCATGTTTACGAAACGGTCAGACGCCTATTCGCTCACGCCCTGCTGGTTCTCGCGCGTCCACGAACCCGATGGACGGCGGGAGCGGGAGGACGACGGAACGCTGATTTGCACTTGCCGCTACTGCCGCAAGCGTATCCGATCGCGCGAGGGCAAGACCTGGAACCTGGCGGACGGCCTCGATCTCGATGCTCTGGCCGCCTCCTGCATTTCCAGCCATTTCAGCGTGATCGACGTCGAGGAATGGATGGTCCTGGCGCGCTACAAGGTACCGCCGGATTCGGACGAACTCGCCATCGAGGAAATGCGGGGCATGATTGCAGCCAAGCACGGCTTCGAGGAAGGCAGCGATCTGGAAATCCGCCTGATCCGGCACGAGGAGGTACTTCAGAAACGGCATTGAAAGCCGGGTTCCCGGCACCAAAAAGGGCGCTCACCCGGCTGGGGAGCGCCCTTTTTCATTCAGGCCGAAGCCCTGATAAGCTGCCTTACTCGGCAGCGGCCTGGGCCAGGGCGCCCTTGGCGTCGGCGAGGCGGAAGTTCACGTTGCGCGAGTTGTAGGTGCCGGTCACGCGGTTGCCCGAAACGTAAAGGCGGAAGGGAACCTGGCCCTGGGCGGTGCCGGAGATCACGGTAACCTTGCCCTTCTGCTCGGTCGTGTAGTTGTAGTGCACGCCGTCGTGCGAGAAATCGCGCGTTTCATCAGCGTAGGCAGTGGTGGCGGCAACGGCGGCGAAAGCGGCGCCAGCGGCAAAAACGGTCTTCAGCATGGCAAAATCCTTAGTCTCAGCGATAGGAGATTGCCTTGGGCACCCCTTATCTTGTTGCAGTGCAACATGTCTGTCGGGGGCTGCCGTCGCAATGGCATTACTTGCCACTGGTGTTGCACAAAGTGCAACTCCGCAAATTCCTGCGACGATTGATTGTGTTAGCGGTAACTGGAATGCCGGAAAAAATGGCCCTGACCTAAAGTTTCGTGGATTCGGCGCGGAACCAACGTTCTCTTTCGGGCGAATCGGTGGCCGTTGAGGAGGATGCGGCGCTTCGCAGGAGGTCTCGATTGCGCGATTTGCGTGAGGCCGATAGAAGTCGGGCCATGAAGAAAGCTCATGCAGCCATGCGATGTGTCAGGTTTGGATACGTGGTGGCTCTGGGAGCCGTTTTCGCAGTGGCGGCTTGCCATGGCGGCGGGAAGGACATGCCGGGAGACGCCGGGGACCACGTGCCCTTCCACGAAATCGATGTTGGAGACACCGTTCACTTTCTTGGTACGGAACCGTTCTGGGGTGGCGACGTAACCGGCAAGCGGATGACCTATTCCACGCCCGACTCAAAAACGGGCGAGATCATCCCGGTCACGCGCTTTGCCGGGCGCGGCGGGCTGTCGTTCACCGGGATGCGCGGCGGTGCCGAACTGACATTGGCGGTCGCACCGGCGCAATGCAGCGACGGGATGTCCGATCGTGCCTATCCCTTCACGGTAATGCTGAAAATCGGTGAAGAGACCCGGCAGGGCTGTGCCTGGACGGATCGTCAGCGGCCGAGCGGCGGGGAAACTTCAGGCGCCTCCGGGCCGCGCTGAGCGTCCGGACGGGGCGAAGAGGCGGCTTCGCGGGGCGTCTGGGCCGCTGTCGGCGGATCGTCCGCCTCGGCCCCGGCAGGCAGGCAAGCGCCCGCCAGGCCTCCGAGCGCGATGGCGGCGACCACCGCGCCGAGCATGGGAATCTTCATTGGCGTCTTCATCGGCAATGTGGTTCTCCGATTGCCCCCTTCCGAGAGTAAAACGCCTGAAATTCCGGGCCGTTCCGTGGAGGGCGGCCGGGGACCCCATTCAGCGCTTGCGCACGAATTCCGCGCGCAGGACCAGGCCCTTGATGCCGGGGTACTTGCAGTCGATCTCCTGCGGATCGCCGGTCAGACGGATCGCCTTGATGAGCGTACCCTGCTTGAGCGTCTGCCCCGCGCCCTTCACCTCAAGGTCCTTTATCAGCGTGACCTGATCGCCGTCCGCCAGCAGATTGCCAACGGCATCGCGCACTTCCACTGTATTCGCGGCGGCGCGTCTGCTTGCCAGTTCGGAGGCGGGCATCCATTCGCCGCTGTCCTCGTCGTAGACGTAATCTTCGTCGTCGCCTGCCATGATCGTCCTTTCGTTGAAACGACGGCCATGACAGGCAACGACGGCTTTTCCTAGGGCGTCTTCACGTTCGGTGAAGACGCCCTAGGCCTTTGATACTGCTTTTTCCGAGTTTTTGACCCTAAACGGTCAACCTGGAAATGCTCAGCCTTCCAGCGTCTTTTCGAGCGTTATCTCGCAGTTCAGCAGTTTCGAGATCGGGCAGCCGGCCTTGGCTTCGTCGGCCAGTCGCTCGAAATCTTCCGCGCTGATCCCGGGAACGCTGGCCTTCAGCGTCAGCGCGGACTTGGTCACCGCGAAACCGCCGTCGGCGCTGTCGAGCGTGACCGTGCACTGGGTGTCCAGCGTACCGTCGGCGAAGCCCGCCTTGGCCAGCGCGAAGCTGGTGGCCATGGTGAAGCAGGCAGCGTGGGCGGCGGCGATCAGTTCCTCGGGATTGGTGCCCGGCTGGCCTTCGAAGCGGGTGCCGAAGCCATAGGGCTGGTCGGTGAGCACGCCCGAACGGGTGGTGATCGCGCCCTTGCCCTCCTTGCCGAGACCTGTGTAGCGGGCGGAGGCGGAGTTCGTCGTCATGCCGGTTTTCCTTTCATGGATTTACGGGAAGGGATGGGCAAAAGGGATGCGGCACACTTCGGCCATGAGTCTGGGCAAACGCGACGCCGCGGATGTCGTTCCCGATTCGCCGACGCCCTGTCATGGCGCAAACGGATGCTCAGGCAGGGTGCAATGCCGGAAAGCCCGGATTTTCGACGTTAGCGGATGCAGCATCGAATCGTTTCCAGGCGCGTTCGTGGAACCAGAAGGCTACCGCGTTGATGCTGGGTTCCACAAGCGCGATCCCACCCGCGAGGGCCAGCGACCCTGTCATTACATAGGCAACGGTGAAGCCGACCGTCAGGTGGAGGCACAAGTACGTCAGCGTCTTGGTAAGATCGCGGGGCATGGAGAATTCCTTTCGCAGTGCAAAATATCGGAATCACGCGGGTTTGCGCCAATGATCGCTTCCGATTTCTTTGATCGGCTGCTATGTGTTCAGCCAGAAGAGAGGCGGGCCGCGAAAGACGGTACCGGCTGGGAAGAGGGCCAGGAATTAAGGGCGTCGTGAAGCAATTCATGACAATATCGCAGGCGGAACTTGTCCCGTTCGTGGCAAATCGGATCGAAGCCGATATGTTTCGTGCAGGAAGGTAATCACCGCGATGAAGCCGAGCATGATCGGTGCCGCTCTCATGCAGGATAACCCGGTTCCCCGAGCGGACGATTTCGCCCTCATCCAATGCAAACTGGGATTCGCCCCGATCGTTTTGTGACGGCGTGGCGACGGTTTGTTCCCTGGATGAGGGCGGATCGTCTATCGGGAAACGCAGGCAATACGGGGCGCGACGCGATCGACCGCCCCTCGGTCAGGCTCCGGCACAAGCCGGTCTGACGACAGGGAGCAGGCGGCGTGTGCTGCATACGGCGCTTAAGCGGGCGTTGCAGGCAGGTGCCGCAAAAGGCCGAGGGAAGGGAGAAAGTCAGGGCGCGGCGGACTGAGGTCGGCCGCGCCCCGATGTCTCGGTTACGGCAGGTCAGCGGCGGTTCCGCCGATCGTCATGACTGCGTTCCGACTGGACCGGGATGATGCGGCGCAGCATAAGGCGGCATGGAATTCGTCCACCAATATGAGCGCGCGATAACCTGGATCGTCGCGCAGTGCCCGGCCCCCGACAAGTTCGCGCATACATACGCGGGCCTGACGATATGGCTTCTCACCGCGATTCTGATGAAGAAGAAGCTCAGTTCCAACTGGCCGTTGGCCATGGTGGTGATCTTCGAACTCGGAAACGAATATATCGACCGGCTCGCGCATGGGTCCTGGGCCTGGCACGATACGATCGGCGACGTGATCGCCACGCTGTTCTGGCCCTTCGTGCTGTCCTTCGCGATGCGCTTGCGTCCGGCGATCCGCGGCTGAGCATCGGCCTGACAAATCGGATTTTCTCCGGCGCGATTGCAGTGAGGGCGGGAACCGGCGATGCTTGGATGCGATTCGACAGGAGTCGAACGTGACGGAGGATACCGGATGCATGACCCTGACTGGCGCGCCCTGGTGGCGGCGCTCTCGTTCTCGCGCTTGGCGGCCTGACGGGCTGCAACAAGGGCGCCGAGCCTGACGCGGTGCCTTCCTCCCTTGTAACTGAGCCGACCGATGCGGGCGTCGCAACGGACGAAGCCGTTGCCGGCGCACCCACCGGCGCGGTGGCCAGTCTGTCTGCCTATGTCGGCAAGTATCCTCTAGACAAAGTGGGCGACTTTGCATTCTTCCAGCATCCCGTGGTGCAGGAAGGCCTGTCCCGCGCGGTGACCGATCCCAAGGTCCTCGCCGCCATCGCTGCGATAAAGGGGCCGGTCGGGCCGGTGATGCGCAAGAACAACGACATCGCCGCCTCGCAGTGCCAGCAGCACGACTGCGGCGCCCACAACTATGCAATCCACGTCGATGCGACGACGAACACGGTGTCCTCGGTCTGCTACTACGACGAGCAGACCGGGCCGATCGCCACCTGGTACAAGCCGGACGGGTCGAAAGTCAGCGAAGGCGACGGCTGCTCGGTTGGCTGAGAACGGCCTTCATCGGCCCGTCATCCACCCCAGCACGCGCTTGATCCGGCCTTGGGCCTCGCGCAGGCGGATGAGGCCGGAGCGGACTTCGGCCTGTCCCCCCGCGATCCGCTCCACGAGGGTTTCCGGCTCGCAGGGCAGGCGGGTGACCGGGTCGAGGTAGCGGGGGTAGAGAATGAGCGTGGCCGCCACCAGTTCGTCGAGCCCGCGCCGGCGGGTGCGGCGGGCGGGCACGGCGCCAAGATCGTGGGTCAGGCCCCACCCGGCGTAGAACGGCACGCCGTGGGTGACGACTTCGCGGCCGCGCATGAGTGCCTCGAACCCGGCCAGCGACGTCAGGACATGCACGGCATCGACCCGGTCTAGCAGCGCGGCGATCGAGGAGGTGCGGTCGATCTCGTCGGCATGTTGCAGCGCCTCGGCATCGGGGACGTGGCCCTTGCGGTGGCCCGCCTCGACATCGGGATGGGGTTTGAAGACGATGTGCGCGTCCGGTTCATGGGCGCGGGCGCGGCGCAGCAGGGCGAGATTGTCCAGCCCGCCGCCGCCGCGCAGCACCGAGCGGTCGTCCGCGACCTGTCCGGTCACGAGCACCTGCTTGCGGCTGGTCTCTCTTGTCCCGGCGAGGCGTTCGGCGTCCTGTCCGTACTTGCTGATCCCGCCCGAAACCAGCCGTTCGCGCAAGGCCACCCCGCGGCGGAGCATGTCCTCGGGGATCGTCGCGGTTTCGAGCAGCAGTTCCAGCTCGCTCGCCTGGGCGGGGTCGAAGTGGGGGCCGTGCGCGTCGACGACGATCGAGAGCGGCGGCACGCAATTGGCGCCGAGGCCGGTCGAGCGGATCATGCCGTCCTCGATCTCGCCGATCCGCACGCCGCGCGATTCGAGCCGCGACAGGGTGCGGGCGTCGCTGCGCGCGATCCAGGCGAGCACTTGCGACGCTCCGGCAGGGAGCGGGGCGGGAAGCTCGGCGGCCCTGGCGTGGCGCACCGGGCCGGAGCCGTCCCAGAGCAGGGCGTCGGCGGTGATGCGCTTCCATGGCGCGATGCCATAGATCGCGGCGACGGCGCGGTTCGCGTCGATCAGGCGGCGCCAGCGGGCCAGCACTGTGATCGCCTGTCGCGGTTCCAGCACATCGCCGGTGAAGGGATCGCGATAGGTCCAGCGTCCGAGTTCGGCGGCGAGTGTCTCCTCCAGCATCGTGGCGTCGGCCAGCGCGGCGAAGCGGCCGGTGCCGAGCGGTTCGACCCGGCAGCCGGAGAGGGCGGCGACCAGCAGCAGTTCATCGTCGGCATCGGCGATCACGAGATCGGCGGCGGCGCAGAGGCTCCACGGATCGGCATCGGCGGGCAGGCGATCCAACGAGACCGCTTGCGATTCCAAGCCTGCCGCGCGCAGATACCGCGTGGCTTCGCCTGCTATTTCGGGCTTCGCCGCAGAAACGACAATGGAGCGGCCTTCGGGTAGCGAGGCCGCCTTGCCCCAGTAAGCACCGCCGACGCGTGCTTCGCGCAGAGCGGCGGCCAAGCTCCGATCGTCCGCATTGCGGCTGGGAGAGGCCTCGGCGAGAGGCGCGGCGCGGTGGCCCGGAAAGGGCGGGATGCGCAGGAAGGGAACCGTCATCGCGCGGTCTCTAGCTGCACGACAAGCGAATCGCCAAGTGTCGAGAGGCGATCCGCCGCCCATTCCCACGTCTTTTGCGAGGCGGCGGCGATCAGGCCTTCGCGCCGGTCGTCGCAGCGATAGGCGGTGCCGTCGGGTCGGGCGGCGCGGCCTCCGGCTTCGTTGAGGAACAGCACGCCTGCCGCGTGGTCCCAGGGCAGGGTGCGGGTGAACAGGGTCGCATGGTTGCCGCCCGTGGCGATGCGGGGGTACTGGTCGGCGGCGCAGCGGGGGCTGTCGAGCACTTCGGCATCCTCGGCGAGAGCGGTGAGCAGGCGCGCGCGTCGCTCCTTGTCGGGAATGAGCCGCGTTACCGCGACGATCGGACGCGTCGGTTCGACGGACGGTGCGCGGAACGCCGCGCCGTCGATCGTCGCGCCTTTGCCCGAGAGCGCCGCGCAGAAGCGGCCGGACAGCGGATCGAGGATCCAGCCGCCGACCGGAATCCCGTCTTGCGCCAGCGCCACGAGCAGGCCGAAGGGACCGGTTCCCGCCGCGAAATTGGCGGTTCCGTCCAGTGGGTCGACGATCCAGCAGGTGCCCGAGCCGAGCTGGTCCAGCAGTTCCGGCCGGTGATGCACGGCTTCCTCGCCGACGACATGAGCGCCGGGGATCAGGCCCGCGAGGCGATCGGACAGGATCGCTTCGCATTCCCGATCGGCGGCGGTTACCGGCTCGCTGTCACCGGGGTTCTCGGCCTTGTCCTCTACCGCGGCAGCGCCCGCGGTGCCGAAACGCGGCAGGATGGCGAGACGTGCCGCCTCGCGCATCGCCTGCTCGACGGCAGGCGTGAGATTTCGGTTCATGATCGGCGGGCCTTGAGGGTCTGAACGGGAAGCTAGCCGTCACCAATGGCCGAAGTCGCCGTGCGTGTCGACACGCAGCGAGGTATAGGGAAGCTGGACGTGATCGAGCACCGAATAGGCGGCCTTGCCGAACCGCGACTCCGAGCGGCCGAACAGCAGTTCGCCCAGATTCAGGCCGAGACCGAAGAACAGGTGCCGCTTGGGTTCGATACCCCTGGCGCGGTCGCTGTTGAGGAAGTCGGTGGCGTAATAGCCGATCTGGAGATCGAGGAAACGCAGCGGGCTGCGTTTGAGGCCTTCGAACCCGGCGCCTTTCAGGGCGAAAAGGAAGCGCTGCTGCGCATAGTGCTTCTTGCCGACGTGGCTGTAGATCTGGTCGTTCGGCATGATCTCGATCTTGAAGGCGAACTTGTCCTTAAGGCCCGGCACCGTGTTGCGAAGCACGGAAAGCGTCGCGCCGGTCAGGTTCATCGCGATGTCCTGCATCGAATAGCCGCTGTCGGTCTCGATACCGTCCGATATCTCGTTGAGCGCCATGACACCGGCGGCGAGGATGCCTGCGGTCGCGGCATCGCCTTCCGAACCTTCTGTATTGCGGTGCAGGCGGGCATGGAGAATGTCGGCGATCAGGTAGGTGTTGAAGGCATGGGTGAGCTTGTCCATGCCGATGTTCGCGGTGTCCTTGCCGAACCAGCCTTCGTCCTTGAAATGGAACGGGGCGGTCTTCTTGAAGAGCTTGGGAATGCTTTGCGCGCCAATGTAGACGAACAGGATCGCGAGTTCGGTCTTGATCGTTCCGGCCTGCTGGAAGAAGCCACGATAGGGAGCGTGGTCTCGCGGGATATGTCCCGAAGCGTCGAGAGGACCGCCGGGCGAGAGGGGCTGGGCAGGGCCGTAGATATCGGCTGGCTCTTCCGCCGGCTGGGCAAGCGTCGCCGGAGTCAGGTCGATCAGGGCGGGCGAGGATTCGGGAGAGGCGATATCGGCGAGATTCCATCGCGATACGGTGATCGGCAAGGCCCCGATCGAGGTGTCGGTTGCGGGGATTTCCGGTGCCGAAAAGGGCGGCGAACCATCCCATTCATCTGCCCGTGCCGGTGTCGCTGAAAGGCAGATGGCCAGTGCCAGCGCGATGCCGCTGGAAGAACCCATCCTCATGTATCTTCTCATCCTGAAAAGCTGAGCCGGGTATTCGGCCAAGCCTGTTCAGCGCCCCGAAGAAGACGAAATCCGTCGCCGACGATTGCCCCAACGGGCTGTTGCCCTGCCTTCGGGAAATCGGTAGCGCCCTTCCTATGAGAGTTCCGAAGTCGATAAAATTGCTACTCCTGTCACCTGTCTGGCTCTTTCAGCTAGGGACATCGGCCAAAAGTTTTCTCGACAATCCCCTGATCGGCTCACCGCGACTCAATCGATTGGGGCTGCATCGGGGGCGAGTGAGGCTGGCCGGCGCGCTCTGTGCCTGGCGGCGCTGGCGGCTGGCTAAAAAGGTTCGCGCGGACTGGCGCGAGGCCTTCGACCGTGACGGCTATGTCGCGATCGAAAACGTGATTCCGCCTAAACAGTTCGCCGCCTTGCGCGCCGCGATCCTCTCCTACGAAGGCGAAGCGCGCGAGATGCGGCAGGGCGATGCGATCACCCGCCGCCTCGCGATCGATCCGGCCATGCTGCACGCGATTCCGCAGCTGCGTGGCGTGCTGGATCGCAGCGATCTCAATGCCCTGTTCGAATATGTCGCCGGTTTCCGGATCCGTCCGGTGCACTATATCCAGACCATCGTTACCCACGATGCCAGCAACGAAGCCGACCCGCAGGAAGCGCTCCATGCCGATGCCTTCCATTCCTCGCTCAAGGCCTGGCTCTTCCTCAACTCGGTCCCGGCGGACGAAGCGCCTTTCACTTTCGTGCCCGGCTCGCATCGTCTGACGAAAAAGCGGCTGGACTGGGAATATCGCCGCAGCCTGGCCGATCCGGACGCGATCGATCGCCTTTCCGCGCGTGGATCGCCCCGGGTGAGCGCGGAGGATCTGGCCGAGATGCGGCTCCCCCCGCCCAAGCCGCTCGCGGTGCCCGGCAACACACTGGTCGTCGCCGACACCCTGGGGTTTCACGCGCGGGGCAACTCGGTGCGGCCGATCGAGCGCGTGGAGATCTGGTCCTATTCGCGGCGGAACCCGTTCCTGCCCTGGCTGGGCGGCGATCTGCTCAGTCTGCCCGGCCTTGCCGAGCGTCGTATCGGCTGGCTCTGGGCGATCCGGGACAAGTTCGAGAACGTGGCGGGCCAGCCCTGGCAGCGTGTCGGCAGGCGTCGTCCCGTAGATGCGTCAAACTGAATGGGTCGGGTTTGTTTGCCGCAAAAATGTCACGATTGAATTCCGTCAACTATATCGCGCTTCTATTGACCGACCCCTGTGCCGGATTTGCGGTAAATGGAGGAAAACGGCGGTATTGCGGGGTTTACAGACTTGCTCATGCTGCTTAGCACAAAATCGCGGATTATGCCGATGCCTAAAAATACATGTCAGGAGTCGGGAGTTGTGCGCTGCGACAAGCAAGGTATAGGCGATGCGAATCCATCGAAAGCACGCTGCCAGGGGGGTAAAGTTGTCGAATTCGGTTGTCCCGATAGCCGTCGGGGCTAGCAATTTCATCGTGTCCCGTGCGCGCGAAGTCATCGATATCGAGGCTCGCACGCTGGACGAGCTCGGCGCGTCGCTGGGAACGAGCTTCACCAAGGCCTGTCAGCTTCTGGCCGGTGCTTCCGGCCGCATCGTCGTCGCCGGGGTCGGCAAGTCGGGCCATATCGCGCGCAAGATCGCGGCAACGCTTTCCGCTACCGGCTCTCCCGCCATGTACCTCCATCCCGGCGAGGCCGCGCACGGGGATCTCGGCATGGTGGTCGAGGGCGACGTGGTGCTCGCCATTTCCAACTCGGGCAATACTGCCGAGCTTCAGGTGCTGTTCGACCATGCCGAGCGCTGCGGCATTCCCGTCGTCGGCATGACCTCCTACGTCGATTCGCTGGTCGAGCGTCGTTCCGACGTCTGCGTATTGCTGCCTGTCGCGACCGAGGCCTGCTCCGCCAATATTGCGCCGACCAGCTCGACCACGCAGCAGCTCGCGCTCGGCGATGCGATCGCGATGGTGCTGATGGACATGCAGGGCATCTCGCGCGAGAGCCTCAAGGCGCTTCATCCCGGCGGCTCGATCGGCCTGCGCCTCGCCTCGGTCAGCCAGATCATGCACGGCGTGGACAAGCTGCCGCTGGTCGATCTCGACCTGCCGATGGATGATGTGATCACCTGCATGACCTCGATGGGCTTCGGCATCGCCGGGGTGGTCGATCCGGCGGGCCGCCTGGCCGGGATCATCACCGACGGCGACTTGCGCCGTCACTTCAAGATGCTCGACCAGGTCTGCGCGCGCGAAGTGATGACGCCGCGCCCGAAGATGCTGCGCGCCGACATGGCGGCCGAGGATGCCCTGCGCTTCCTCAACGACGCCCAGATCACCTGCGCTTTCGTGGTCGGTGAAGACGGCCCCAATTGCGCCGTGGTCGAGGACGAGATGGTCGCCACGATCAACCAGATTCCGGTCGGCATCATCCACCTGCACGACTTCCTCCGCGCGGGACTGAGCTGACCTTTCCGTGACGTCTGCCAGTTTTGCGATCGTCATCCCGGCGCGCTATGCGTCGAGCCGTTACCCGGGCAAGCCGCTCGTTCGTCTCGCCGGGGCTACCGGCGAGGAACGCAGCCTGATCCGGCGTAGCTGGGACTGCGCCATGGGCGTGCCCGGTTCCGCCGGCGTCTGGGTTGCCACCGACGACACGCGGATCGCCGCGGAAGTCGAAAGCTTCGGCGGGCAGGTGGTGATGACCTCGCCCGATTGCGCCAACGGCACGGAGCGCTGTGCCGAGGCGATTGCAACCCTCGGTCCGGTGGCGGATGTCGTGGTGAACCTGCAGGGCGATGCGCCGTTGTCCCCTGCGGGTGTCGTGCCCGCGCTGGTCGAGCGCCTGCTGGAAGACCCGGAGGCGATCATGGCGACCCCGGCGGTTCGCGCCTCGCGCTCGGTCTACGAGCATCTGGTGCAGGACCAGGCCGAAGGTCGCGTCGGCGGGACCACCGCCGTGATCGACGGCCGGGGACGGGCGCTATATTTCTCGAAGCGGGTGCTGCCCTATCTTCCGGCCGAAGCGGCGGCGCGGGAGTTCCCGCCGGTGCACTTGCACCTTGGCCTCTATGCCTATCGCCGTGAAGCGCTCGAACGCTATGTCGCGGCACCGCCCTGCGAGCTTGAACTGCTCGAAGGGCTGGAGCAGCTGCGCTTCCTCGACCTCGGCCTGCCGGTCTCGGTGGTCACGCTCGATCCGCTGTCGTGGGACGCGATCGAACTTAACAATCCGGGCGACAAGCGGGTGATCGAGCGCATTCTGAAAGAGCGCGGCATCGCCTGAAGGCGCGCCGCGTTCTCTCACGTCAGTCGATATCGAGCGGCGGGAAGGCCTTGACCACGCGGTCGATGGCCTGAACCTGCTGAAGATAGGCGCGCAGGCGGTCCAGCGGCAGCGCGCAGGGGCCGTCGCAGAGCGCCTTGTCGGGATCGGGGTGCGCTTCCAGGAACAGCCCGGCGATGCCCAGCGCCATGCCCGCGCGGGTGAGCGCGGCGGCCTGGTTGCGACGACCGTCGGCGCTGTCCGTGCGGCCGCCGGGGCGCTGGAGCGCATGGGTGGCATCGAACACCACCGGCGCCATCGCCTTCATCTCGTCCATGCCCAGCATGTCGACGACGAGGTTGTTGTAGCCGAACGAGGAACCGCGTTCGCAGAGCAGCACCTGGCCGTTCCCGGCTTCCTCGCACTTGCGGATGATGTGGCGCATTTCCTGCGGGGCGAGGAACTGCGGTTTCTTCACATTGATGACCTTGCCGGTGCGGGCCAGCGCCACCACGAGGTCGGTCTGGCGCGCGAGGAAGGCGGGAAGCTGGAGGATATCGGCGACTTCGGCCACCGCCTCGGCCTGGAACGGCTCGTGGACGTCGGTGAGCACCGGCACGCCGAAGCGATCCTTCACTTCGGCCAGGATCTTCATGCCCTCGTCGAGGCCGGGGCCGCGGAACGAGGCAATCGACGAGCGGTTCGCCTTGTCGAAGCTGGCCTTGAACACATAGGGAATGCCGAGGTCCCCGGTGACGCGCACGAATTCGGCGGCCACGTCCATTACCGCCTCTCGGCTCTCCATCACGTTCATGCCGCCGATCAGCACGAAAGGCCGGTCGTTGGCGAAAGTGACGCCGGAAGGCAGGGAAACGGATGCGATCATGGCTGGGGTCTGTCCTTGTCGATGAAGGCCCTGCCCGTCGCCGGGGCGGGCCTTGCCGTCAAGCTGTTTCGAAAGGCGGAGCGGGCGGCGAGCAGGGGGAAGGCGCGCCAACTGTGGCTTTCCTGCGATCGAGGCTTCGCGACGCGGGAAATGACGGCTATTCAGGATGTCTTCACATCCCTCCACGGTTCACGAGGTTATCATCATGCCCCATCCCCTTGGCATCGACATGCGCACGGTCGCCGGCATGGGTCCGGTCGAGCATGTCCGCCTTGCCGCGCAGATGGAATGCAAGGCGGTGTCGCTGGGGCTGGAGCAACCGGCCGGGCAACCCGAGGGCTATGCGCCGTGGTCGCTGCGCGAGGACGTGGCGCTGCGCCGCGAGGTCAGGGCGGCGCTGACGGACGCAGGCCTGCGCATCGGCCTCGGCGAGGGGATCAACGGTTCGACAACGCTGACGCCGGAAGACCATGCGGCGGACATGGACGTGTTCGCCGAACTCGGCACCCGCCGCATCGGCGCGCGCGACAATGGCCTCGAACGCGGGCAGGCCTTCGACTACATGGCGCGCCTTGCCGAAATGGCCCGCGCGCGCGACATGGACTTCGCCTTCGAATTCTCGCCGATCATGACCGTCCGCAATCTTGCCGAGGCGCTGGCGCTGGTCGCCCACATCGGCGGGGACCGGGTGAGCGTGACGGTGGACGCGCTGCATTTCTTCCGGTCCGGTGGCGCTGCGCGGGAACTGGCCGAACTCGATGCCGCGCTGATCGGCCACGTCCGGCTTTGCGATGCCATGCTCAAGGGGGATGGCGAGCCGGGCGGTGGGCGGCTGATTCCGGGCGAAGGCGACCTGCCGCTACGCGAATTCGTCGATGCGCTGCCGCGCGGCAAGACGCTCGGGCTGGACATGGCCCTGCCGCAGGCCGCGCTCGGCGTGGAGGCGGCGCGCGACTACCTCGCGGAAGTGGTGGCCCGCACGCGGGCGCTCCTGGCGTAAACAATTCGAGGCTGCCCGCTAACGGGCATCGGCCTGTATCATTTCCGCCCCTTTTTCCGCGATCATCATCGTCGGTGCATTGGTGTTGCCCGAGGTGATCGTCGGCATGACCGATGCGTCGATGATGCGCAGGCCGTCCATCCCCATGACCCGCAGCCGGGCATCGACCACGCGGCCCATCGCTGCGGTGCCGACCGGGTGGAAGATGGTCGTGCCGATCAGGCCCGCCGCCCGGCGCAAGTCTTCGTCGCTGGCGAATTCGGGGCCGGGGCGCAGTTCCTGCGGGGCGTAGCGGGCCAGGGCCGGGCGGGCGACGATCTCCCGCGTCAGCCGGATCGACTGCGCCGCGACGATCCGGTCCTCCTCGGTCGAGAGGTAGTTGGGCCGGATGCTCGGTGCGGCGGCGGGATCGGCGCCGGTGACATGGGTGCTGCCCCGGCTTTCCGGCCGCAAGTTGCAGACGCTGGCAGTGAAGGCCGGGAACGGGTCCAGCGCGCCGCCGAAGGCTTCGAGGCTGAGCGGCTGGACGTGGTACTCCAGGTTCGCAGTGGCATGGCGTGGATGGCTGCGAGTGAACATGCCGAGCTGGCTGGGCGCCATCGCCATCGGCCCGCTGCGGCTGAGGGCATATTCCAGGCCGATCCGCGCCTTGCCGAAGAGACTGGCCGCGCGCCGGTTGAGCGTGGAAACCCCGGTGACGTGCCAGGCGCAGCGCAGTTGCAGATGGTCCTGGAGGTTCTCGCCGACTTCGGGAAGGTCCAGCACCGGCGCGATGCCGTGGCCGCAAAGCCGCCTCGCCATGCCCACGCCGCTGCGTTCGAGAATCGCGGGCGAGCCGATGGCGCCTGCCGAAAGCACGACTTCGCCGCAGGTGCGGGCGGTCCTTTCCTCGCCGCCGACCGTGTAGATCACTGCTGCGGCGCGGCCCTGTTCGAACAGCACGCGGTCGACTGCGGCGCCGGTCACGACCTTGAGGTTGGCGCGGCCGCGTACGGGTTTCAGGAAAGCGTCGGAAGCGCTCCAGCGCCAGCCCCGGCGCTGCGTGACCTGGAAGAAGCCGGAGCCTTCGTTGTCCCCCCGGTTGAAATCGGAAACCTCGGGAATGCCCTGCTGGGTGCAGGCGGAGCGGAAGGCTTCGAGGATGTCCCAACGCAGACGTTGTTTCTCCACCCGGATTTCGCCACCGCTGCCGTGGAAGGGGCTGGCGCCTTCATAATGGTCCTCGGCGCGGGTGAAGTAGGGCAGGACGTCGTCCCATCCCCAGCCGGGATTGCCTGCCTGTCGCCAACGGTCGTAGTCGGCCGCCTGCCCGCGCATGTAGATCATGCCGTTGATCGAGGAACTGCCGCCCAGCACTTTCCCGCGCGGATAGCGCAGGCTGCGCCCGTTCAGGCCGGCTTCCGCCTCGGTGGAAATGCACCAGTCGGTGCGCGGGTTGCCGATGCAGTAGAGATAGCCCACCGGCACCCGGATCCAGATGTAATCGTCCTTGCCGCCCGCCTCCAGCAGGAGCACGCGGCGGCGCGGGTCCGCGCTCAGCCGATTCGCCAGCACGCAGCCGGCGCTGCCGCCGCCCACGACGATGTAGTCGAACTCTCCCATGGCCAAGGGCTAGGACGCCGCCTTTGGACGATCAAGCTCTCCCCTTCGCGTCTTGACTATGCTCGCGCGAAACCCGCTCCGGCGATGGTGGACAGAAAGGTTCGCCCGACAGGGCGTTAAATTTCTGCAACGCCCTGTCCTCGCTGCGGGACATGGCGAATACACGCGCCACCGAACGCAGGATCGGACCAGTAGAGAACGGCGCCTGACCGTCGTTCACACGGGAGCCGTCGGTGCAGGGGCCGGTCGTACGTCGGGGGGCGAACGGCAGGTCCATGGCGGGAGCGCGGCCTTGGCCATGCTCGGGACACGCCTCCATCGGCGGCTCGCTTTTTCTAAAGCTTGTGCGTGGGTTCGGCTGGCGCCTGCTGCTGCGCGGCGCCGGGAGCGAGTTGATCCGGGTCGGGACGGCTCCAGATGCCGATGGAAAGCCAGAGAATCGCGATTGCCACCGCAAAGACGCCGAAGATGGCGGCCAGAATATGCGGAAGAATTTTCAGCGTGGCGTTGCCATGGGGAATGCGCGCGGCGTGACGGCCGTGCGAGGGCGTGATTACCTCATCCTGCATCCGCTTCTCCTGTCCTGAGAACTCTGCATCGCCCGGAAGCGCGCGGTTCCTTGTTTTCCGGGGACAGGATCAGTCGAGTCGGCCGCTCTGGCAAGCGAATTCGACCGTTCAACCGCCCAGCGCGTGTTCCTCGGCCGTGACCGGATGCCCCTGAGGCGGCGGCTGGTCCCACCAGGCGCGCGAAATCCAGATCGCGGACATGGCCAGAATCGCGAGTAACAGGCTGGCGATCAGGACATAGCGCACGATATGGGGCGTGCTGCCCGAGCGGGCTTCGTCCTCGTCCAGATGAACTTCGTCACCGATGCGTTGCATCTCGGCTCTCCCATGGCCCGCAGCTTTGGGAGCGGCTTTCCGCGGCCGCCGTACAATTAGGGCCGACAACGAAAACGCCCGGCAGGCTGTTCGGTTCCCGAAACGCGAAAGGGGCCGGATGGCGTGCCATCCGACCCCTTCCGGAATCAGTGTCGAAGTCGCGATCAGTCGCGCAGCAGTTCGTTGATGCCGGTCTTCGAGCGGGTCTGCGCGTCGACGGTCTTGACGATCACCGCGCAGTAGAGCGACGGGCCGGGGGTGCCGTCCGGGAGGGGCTTGCCGGGCAGCGAGCCGGGGACGACCACCGCGTAGGGCGGCACCTTGCCGATGTGGACTTCGCCGGTCGCACGGTCGACGATCTTGGTCGAGGCGCCGAGGTAGACGCCCATCGACAGCACCGCGCCTTCGCCGACGACGACGCCTTCGGCCACTTCCGAACGGGCGCCGATGAAGCAGTTGTCCTCGATGATGACCGGGCCGGCCTGGAGCGGTTCAAGCACGCCGCCGATGCCGACGCCGCCCGAGATGTGGACGTTCTTGCCGATCTGCGCGCAGGAGCCGACGGTCGCCCAGGTGTCGATCATGGTGCCTTCGCCGACGTAGGCGCCGATGTTCACGAAGCTCGGCATCAGCACGACGCCCTTCGAGATGTAAGTGCCGCGGCGGGCGACGGCGCCCGGAACCACGCGGAAACCGGCCTTGCGGAAGTCCTCGTCGGCCCAGCCGTCGAACTTCACCGGCACCTTGTCGAAGGCGGGCGCGCCACCGGCGCCATGGGCGACGGGGGCGTTGTCGTTGAGGCGGAACGAAAGCAGCACGGCCTTCTTCAGCCACTGGTTGACCTTCCAGCCACCGTTACCGTCCGGCTCGGCGACGCGGGCGGCGCCCGATTCGATGAGGCCGAGCGCTTCGTCGACGAGCTTGCGCACGTCTTCGCTGGCGGGGGTGACGGTGTCGCGCGCATCCCAGGCGGCTTCGATCGCGGTTTCGAGTTCGGACATGTTCGCGTCTCCAGAAAGTCGGCCAAAAGGCAGGTTCGCAGGCGCGCCTAAAGGGTGCGGGGGGCGAGGACAAGAAAGAAGGACTCGGGCGGCCATAAGCTGAGGCAAAGGGCGCCGATGTCGATCCCATCGATCTTGCGCTCGGCTTAGGAAGCGGGTCCTCGCCTCGACGGAGGAAACGGGTGGGGCGGGCGGAGGTGAGGACCCGCCGCCGATGCCCGACCTCAACGCGCAGGTGTGAGTTTGGCCGAATCGATATGCCAGCGCAGCTGCGCAGCACTGGCACCGTCCACATCGTTCACGCGGCGAACCACGTAAGTGCCGCGAAAGCGCTGGTGGGTGCCGTCGTCGAGCGTGGCGTCAATCGTAACCGGAACGGGCTGGTAGATCGAGCCGGCCCCCGCATCTCCCGGCTCCAGCTTGCCGATCGCGACATGGGTGGAACGGGTATGGGCGAAACCGGCCTGGAATTTCTCCAGAGTCTGGTTCGGCGGGCCGTTGTCGCCCCATTGCTGCCAGGCTGTGCCATAATCGCGCGCGTTGAGTGCGGAATAGTAGCGCTCGACGACTGCGGCGGCCGCTTCCTTGCTTCTGGGATCGACGGCGCATTCGGGCATCGGGTCGCCTTTGGAATCGAACAGCGCGCAGCTGCGAGCGATCTCGTCCTCGATCATTGCGCAGGAATTGGCGACGTTGCAGGGCGGATGCGTGGCCGGGGAGACATTGCGGCACAAGTCCGCACGTTTCTGCGCGGCGGTGGCGCCGATCTCCTCCGCGCAGGACAGCGGCTCGGCAGGCGGCAGGCTTTGCGACGGGGGTGCTGCCGTGGCGGCGGGCTGTTCTGTATCCGTCGCGCTGGCCTGAGGGCTTGCGGTCGCTTCCTCGCGGGAAGCCGAACCGCAGGCCGAAAGGGCGAAGAGGCAAGCCCATGGCAGGGCCTGCACCAGCGGGTTTCGTCGCAGAGTCATGATCTTCTCCCGTGCCGAGCGTTTCCGGTTATCTACGCGTGAACCCGGCGCAGGTGCCCGCAAGGAACAGGAAAAAATCGGGTCAGGATTGTTTAGAAAATGCCCTTCCAGGGCATTTTCGAGGCGGCACCAGCCCACGCCCCCACCCGACCTCCCATCGGCAGTATACTTGAGTGGGAGGTCGGGTGGGGGCGTGGGCTGGTGCCGCCAAAATCCGCCTATGGCGGATTTTTCAAACCAGCACTCAGGGAACCATCAGTTCGCGAACGAAGCCGATCAGCCCGGTCTGGCGGGCGCGGCGCATGCGTTCGGCGTAGAGGATCTGCTGCACCTTGTCGAAGCACGCGGCGATGTCGTCGTTGACCACCACGTAGTCGTAGCCGTCCCAGTGGCTGATTTCGGAGCGGGCACGCTCCATGCGGGCGGCGATCACGTCCATGCTGTCGGTGCCGCGTCCGGTCAGGCGGCGGCGCAGTTCGTCGATGCTCGGCGGCAGCAGGAACACGCGCACGACGTCGCGCTCCAGCTTCTGGTAGAGCTGCTGGGTGCCCTGCCAGTCGATGTCGAACAGGTAGTCCTGCCCGTCCTTCAGACCGGCCTTCACCTGGGCCTTGGGCGTGGCGTAGGAATGGCCGAACACCGTTGCCCATTCGAGGAATTCGCCCTCGTCCGCCATGCGATCGAATTCGGCCTGGCTGACGAAATGATAGTCCTTGCCGTCCACTTCGCCGGGACGCGGCGCGCGGGTCGTGCAGGAGACCGAGTTGCGAATGTGCGGATCGTGTTCGAGCAACATGCGCGCGATCGTCGTCTTTCCCGCGCCCGAGGGCGAGGACAGAATGAGCATCAGCCCGCGGCGGGCGAGCGTATCGGCAGGATTTTCCGGAGAGTTGACCATGTGCCCCGATGCCGAGGCCCGGCCGGTAAATCAAGAGGGCAAATCCGGGGAGTAAACGCGCCTATCCGCCGATCTTCGGCACGAGGTCGGTTTCGCCCTCACCGTCCTCGGCCATGGCCCGGATCTGCTTTTCGCCGCGCAGCTTCTCCTTGCGGGCGCGGCTGCGTTCGTAGAGCGTCTTGGCGGCGAGGCCGCCGATGACCAGCGCGGCGCCGGGACCGGAACCAAGCGCGACGCGGGCGATGGCGGTATGGAGCATCGCCTGGCTGAACGAGCGCCCGCGCAGGATCTGCGCCGCCGTTTCCGGGGTATAGCGCTTGCCGAGCAGCGCATGTTCCATCGCGCGCCGGGCCAGAAAGCTTCCGCCGCGCAGGGCGATGTCGGCAATGGCGAGGTTGGTGGCGGTGTTCGGGCTGGGGCCGCTGAGCGTGCTGGCCTTGTCCAGCGCCTTCCCGGCGGTGTTCCGAACCGCCGTTCCGGCCTTGCTCACGCCTTTACCGACGCTCTGGCCGACTTTTCTAGGAACGGAAACGACGCCCATGAAGCTTGCCTTCTCGGGCCTCGCCAGCCCGTCTTTACTTCTTCTTGCCGAAATCGACCGACACGACGTTCGAGCCGTCTTCGCTGGGAGTAATGCGCGAGGCCACATCGCGTTCCGAATCGTTCTCCGGGGCGGCGATATCGTCTTCGTCCTCATCATCCTCCACGGCCTGGAACTGAAGGCCGAAGTCCACTGCCGGATCGACGAAGGCGGTGATCGCCGAGAAGGGAATCACCAGCTTGGAGGGCATCTGGTTGAAGCTGAGGCTGACGGTGAAGCCGTCCTCACGCACCGCAAGGTCCCAGAACTTGTTCTGGAGAACGATCGTCATCTCGTCCGGGAAGCGGGAGCGCAGTTCGGGAGGAACCGTCACGCCGGGCGCGCCGGTCTTGAAGGTGATGTAGAAGTGGTGGGCGCCGGGCAGGACGCCGCCCGCGTCCTCGACCTGGCCGAGCACGCGGCCGACAACGGCGCGCAGGGCCTCCTGGACGATTTCGTCGTAGGGGATCAGGCTGTCTGGTGTCGTATCGTTCATCGCGCCTTACGTGCTCATCGTTCCATTTCCGGTCAAGCGGGTTAAAGTGGAAAATAACACGTTCCGGCCGGTTTTCCCTAGGTCGTTTATGATGCGTGCGACCGAAGATTACCCCAAGAACGCTTTTCGCGCACACTTGGTGCCGGGCGGAATTGATTCCCGTGCGTAGGGGGCTATAGGCGCTGCCATGCGTACAGCCTCGATCATCCGCAAGACTCACGAGACCGACATCGCCGTGGAGGTGAATCTCGACGGCACGGGAGCCTATCAGGTCTCCACCGGGATCGGCTTCCTCGACCATATGATCGAGCAGTTCAGCCGCCATTCGCTGATCGACATTACATGCCGGATCAAGGGCGACCTCCACGTCGACCAGCACCACACGACCGAGGACAGCGCCATCGCCATCGGCCAGGCGATCAGCCAGGCGCTGGGCGACCGCGCGGGGATCGGCCGCTACGGCGACGTTCATTCGCCGATGGACGAGGCGCTCAGCCGCGTGTCCCTCGACATCTCGGGCCGTCCCTGGCTCGTCTGGAAGGCTGGCTTCACCCAGGACAAGCTGGGCGAATTCGACACCGAGATGGTCGAACACTGGTTCCACTCGATCGCGCAGGCGGTGGGCATCACCCTGCATATCGAGCTTCTCTACGGCACCAACAATCACCATATCTGCGAAGGCATCTTCAAGGGCTTCGCCCGTGCCATGCGCACTGCGGTGGAACTCGACCCGCGCAAGGGCGGGGCGATCCCTTCGACCAAGGGCATTCTCGGACAGGAGTCGTTGTAATGGCCAGCTTCATTCTCTCGCTTCGCTACACCGCTCCCATCGAGGAAGTGGACGGTCTGCTCGCCGATCATGTCGCCTGGCTCCGGGCGAACCATGCCGAAGGCCGCTTTCTGGGCTGGGGCCGCAAGGTCCCGCGCGAGGGTGGGCTCATTCTGGCGCTCGGCGAGAACCGCAACGAGGTGGAAATCCTCGCGGCCAGCGATCCTTTCGTGGCGGGCGGTGTCGCTGAAGTCGAAGTGATCGAGTGGGCGCACGGTTTCCTTGACGACAGCATTTCCGGTCTCGCCGGATGACGCTCGCGCTGATCGACTACGGCGCGGGCAACCTCTATTCGGTCGCCAATGCGCTGCGGGCGGCCGGCGCCGAAGACGTGACGATCACTGCCAATCCGGACGTGGTCCGGGCAGCGGATCGCATCGTCCTGCCGGGCGTCGGCTCGTTCCGGGCCTGCGCCGAAGGGCTCTGGGGCATTCGCGGCATGGTCGAGGCCATGACCGAGCGTGTCCATGTCGGCGGTGCGCCGTTCCTCGGCATCTGCGTGGGCATGCAGCTGCTCGCCACGCGCGGGCTGGAGCACGGCGTGACCAAGGGTCTCGACTGGATCGGCGGGCAGGTGCAGATCATCGAGCGCACCGATCCGGCCATCAAGATCCCGCACATGGGCTGGAACGACGTCTCGCTCGGCCGCAAGGACCCGGCGCAGGGCCTGATCGAACCGGGCGAAGCCTATTTCCTGCACTCGTACCACTTCCAGCCCGACGAAGGCGCGCATGTGGCGGCGATGACCGACCACGGCGGCGGCCTCGTCGCGGCGGTGGCCAAGGACAATGTCGTGGGCGTGCAGTTCCACCCCGAAAAGAGCCAGGCTTACGGCCTCGCGCTGCTTTCCCGTTTCCTCGAATGGAAGCCGTGAGTAAACTGGCAGGCAAGTCCCCGCCAAGCCGCGCGGGGCTTCGACAAGCTCAGCCTGAGCGGGTTGATATCTTGCGTTAACAATACAAAGCCCGCTCAGGCTGAGCTTGTCGAAGCCCATGCACAGCCCTCAGGACCTCAGGAACGCCAAGTCATGATCGTATTTCCCGCCATCGACCTCAAGCAGGGGCAGGTCGTGCGTCTCGCCGAAGGCGATATGGACCGCGCCACCGTCTACGGCGACAATCCCGCCGCGCAGGCCATGCTCTTCGCCGAAGCGGGTTCGCAGTATCTCCATGTCGTCGATCTCGACGGCTCCTTCGCGGGCCGCGCCGAGAACAGGGAAGCCGTGGAGGCCATCCTTGAGGTGTTCCCCGGCCACGTCCAGCTCGGCGGCGGCATTCGCACGCCCGAGGCGGTGGCGGGCTGGTTCGACCTTGGCGTGTCGCGCGTGGTCATGGGCACGGCGGCGCTGAAAGACCCGCAGTTCGTCAAGGACATGGCGAAGGAATACCCCGGCGGCATCGTCGTCGCAGTGGATGCACGCGACGGCATGGTTGCGACCGAGGGCTGGGCGGAAGTCTCCGACGTCTCGATCGTCGACATGGCCCGCCGCTTCGAAGATGCAGGCGTGGCCTCGCTGCTCTTCACCGACATCGGTCGCGACGGCCTGCTCAAGGGCGTGAACATCGATGCCACCGTCGATCTTGCGCGCCGCACCGACCTGCCGGTGATCGCATCGGGCGGCGTCAAGGGCCTCGACGACATTCGCCTGCTGGCGCTTCATGCCAATGACGGCATCGAGGGCGTCATCACCGGCCGCGCGCTCTACGATGGCCGCCTCGATCTTGCCGCCGCGATCCAGATGGCGGAGAAGGCGTGAACGAGAACCGCCTCGTCGCGGTCCTGGCGCTGGCCATTTTCGTGCCGGGCGTGCTCTTCGCCTTGCGCGATTTCCGCAAGGGCCGGGCGCGGCTGATGCTGTTCAGCCGCGCGCGTTCGAAAGTGGAGGCCACGCTCGCAGAGAACCCGCGCAAGTTCTGGGGCTACACGGCGTTCAATCTTGTCGTCAGCCTGACGGTCGGGGTGTTTTGCGTGCTGCTGTTCTTCAAGCCGGTGGAGTGAGCCAATGACCGTGCGTATCCGCGTCATCCCCTGCCTCGACGTTGCCAACGGGCGCGTGGTCAAGGGCGTGAACTTCGTCGATCTCGTCGATGCCGGCGATCCCGTCGAGCAGGCGCGCGCCTATGACGCCGCCGGGGCCGACGAACTCTGCTTCCTCGACATTTCCGCCAGCCACGAAGGGCGCGGCACCCTGCTCGACGTCGTGCAGCGCACTGCCGAAGTCTGCTTCATGCCGCTGACCGTCGGCGGCGGCGTGCGCGCGGTCAAGGATGCCCGCGCGCTGCTGCTGGCTGGCGCCGACAAGGTGGCGGTCAATTCCGCCGCCGTCTCGCGCCCGGAAGTGGTGGCGGACATCGCCGAGAAATTCGGCTCGCAGTGCATCGTCGCCTCGGTCGACGCGCGCAAGGTGGCGCCGGGCAAGTGGGAAATCTTCACCCACGGCGGCCGCAAGGCGACCGGGATCGATGCGCTGGAGCACGCGGTGAAGCTGGCCGATTATGGCGCGGGCGAACTGCTGGTCACCTCGATGGACGGGGACGGCACCCAGAACGGCTACGACCTCCAACTCACGCGGCTGATCGCCGAGAGCGTCTCCGTGCCGGTGATCGCCAGCGGCGGGGTGGGCAATCTCGACCATCTCGTGGCCGGCGTGACCGAGGGCAAGGCCAGCGCGGTGCTGGCCGCCTCGATCTTCCACTTCGGCAAGCACTCGATTGCAGAGGCCCATGCGGCGCTGCGCGCGGCGGGGCTTCCGGCACGGGGCTAAGTGGCCGTTTCGGGAGGGCAAACTTTCACCCTCCCGACCGCCCCGGATCGGGACGGGCGTCGATCATCGCTTGCCGTTTTCGTGCAACCTGCCATGGGTCGCGCAGCAGTCCCCCGCAGGAGCCCCCCGTGCATCGCTATCGCTCCCTGCCCGCCGTCATGGCGGCATTTCTCGCCCCGATGCCCGCTTTCGCGGCGGAAGCCACGCGCCTGCCGGAGCCGAGCGGGCTGTTCCTGCTCGCGATGGGCGTGGCCGGCGTAGTGATAGGGCGCCGTTTTTCGCGCAAGCGCTCGGACTGACGGGCCTTTTGCTTGACCGGCCCGCGCTTGCACCGCATGGGCATGGCATGAGCAGCCCCGACACTCTCGCCCGCCTCGAAGCCACGATCGCCGCGCGCCGCGCCGCCGATCCCGACAGCAGCTACGTCGCGAAGCTCCATGCCAAGGGGCTGGGCAAGATCGCGCAGAAGCTGGGCGAAGAAGCCACCGAAACCGTGATCGCCGCCCTCACCGAGGACGACAAGGCGCTGGTGGGCGAGGCTTCGGATCTGATCTTCCATCTCATGGTCCTGCTCGGCGCGCGCGAAGTGCCGTTCGCGGCGGTGCTGGCCGAACTCGACCGCCGCGAAGGCGTTTCGGGCATTGCCGAGAAGGCTGCCCGTCCCCAGGCCTGATTACCATTCTCCGGGAGAAGCCGATGCCGATCGACCCCAAGCTGCCCTATGACGACAACAACGTCTTCGCGAAGATCCTGCGCGGCGAACTGCCGTGCAGCAAAGTCTACGAGGACGATTTCGCGCTGGCCTTCAACGACATCCGCCCGCAGGCGCCGGTCCATGTGCTGGTGATCCCCAAGGCGGCCTATGTCTCTTGGGACGACTTCACCGCCAAGGCGGACGATGTGGAAATCGCCGGTTTCATGCGCGCGGTGGGCCATGTGACGCGTCAGCTCGAAATGGACGGGCCCGGCTATCGCCTGATGGTCAACATGGGCACCAACGGCCATCAGGAAGTGCCGCATCTGCACGTCCACATCTTCGGTGGCCGCCAGTTCTTCCAGATGATCGCGGAATAGGGCGAGAAAAACTTCCGAACCCACTCCCGCCGATCGCCCCACGCTCATCCTGAGCCTGTCGAAGGATGGGAGGCATAGCACCGCGCTGTGTCTCGGGGGCTTCGACAAGCTCAGCCTGAGCGGGAGGAGTTCGGTTTCTTAACGGAACAGATGGATTTCTGCGCGGACTTGGGCGACGGCTTGCAGCTATCACAAGCCCCAAATTCCAACAAATACGACAATTACGACGTAATTAACCGTCCGTTCGCCCGCGCGCGCGGGATAAGTGCGACGAGTGGATTGCACCGCGCCCGCCTCGCGCTACACAACCGGGCAGCATGAGCAGCGACCCTCTCCCCCCCGGCGGCGTCCTCGACAGCCCGCTTCATCGCTATGCGCTTCGGGTGTTCTACGAAGACACCGACGCGGGCGGGGTGGTTTATCATGCCAATTACATCCGCTGGTTCGAGCGCGCCCGTTCCGACCTGCTCGACCTTCTCGGTATCGACCAGCGCGCGGCGCTGGAATCCGGGGAAGGGCTCTACACCGTCGCGGAAGTGAACATCCGCTACCTCTCGCCCGCGCGCCTCGGCGATGCGGTCGTGATCGATACCCATGCGCTGCAGGTCGGGCGGGTCAGCTGTACCCTCCGGCAAGTGGCGCGGCGCGGAGAAATCCGCCTTGCCGAAGCCACGGTAAAGGTGGGGTTCATCAGTCCTGAAGGACGACCGCGCAAACAGCCCGCCGCCTGGCAACATGCTTTCGCCTCGCTCATGCAAGAGCATCCGAGAGGACCAGAATGACTTTTGAACTGCTCGCCTCTGCCGTCACCATCGGCAGCGATTCCGACCACCTCAACCCGGTAAAGCTGTTCCTCCACGCCGATATCGTCGTGCAGTCGATCATGGCGGGGCTGATCCTGGCGAGCGTCTGGGTCTGGGCCATCATCATCAGCTTCATGCTGCGCATCGGCAGCCTCAACCGCAAGTGCGCGGACTATGAGGAAGGTTTCTGGGAAGCCCAGAACTTCGAGGCCTACCAGAAGGAACGCCGCCGCGGCGACGTGCCGATGGGCAAGGTCGCGGGCGCCGGTCTCGCCGAATGGCGCCGCAATGCCGCCATGCCCAAGTTCGACCCTGACGGCGCGCGCGAGCGCATCGCCCTGGCCATGACCTCCTCGGTCGGCGAGGAGAGCGACCGCATCTCCAACCGCCTGAACTTCCTGGCGACCGTGGGTTCGGTGGCACCGTTCGTGGGCCTGTTCGGTACTGTCTGGGGCATCATGAACAGCTTCTTCCAGATCGGCCAGCAGCAGAACTCCTCGCTGGCGGTGGTTGCCCCCGGCATTTCGGAAGCGCTTTTCGCCACGGCCATCGGCCTGTTCGCGGCGATTCCGGCGGTCATCGCCTACAACCGCTTCTCGCACCGCGTGAACCTGTTCGAATCGCGCCTCCAGCGCTTTGCCGACCGCCTGCATTCCGCGCTCACGCGTGAGCTGGAGCAGCGCTGATGGGCATGGGCGTTTCCGGCGGCGGCAGGCGAGGTAGCCGGCGCAGCGGCGGGGGACGTACCCCCATGGCCGAGATCAACGTGACGCCGCTGGTCGACGTCATGCTGGTGCTGCTGATCATCTTCATGGTCACTGCGCCGCTGCTCAAGGCGGCGGTGCCGATCGAGCTGCCCGACAGCCGCGCCAAGGCGATGAACGAGGAGCAGGACCAGGTCACGATCACGGTCCAGCGCGACGGCACGATCTACTACGAGACCGAAGCGCTCGCCCCCGGCGAACTGGCCGAGCGCCTCGCCTCTGTTCCGGACGGTGCCGACGGCCGCAAGCCGCAAGTCACGCTGCGCGCCGACAAGGCGCTCGACTACGGCCGGGTGATCGACGTGATGGGCGAGCTGAACCATGCCGGTTTCACCTCGATCTCGCTGGTGACGGGCGTCAGCAGCGGTTCAGGCGGCTGAGTTAGGCTGGCACGATGGCAATGCTGGGATTGCGCAAGGACGAGGGGCTGGGGCTCACGCTGGCGGTCGCGCTGCACGTTGCGGTGCTGGCGATCATGGTGCTGCGCCCCGATCGGAGCGAGGTCGTGAAGCCGCCGCAGCGCATCGAGGTGACGCTGAGCGATCAGGTCGGCATGACCTCGACTTCGCCGGACCCGTTCAGCCAAGCCGCGCCCGACATGGCACCTGAAATCGGCGAGGCTGCACCGCCTCCGGCCCCGGCGCCCGAGCCGGAACCACAACCTGCGCCGCAGCCGGTGCCCGTGCCGCCGCCTCCTGCACCTGCGCCGCAGCCGCGCCCGCAGCCTCCCAAGCCGCAACCGAAGCCGGTTCCGGCCCCCAGGCCTGCGCCGCCGAAACCGGCCCCGCCCAAGCCTGCACCTCCGAAGCCCGCGCCGCCCAAGCCCGCGCCGAAACCTGCGCCGCAGAAGACTCCGGCCAAGCCCGCGCCCAGCCGTGACAGCAGCGCGATCGACAAGATCGTCGGCAAGTCCGGCTCGGCATCGAGCAAGGCGACCACCCCGCCCAAGAAGGCGGGCGGCAGCCGCGTCGGCGCCGACTTCCTCTCGGGCGTTTCGGGCGCGACGTCGACCCAGGGCAAGGGCGCTCCCGCCGCGGCGCTCGGCCCGGCGGCGGTTTCCGCGCTCAACGGCGCGATCAGCCGCCAGCTCAAGCCGCACTGGGCCGCGCCACAGGGGGCCGACGCGGAACTTCTGGTGACCACTGTGCGCTTCCGCCTGAACAAGGACGGCAGCCTCGACGGGGAACCGCAGGTGCTGCGCACGACCGGCCAGACCGCGACCAACTCGGCCCAGGTCAAGCGCCACCAGGAACAGGCGATCCGCGCGGTGAAGCTTGCCGCTCCGTTCAATCTGCCGGAAGACCTCTACAACGGCTGGAAGGTCATCACGACCAACTTCGACAGAAGGCTATCGCAATGAAAAAGATCATCCACATCGCTGCTTTCGGCCTGTTGCTTTCCGGTTCCGTGGCGGCCTTCGCGCAGAGTGCGCCGCCGGTTCCCGCTCCGCAGCCGGTCCCGACCGGCCAGCAGGCGCCTGCCGACGAAGACGGCGGACTTCAGGTCACCGTTTCGGACGACAGCGATTGGCAGGACCTCGGCATCGCCATCACCACGTTCGCGACCGACGCCGACGTGCCGACCGGCACCAATGCCGGTTCCACCGCCGCGCTCGGTCGCGCACTGTCGCAAGTCGTGGCCGCCGACCTCAAGAACAACGGCCTGTTCAAGCCCTCGGGTCCGGACGGTCTGCCGCAGCCCGCCTATGCGCAGATCCAGTCGCCGGACTTCCCGACCTGGTCGGCGCGCGCCGCGAACATGCTGGTGCAGGGCTATGTGCGTGCTGGCGCGGGCGGCCAGATCACGGTCGGCTGCTACCTCTACGACGTTGCGCTCAAGCAGCAGCTGGTGAAGGGCGGCTGGCAGGTTCCGCCGTCCGACTGGCGCCGCGCCGCGCACAAGTGCGCCGACATGGTCTATTCGCGCCTCTCGGGCGAAAGCCCGTTCTTCGATTCCAAGATCGCCTATATCGCCGAGACCGGTCCCAAGGACCACCGCATGAAGCGGCTGGCGATCATGGATTCGGACGGCGCCAACCACCGCTACCTGACCAGCGGCCAGTCGACCGCGCTGACCCCGCGCTATTCGCCGGACTATTCGAAGATCCTCTATCTGTCCTATCTCAACGGCCAGCCGAGCATCTACGTCTACGATCTTGCCAGCAACACGCAGAAGCTGATCGCCCGCACCGGCAACCCGACGATGGCGCCGCGCTGGTCGCCGGACGGCAAGTGGGTGCTCTATTCGATGGCCTCGGGCGGCAATACCGACATCTACCGCATCTCCTCGGCCGGTGGCGGCACCCCGCAGCGCCTGACCAACACGCCGGGCATCTCGATCGGCGGGTCCTACTCGCCAGACGGCAGCCAGATCGTGTTCGAAAGCGACCGCTCGGGCAACCAGCAGATCTACGTGATGAACGCGGACGGCTCCAACCAGCACCGCATCAGCTTCTTCGGCGGCCGCTCGGCGACCCCGGAATGGAGCCCGCGCGGCGACCAGATCGCCTTCACCCACGTGGCGGGCAACTTGCGCATCGCGGTGATGAACCCGAGCGGCGGCGGCCTGCGCCACCTGACGGATTCGTGGCAGGACGAGGCGCCCACCTGGTCGCCGAACGGCCGCATCATCCAGTTCTTCCGCACCGCCAAGGGTGCGGGCACGGCTTCGATCTGGCAGGTCGACCTGACCGGCCGCAACGAGCGCCGCTTGCCGACCCCGGTAGGCGCCTCGGACCCGGCCTGGGGCCCCGTGCGCCCCTGACGCGTTCCTGAACCGGGCTCCCTCCGCGAAGGGAGGGGCTCGTTCAGGTTGACAGCTTCGAAAATTACACGAAACTTCAACAATCGCAGGCCATTCATAATTGGCTGCGCACCTTAGGAGATTGCCTCATGCCTGCCCTCATGTACCGCCGTCATGTGAAGACCGGATCGACAATGCTCCTCATCGCCGGGGCGCTTGCCATGTCGGCGTGCGCGTCGAAGGCGCCGAAGGAACTGCCGCCCGAGCCGGGCCCGGCAACCACCACCCAGACCACCCCGCCGCCGAGCGGCCCGCAGCCGGGTAGCCAGGCCGACTTCGTCGCGCGCATGATGGGTTCGGACACCATCTACTTCCAGCTGAACGAAGACACCGTGGACGCCACCGACCAGGCCGCGCTGTCGAAGCAGGCCCAGTGGCTGCAGCAGTACCCCAGCAAGCGCGCCACGATCGAAGGCCATGCCGACGAACGCGGCACCCGCGAATACAACCTCGCGCTGGGCGAACGCCGCGCCAATGCGGCCAAGAACTACCTTATCAGCCTGGGCATCGATCCCTCGCGCCTGAACACCGTGAGCTACGGCAAGGAACGCCCGATCGCGCTCGGTTCGGACGAGGCGTCGTGGGCGCAGAACCGCCGCGCGGTGACGGTCACGATCGACTGATTTCGCTGCTGCGAATGTGATGAAGGCCCGGTTCGCGCATGCGAGCCGGGCCTTTTTGCATGGATCGGTGCTTGCATTGGCTTCGAAAGGCCAGGTATCGCCCGTCGGATGAGTCGCGCAGGTCGATCGATGGACTGGGGTTTCCCGCGCTGGCGCAGCTACGGCAGCTCGCGCGAGGCGGCACAAGTGCGCCTGTGTGATCGGCATGGCTGCACCGAGCCGGGCAACTGCCCGGCGCCCAAGAGTCCGAACAGCCCGGATCGCTGGTATTTCTGCCAGAAGCATGCCGCCGAATACAATGCGGGCTGGGACTATTTCGCGGGCCTCGATGCCGAGGAAGCCGCCCGGCGCGAGGCCGAGGAGCGGACCGAGAGTTCGGGCTACAAGGAATCGGCGCACTACGGCTGGACCGGCTCGGGCGACGGCAGCCGCAGCCGCGATGAGCTGCGCGCACTGGAAGCACTCGGCCTCGATCCCGACGCCAGCTTCGACGCCGTCCGCAAGGCCTGGCGCACCAGGGCCAAGGAAGTGCACCCGGACGTGAAGCCGAACGACCCGGAAGCGGCGAAGGCGTTCCAGACCTATCAGCTCGCTTACGAAGTCCTGCGCGCGGCGGAAGAACGCCGCGAGTGGAAGGGCTGACGGCACTTCCAGCCTTACGATATCGCTGACCTCGAAAAACAAAGGGCGCGCCTTGCGGCACGCCCTTTGTGTTGGTCAGGTGCTGAATCCGGCGCTTACTTCGGCGACAGGACCATCAGCATCTGGCGGCCTTCCATGCGCGGATAGGCTTCGATCTTGGCGATGTCCGCCACGTCTTCCTGCACGCGGCGGAGCAGATTCATGCCCAGCTGCTGGTGCGAAAGCTCACGACCGCGGAAGCGCAGCGTCACCTTCACCTTGTCACCGTCGCCGATGAAACGAACCACGTTACGCATCTTGGTGTCGTAGTCGTGGTCGTCGATGTTCGGACGCATCTTGATCTCCTTGATCTCCTGCGTCTTCTGGGTCTTGCGCGCGGCATTGGCCTTTTTCTGGGCCTCATACCGGTACTTGCCCACATCGAGGAACTTGCACACCGGCGGATCCGCGTTCGGCGAGACTTCGACCAGGTCGAGGCCGACTTCGGCCGCCTGCTCGATGGCCTGACGCGTGTACATGACGCCGATATTCTCGCCGTCCTGATCGATCACGCGGACCTTGTCCGACTGGATCATGTTATTGTAGCGCGGTCCGCTCTTGACCGGTGGCGTCATCATACGCCGTGGTGGGGGTGCTATAAGCGTTCTCCTGAATCGTTGCTGTCGCTAGGCGAGTGGGGGCGTCATTAATGCGAATCGCGTCCGCACGCAAAGCACGATTTCGCGTAAATTCTACAGGACGCCCCGACCATATGAAATGGCCGTGACTGTATATAGGCGATCAGGCCGCGGATCGCCAGAGGGGGTAGCGCAGCAACTGGTCCTTCGCGGCCAACAGGGCGTCGATCTGGCTGGCCGGTTGCAGCGCCTTGAGGATCGCCGGATCGGCTGCGTCCATGCCCCCGGTAAGGGCGCCGAAGGCGGGCAGGACCAGGCGATTGCCGCTGTGCACCACGCAGGGCCGGGCGATCCGGCGGCCCCGCGCATGAACGATCAGACGGGGATGGAAATGGCCGGAAAGCTCGGGTTCCGTGGTGCCGGGCCGGGCCTCGTGACGCAGCGCGATGCCGTCCACCACGATCTCCTCGACCCGCGTGCCGCCGGCCTCGCTGCCGAGGTGTGGATCGTGGTTGCCGGTGATCCACACCCAGTCGAGCGCGCGGGTGAGGGCGCCCAGCATTCCGGCGGCATGGGGTTCGAGCCGCTCGGTGCCCTTGCTGTCGTGGAAGTTGTCGCCCAGCGCGAAGACCCGCCGCGCGCCGGTCTGCCGCACTGCGAGGGCGAGGCGTTCCAGCGTCTCGCGGCTGTCGTAGGGCGGCAGCATCTGCCCGCCGCGCGCATAGAAGCTCGCCTTTTCGAGGTGGAGGTCCGCCACCAGCAGCGCCTGCTCGCGCGGCCAGTAGAGTGCCGCGCCCCTTCCGCTCGGCGCGCCTTCCGGGGCCGGCACGAGCTGCAATTCCTGTGCGCAGAACGAAAAGGGAACCATGGCTTTCCCTTGCCGCAGGGCGTGCGATTTGGCAAGCGCCCGGCGGAAGAGGAAACGCAATGACCGACTGGACTGCCCAAACTGCCCTTGCTCGCGACTGGTTCGAGACGCTGCGGAATCGCATCTGCGCCGAATTCGAGGCGATCGAACGCGAGGCGGGGTCTTCGGCGGCCTTCGAATATACACCGTGGACGCGCGCGGCGGTTGAGGGCGGTGCGGAAGGCGAGACCGGCGGCGGCACGCGCGGGTTGATGAAGGGGCAGGTCTTCGAAAAGGTCGGCGTCAACGTGTCCACCGTGGTCGGTTCGCTGTCGAAGGACTTCGCAGGCACGATCAATGGCGCCTCGGCCGAGCAGAACGCTTTCTCGGCCACCGGGATCAGCCTCGTCGCGCATATGGCCAACCCGCATGTGCCCGCCGTGCACATGAATACCCGTTTCCTTACCACGACCAAGGCCTGGTTCGGCGGCGGCGCCGACCTCAATCCGCCGATCCCCTATGACGAGGACACGGCCGCGTTCCATGCCGAACTCAAGGCCGCCTGCGATGCCCACGGTGCAGACTATTACGATCGCTACAAGGCCTGGGCGGATGACTATTTCTATATTCCCCACCGCAAGGTCCATCGCGGCGTTGGCGGTATCTTCTACGACCACCTCGAATGCGCCGACGAAGCGGCCTGGGAGGCGAACTTCGCCTATACTCAGGCGGTGGGCGAGGCTTTCCTAGCGGTGTTCCCTCGCCTCGTGCGCAAGCGGATGGGCATGGAATTCACCTCCGGGGACAAGGCCCGGCAGCTGGAATGGCGCGGCCGCTATGCGGAGTTCAACCTCGTTTACGATCGCGGCACGCTGTTCGGCCTCAAGACCGGCGGCAATATCGATGCGATCCTGATGAGCCTGCCGCCCGAGGCGACCTGGTCCTGATCGTGTGTTGAAAAGGGAAATCGCCTTCGTACTTGTGCGCCTGAGACAAAGCTGAAAAGCTTGGGAACCGCCTAATCGCTGCGGAGTTCCGCGCCTATCTTGCGCTTCGATTGCAAGATTAGGAAGGAATTCTCCCATGGATCTCAAGCTCGCCGGCAAGACTGCGCTCGTGACCGGATCGACCGCAGGCATCGGCCTGGCCATTGCCGCGAAGCTCGCGGACGAAGGCGCCGAAGTCGTCGTGACCGGCCGCAACCAAGCCAAGCTCGATGCCGCCGCGCAGACGGTCCGGCAGCTCGGCAAAGTGCGCGCGGTGCTGGCCGATCCCGTCACCGAGGAAGGCGCGCAGGCGCTGATCGAGGCGGTTCCGCAAGTCGATATTCTCGTCAACAACCTCGGCATCTACGAGGCGCGGCCCTTCGTCGAGATCACCGATGCGGAATGGCGCAATTTCTTCGAGGTCAATGTGCTCAGCGGCGTCCGCCTCTCGCGCCATTACTTCCCCGGCATGCTGGAGCGCGACTGGGGCCGGGTGATCTTCATCTCCAGCGAAAGCGGCCTGATGACGCCGGGCGAGATGGTCCACTACGGCATGACCAAGACTGCGCAGCTCGCGGTTGCGCGCGGCATGGCCGACGCCACGCGCGGCACGCAGGTCACGGTGAACTCGGTGCTGCCGGGGCCGACACGCTCGGAAGGCATCGTCGAGTTCATCCGCTCCGTGGTCGAGAACAAGGATGCCTCGGAAGCCGAGCGCGAAACCGAGTTCTTCAGCAAGTTGCGCCCGCTCTCGCTGATCCGCCGCCTGATCGAGGCCGACGAAGTCGCCGCGATGGTCGCCTTCCTCGCCAGCCCGCTCGCGGCGGTGACGAATGGCGCGGCAATCCGCGCAGAGGGTGGGATCCTGCCGACGATCGGCTGACGGGAGGGCGCCGGCTTTACGCCGGCGCGCCTTCGCTTCCCGCGAAGACCGGCTCGGGGACTGGGGTATCGAGCAGCCTGAGGAAGCGGTCGTTGCGTTTGCGATTGGCGGCACCGAGCGCTTCTATGTCGAGAGTGCCGAACAGTTCCACGCCGAAGGCCCGCTCTTCCACCCAACGGACCTGAGCGAGATATTCCCCATTCCCGGGCAGGCGGATGCAAACGATCTCGTCCGCGACCGGCAGGCCGCGCTGTGATGCAGCGCGGGAGGCAAGGCACATCCCATGCTCCGAGATGTTGCGCACGATGATGTCCTGCTGTGGACATGCCGTTCCTGACGCTTCAGCCGGTGCGCGCAGCAAGGTTGCACTGATGAGCGTGCGCCTTCGCGGGGCACGGGGCTGGAGCCCGCGGTCGGGGCGCAGGGCCGGGTCCACGAGCTGCGAATCGGTCATTCCGAGGAGCGCGGCATAAATTGCCATTTTTCTGCCGATATCGCCGTCGATGCCCATTCATGCCTCCCTTTGCGGTCACGCGGCATCGTGTTGCCGTGCAGGTTTTTCGCGGTTTAAGCACCGATCCCGGAAAATCCCTCAGCAAACGTTTTCATCGCCTATAGGTGGTGCAGATGTCACAGTTTCGTTGCATAATCTGCACGTGAAGACTCGGCCTCTTGCCGCGCCGCGAAAAATCCTGACATGAAGCCTGGGAATGCTGCGCCAATACGAACTTGTCGAACGCGTGAAGGAATACGCGCCCCAGGCCGATGAGGCCCTGCTCAACCGTGCCTACGTCTATACCGTACAGAAGCACGGCACCCAGAAGCGGGCTTCCGGCGACCCCTATTTCAGCCATCCGGTCGAAGTCGCGGGTCTGATGACCGAGCTGAAGCTCGACCAGCAGACCATCATCACCGCGCTGCTCCACGATACCGTGGAAGACACGCTGGCGACGATCGACGAGATCGAGAAGCTGTTCGGCCCCGACGTCGCGCGCCTGGTGGACGGCGTCACCAAGCTCTCCAAGATCGACGTGATGACCGAGAACGAGCGCGCGGCGGAAAACCTGCGCAAGTTCCTGCTGGCGATGAGCGAGGACTTGCGCGTTCTGCTCGTCAAGCTGGCCGATCGCCTGCACAACATGCGCACCCTCCATTACATCAAGAAGGAGGACAAGCGCCGCCGTATCGCCCGCGAGACCATGGATATCTACGCGCCGCTGGCCGAGCGCGTGGGCATGTACGAATATATGCGCGAGATGCAGATGCTCGCCTTCGAGCAACTGGAACCCGAAGGCTATGCCACGATCACCGGCCGCCTCGCGCAGATCCGCAGCGAGGAAGGCGGGCAGGTCGACGAGATCGCGCTCTCGATCAAGCAGGCGCTGGCCGAGGCCGGTCTCAACGTCGAGGTCTCGGGCCGCGAGAAGCATCCCTATTCGATCTGGCGCAAGATGGCCGAACGCCATGTGACCTTCGAGCAGATCACCGATATCATGGCCTTCCGCGTTCTCACCGACAGCGTGGAGGAATGCTATCAGGCGCTCGGCGTGCTGCATCAGGCGTGGCAGATGATTCCGGGACGTTTCAAGGACTATATCTCGACGCCCAAGTCGAACGGCTACCAGTCGCTGCACACGGCGCTGATCTTCGAGCGGTCGATGCGCATGGAAGTGCAGATCCGCACGCGCGAGATGCACCGCACAAACGAATTCGGCCTTGCCGCGCACTGGGCCTACAAGCAGGGCGGCGGCACCCGTCCCGACGGCCAGGTCGGCTGGCTGCGCGACCTGATCGAAATCGTCGATGCCAGCCACGATGCCGAGGAACTCCTCGAAAACACCAAGATGGCGATCTACCAGGACCGCATCTTCGCCTTCACCCCCAAGGGCGCGCTGTTCCAGCTGCCCAAGGGCTCGACCGCGGTGGATTTCGCCTATGCGGTCCACACCAATCTCGGCAACGCCACGGTCGGCGCGAAGATCAACGGTCGCCACATGCCGCTGCGCACCCAGCTTGCCAACGGCGACGTGGTGGAGATCATCAAGAGCCCGACTTCCGAGCCGCAGCTGTCCTGGCTGGGCTTCGTCGTCACCGGCAAGGCGCGCGCCTCGATCCGCCGTGCGGTGCGGGCCAAGGAGCGCCAGGAAGTGGCCGAGATCGGCGCCAAGCTGCTCGACGAGATCGTGGGCCGCCTGCCGGGCCGGATCGGCAAGAAGGCGATCGACGGGGCCATCCAGCGCCTCGACATGCGCGACGAGGAAGACCTGATGTTCGCCATCGGCTCGGCGCGGCTCACCGACCGCCAGGTCATGGAAGCGCTGGTGCCGGGCAGCACGGCCGAACTCCCCGACGACGGCGACTGGGCCCATGCCGAGCGGGCGATCTCGATTCGCGGTCTGACGCCGGGTGTCGGTTTCGAACTCGGCGAATGCTGCCACCCGGTCCCGGGCGATCGCATCGTCGGGATCCGGCGCCCCGACCACAAGGTGGAAGTCCATGCGATCGACTGCTTCACCCTGGCCAACGGCGCCGATGTCGACTGGCTCGACTTGTCTTGGGGAGAGCGCACGACCGGTGCGGTCGGCCGCCTCAGCCTCGTGCTCTACAACCGGCCGGGCACTCTGGCGGAAGTGACGCAGATACTCGCTTCCAACCGGGCGAACGTCACCAACCTGCAGATGGTCCACCGTGACGAGCCTTTCGGCACTTACGAGGTGGATCTGGAAGTCAACGATCTTGCGCACCTTACCCGCATCGTCAGCGCCCTGCGCGCCAGCGAGGCGGTTGCGGAAGCGGCCCGCATCTGACCTGGCGAGGTCAGTATTCCAGGCTGACCTCCACTTCGTCGCCTTCCGCCAGCCTTTCGGCGCGGCGGACGGCGGCCTTCACCGGCAGCAGCCAGACCTGCTGCGGTTCTCCGTCATCGGACTTGCTGGGAAATACCGAAGTCGCAAAAGCGCTGCCGCCGATCCGCGCCTTGACCTTGAGCGAGCCGAACCCGCGCGCGGAACCTTCCAGCTTGCGCATCAACGCCGTGCCGGAAAGCGCCTCGCCCGCCGCGCCGTCGATGGTGAGGAAGTGCCAGGTGCCGCTGCCCGAGCCGCCCGTCCAGCGCCAGAGGCGGCCGGTGTAGGATAGATGCTCGCTGCCGGCTTCGCTGCTCACTTGACCTCCCGGATCGGCACGGGGACGTTGCAGACGTCCACGCCGCCCGCGGGGTGAATGTAGAAATCGTCCTGCCGGTTGGCGCGCTTGTCCACATAGGCGGCGAAGCTGCGGCTTTCGCTGGAGAGATACTCGTAGACTGGCAGGCCGGTCACTTCGTTGCCCATGCGGATGGAGCGGATCGCCGTGCGCTCCTCCGGCGTCTTGTAGAAGCCGATATCCCCAGTGCCACGCGGCAGGGCGGAGAGGTTCTCGATCCCCGAAATGACGCGCCCGACGATGGCCACGTTACGGTCGAGCTGACGCGGGGCATGGCCGATCACGGCATAGAGTTCGGCGCCGGTGCCGGTGTCGGGCGAATTGTTACGGCCGACGCCGACGTAGCCGTAGCAATGGACAGGCCAGGCGTAGGCTGCTGCCAGCGGTTTCCGCTCGAGAAGGAGGGTGGGGATGCCGTTGGTCGCGCTGGTGGATGCGGCCTTCGCGGCAGGTCCGATCCCTGCCGGCCAGCCATTGACGATCATCGTATCGGCGTAAGGGTCGTTGTCTGCCGAGATCAGCTTTGCGAACAGCTTTTCGCCGCTCCTGAAAGTCAGATTGGCGCGCATCTTGCTCGGATCGCCTTCCTTGTCGGAGAGCATGATCGTGCTTGCGATTGCGGAAACGTAGTCGTTCTCGCCGACCACGGAGAGCCCCTTGGGCAGCGGCTTGGCCTTCTGCGGATTCTCGCCCTCGGGATCGCCCCATTGCGCGACGTAATTGTCCTGAACCCGGACCACCGCGATCCCGTCATACCAGCGCGCGGCGACCAGCTTGCGGATATTCCCGACCCAGCCCTGAGAGAACGGGGCGGGAATCAACTGGATCACCACCCGCCGCGCCTTGCCCGCGGCATCGGGGGCAAGGTCCATCACCAGGAGATCGGACGGCGCGATCCGCTTCCAGTCCCCGGCGGGCGCGGCGGCGACGATATCGTTCGGCGTACGCGGCGCAGGCGCATCCTCGGCCCGCACGGGAGCGGTCAAAAGGGCGGAAACCACGAAGGCGGAAAAGAAATTTCGCATTGAGTGCGTGATGGCACGTCGAGACGGCTTGCGAAACCCTTCAACGCAGGCTAGGGCGCCCGCCTTACCAGTGCATGCGGAGCGGTGGCCGAGTGGTCGAAGGCGCTCGCCTGGAAAGTGAGTATACGCCAAAAGCGTATCGAGGGTTCGAATCCCTCCCGCTCCGCCAAGCCTTCAAGGGGCAAAAGTTGCCCGGCTGTCCCGCATCGGCGCACCGAAATTTCGCATGACGATGGATATTATGTCGAAATCGGTCGAGCAGACCGCTATCTCGGATCTGTGGGTAGCAGTAATCTTCGTCGGACGATTCTAGCGGCGGCACTGGCGGGCGGTCTCTATTTTTCTATGGCCATCATCGCTCTTCAATTGACGCGCGGGGCTGACGGGATCGCTACCGTCTGGCCGGCCAGCGGGGTTGCCGTGGCGGCGCTCCTGCTGGCGCAGCCGGGCCAGCGGCGATGGGTATTGCTGGCGCTTGGATTCGCCAGCTTTCTGGGCAATCTCGTTTTCAGCGCTCGGCCGGGCCTCGCGCTCGGGTTGACGTGCGCCAATGTGCTGGAGGCGCTGATCGCCTTCGGGGTCATGCGCGACATCCAGCGGCGCAACGATTCGTTCTTCCACATTTCCGCGATCCTGCGGTTCTGTCTCGCCGCGATCTTCGCTTCGGTGGCGAGTGCGACCGTCGCCAGCCTCATCGCCGGAGACAACTTCGGCCACATGTTCCTGTCCTGGCTGACGACCGTGGCGCTGGGCATCCTGATCGTCGTACCTCTGATCATGAACTTCGTACATCCCGGCACGAGTGGACCTGCCAGAGGCGTGGGCCATTTCGGCCTCACGGCGCTGGTCCTGGCGCTGGTGGCGGGAATCACCGCTGCGGTCTTCGCCCAATCGACCTATCCGCTGCTGTTCCTGCCATTGCTTTGCGTGCTCTTCGCGACTTACTTCCTCGGCGCGACCGGGGCGACGTGCAGTATCCTGACGATCGCCGCGATCGGTTCGGTGGCGATCTGGCAGGGGCAGGGATCGATCAGCCTGACGGATGGCGGCACCCGGGTGGAAGTGCTGTTCTTCCAGTTCTATCTCTTCACCCTGCTGGTCTCGGCGCTTCCGCTGGCGGCGCTCATCGCCATGCGCGACCGCAGTTTCGCCGAAGTGGAGCGCGGCAAGCGCTGGCTGGAAATGTCCGAGGGCATCGCCAAAGTCGGGCACTGGCGGCTCGAACTGGCGGAGCAGCGGCTGTTCTGGTCGGGCGAGGTGTTCCGCATTCACGGCCTCGAACCCGGCCTCCTGCCCTCGCTGGACATGGCGGTGAATTTCTATCACCCGGAGGACCGGACGCTGGTGGAAGGCACTTTGGCGCAGAGCCTGGAAACGCTGAGTCCGATCGAGTTCGAAGCACGCATCATCCGCGCGGATGGCGAAATCCGCTACGTCTACAGTTGCAGCGAAGTCGAACTGCGCGAGGACGGCAAGCCGGGAGCGATCTTCGGCATCTTCCAGGACGTGACCAACCGCGTGCTCGCGGCGATGGAACTGGCCAGCGCCCGGGCGAAGGCGGAGGCGCGCGCGGACGAGGCAATCCATCTGGCCGAAACCGACGCGCTGACCGAGATCGCCAATCGCCGCAAGGTCATGGCCTGTCTCGATACCGAGATCGCTAAGGCGGCCGTGCTTGGCGGGCCGCTCGCGATCGCGGTGCTGGATATCGACCGTTTCAAGCTCATCAACGACCGTTTCGGCCATGCCGTGGGCGATCAGGTGATCCGCCGGGTGGCGCAAGTCTGTGCGCTGGCGATCCGGGGGGCAGACCTTGTCGGCCGGATCGGCGGGGAGGAATTCCTGATCGTCCTGCCTTCGACCGAGGCGGAAATGGCTTTCGCCGTGGCCGAGCGCGTGCGCCGCGCCGTGGAAACCATCGACTGGGAGCCGCTCGACCTGCCGCCAGTGACGGTCAGCATCGGTCTGGCGTCGAGCCTGGGCGATGCCGACTGCAAGGAACTGATGCTGCGCGCGGATCGCGCGCTCTACCAGGCCAAGCACGACGGCCGTAATCTGCTGCGCCAGACCGGCTGAGACCGGGAGCCATTCATCATGAGCTGCGTTCATGACGGCATGCGATTTAGCGCAGTGACGTTTTGCTCACCCATGGGTTATCGTTCCTGACGGACGGCCAACCGTCCCGATGGTGCGAAAAGGACGGGCAATGAACGAAACGTCGAGCGAGGCCTCGCTTGAGGCGGGGCTTTTCGAGGTATCCAGGCGTGCGATTCTGGCGGGCGGCGCGGCGAGCGTCGGCATTTCCGCCATCCCGTCCGTCGCGGAAGGAGCGGCACCCATGGCACAGCAGCCTCCGACGATGGCGGTTACGTTCAAGGTCAACGGCAAGGCGCAGGCGCTGATGCTGGACACGCGCACGACGCTGCTCGATGCGCTGCGCGATCATATCGGGTTGATGGGCACCAAGAAGGGCTGCGACCACGGCCAGTGCGGGGCCTGCACGGTGCTGGTGAACGGCACGCGCATCAATTCCTGCCTCAGCCTTGCCGTCATGCACGAAGGCGATGCGGTGACGACGATCGAGGGACTCGGCACACCGGAGGAACTGCACCCGATGCAGGCGGCTTTCGTCAAGCATGACGGCTTCCAGTGCGGCTATTGCACGCCGGGGCAGATCTGCTCGGCGGTGGCGGTGCTGGAAGAGATCAAGGCGGGAATTCCCAGCCACGTCCAGGGCGACATCGGCGGCGCGCCCGAGATGACCGTGCTGGAAATGCGCGAGCGGATGAGCGGCAATCTCTGCCGCTGCGGCGCCTACTCGAACATCGCGGAGGCCATGGCGGAAGTCGCCGGTGTCCGGATCGCGGAAACCCACGATGCGGAGGTTCGGGCATGAAGGCCTTCACTTACGAGCGCGCGAAGACCCCGGCGGCGGCTGCCGCTGCCGTCGCTGCGAACAAGGGTGCCAAGTTCATTGCGGGCGGCACCAACCTGCTCGACCTGATGAAGCTGGAGATCGAGACGCCGACGCATCTGGTCGACGTGCAGGACCTCGGGCTGGACCGGATCGAGGCCACGAAAGAGGGCGGACTGCGGATCGGCACGCTTGTCAGCAATACCGCGCTGGCGGCGGACTCTCGGGTGCGCAAGGACTATGGCGTGCTCACCCGTGCCATCGTCGCGGGCGCCTCGGGGCAGCTGCGCAACAAGGCGACGACCGGCGGCAATCTGCTTCAGCGGACCCGCTGCCCTTATTTCTACGACACCAATCAGGCATGCAATAAGCGCAAGCCCGGCTCCGGCTGCGCCGCGATCGGCGGGTTCAGCCGTCCGCTCGGGGTGATCGGCACCAGCGATGTCTGCATCGCCACCCATCCCAGCGACATGGCGATTGCCCTGCGCGTGCTGGATGCGGCGGTCGAGACCGTCGATGCTTCGGGCAAGACCCGCAGCGTGCCGATCGGCGAATTCCACCGCCTGCCGGGGGATACCCCGCATCTGGAGAACGTGCTCCAGCCCGGCGAGCTGATTACTGCCGTTACCCTGCCCAAGCCCTTGGGCGGACGGCATTTCTACCACAAGGTCCGCGACAGGGCCTCCTATGCCTTCGCGCTCGTTTCGGTGGCGGCGGTGCTCAATGAGGACGGAAGCGGCAGGGTGGCTTTCGGCGGCGTCGCGCCAAAGCCGTGGCGGGACGAGGCGGCGGATGCGCAGCTTCGGAACGGCGCCGGGGCGGCGGTGAAGACGGCCTTTGCCGAAGCGCGGCCCACCCATGAGAACGCCTTCAAGGTGACGCTGGCCGAACGCACGCTGGCGGCGCTTATCGCGGAGAACCGGGCATGAAGTTCGACACGCCTGCGGGCACTAATCCCATCGACGCGATGAAGGTCATCGGCCAAGCGGTCGACCGCGTGGACGGCAAGCTAAAAACCACCGGACAGGCGCCTTACGCCTACGAGCATGGCGAGGTCCCGGCCAAGCCTGCCTTCGGCTACGTGATCGGCGCAGGGATCGCCAAGGGGCGCATCGCCTCGTTCAATGCCGAGGAAGCGCGGCGGATGCCGGGGGTCCTGGCGATCGTCTCGGCGGAGAACGCGCAGCCGCTCGGCAAGGGCAACATGAACACCGCCAAGCTGCTCGGCGGGCCGAACGTCGATCACTATCATCAGGCGCTCGCCGTGGTGGTCGCGGAGAGCTTCGAGCAGGCGCGCAGCGCCGCCAATGCGGTGCGGATTACGTATGACCGCGGGCAGGGGCGCTTCGACCTCGCCAAGGCGAAGCCGGGCGCGCAGCCGCTCACCGGCAACGATGCCGATACGCATACGGGCGACTTCGCAGGGGCTTTCGCTGCGGCGCCGGTGCAGGTGGACCAGACTTACACCACGCCCGACCAGAATCATGCGATGATGGAGCCTTTCGCCACGATTGCTTGGTGGGAGGGGGACGCCCTGTTGGTCTGGACCTCGAACCAGATGATCGCCTGGAACAAGCGTGAACTGGCCACGACGCTCCAGATGCCACCGGAGAAAGTCCACGTCCGCTCGCCCTTCATCGGCGGCGGGTTCGGGGGCAAGCTGTTCCTGCGCGCCGATGCGGTGATGGCGGCGCTGGGGGCCAAGGCTTGCGGTCGTCCGGTCAAGATCGCGATGCCACGCCCGCTTATGCTCAACAATGCGACGCACCGCCCGGCGACGATCCAGCGCATTCGCCTCGGCGCGACGAAGGACGGCAAGCTCACCGCGATCGGTCATGAGAGCTGGTCGGGCGACTTGCCCGGCGGCGGCCCGGAATCGGCGACGCAGCAGACGAAGCTGCTCTATGCCGGTGCCAATCGCCTGACCGCGCTGCGTCTGGCCGAACTCGACCTGCCCGAAGCCAATGCCATGCGCGCGCCGGGCGAGGCGCCGGGGCTGATGGCGCTGGAGATCGCCATCGACGAAATGGCCGAGAAGCTGGCGATGGACCCGGTGAAGTTCCGCGTGCTCAACGACACCCAGGTCGACCCCGAGAACCCCGAGCGCCCGTTCTCGCAGCGGAACTTCGTGCGCTGCCTTGAAGACGGCGCAAAGCGGTTCGGCTGGAACCGCCGCAGCGCAAGGCCTGCGCAAGTGCGCGAGGGGCGCTGGCTGATCGGCATGGGCGTCGCGGCGGCATTCCGTAACAACCTCAACATGACCTCGGCGGCACGGGTGCGGCTGGCGAGTGACGGCACGGTCACGGTCGAGACCGACATGACCGATATCGGCACCGGTTCCTACACGATCATCGCCCAGACAGCGGCGGAGATGATGGGCCTGCCGGTCGATAAAGTGCGCGTGAAGCTGGGCGATTCGTCGTTCCCGGTCTCGGCGGGATCGGGCGGGCAATGGGGCGCCAACAGCGCGACTTCGGGCGTCTATGCCGCCTGCGCCAAGCTGCGCGACATGGCGGCCCAGCGCCTCGGCATGGACCCGGCGGGCGCGCAGTTCGTTGACGGCGAGGTCCGCGCGGGCAATCGTTCGGCGGCGCTGGCCGAAGCTGCGAAGTCCGGCGAACTCGTCGCCGAAGAGACGATGCAGTGGGGCGATCTCGGCAAGAAATTCCAGCAATCGACGTTCGGTGCCCATTTCGTCGAGGCGGCAGTGGATTCCTATACGGGCGAGACGCGGGTGCGGCGCATGCTGGCGGTCTGCGCCGCTGGGCGCATCCTCAATCCCAAGACTGCGCGCAGCCAGGTGATCGGGGCGATGACGATGGGCGTCGGCGGCGCGCTGATGGAGGAACTGGCGGTCGACAAGCGCTTCGGTTTCTTCGTCAACCACGACCTTGCCGGGTACGAAGTGCCGGTCCATGCCGACATTCCGCATCAGGAAGTGGTGTTCATTGACGAGGCGGACGACAAAGTTTCGCCGATGAAGGCCAAGGGCGTGGGCGAACTCGGCCTCTGCGGCGTCGGCGCGGCGGTGGCCAATGCGGTCTACAATGCCACCGGCGTGCGGGTGCGCGACTATCCGATCACGCTCGACAAATACCTCGCGAAGCTGCCGGCAATCGCCTAGCCCAGCAAGTCCGCGATCAGCTCCGGCGCGGATGGGAAGTAGAAGTGCATGTAGCTCGCGGTGAGCGAGCCTTGCCGGAATATCCGCTCGCCATTGCGCCCGTCCGGCGTCCGGGCGAGCGCGATGGGTTCGAGGGCGGTGTCCAGCCGGGAATAGTGGAAGGTGTGGCCGCGCACGGCATGGCCCGCTAGTTCCGCTTCCTGCATGCCGAGCGCGACCAGACGCTTCTGCATGGTCGCGCGCGCGGGCAGCAGGCCCAGCATCGCCGCCCCGCTGCCTGCCGCATCCGCCAGCGTCTCGCAGGCGTAGAGCATACCGCCGCATTCGGCGAGGATCGGCTTTCCGGCCCGGAAGTGCCCCCGGATCGCCTCGATCATCGCCCGGTTGGCGGAGAGCGCAGCCAGATGAAGCTCGGGGTAGCCGCCCGGCAGCCAGACCGCATCGCAGTCCGGCAAGGCGGCATCGCGTAGGGGCGAGAAGAACGAGAGCCGCGCACCCGCCCGTTCGAGAAAGCTGAGGTTGGCCGGGTAGATGAACCCGAATGCCTCATCGCGGGCGACAGCGATACGCCTGCCCGCCAGCGCGGCGGGCATGGGCGGCGTGGCGCGGGGCGCCGGGAAGGCCACCGGCTCGGGCAGCCAGAGCGCGCTCTCGGGGAGCAGGTCCGCAGCGCGGTCGATCCGGGCTTCGATATCCGTGACTTCGCCTGCCTGCACGAGGCCGAGGTGGCGTTCGGGCAGGCCCATGTCCTCGTCGCGCCGCATCGCGCCGAGCCATTGCACACCTTTCGGCATGCCCCGCTCCAGCAGTTCGGCATGGCGCTCGCTGCCGACGCGGTTGGCGAGCACGGCGGCCAGGGTCACGTCGTTCCGGTAGGTGGCAAGGCCGTGGACGAGCGCGCCGAAGGTCTGGGCCATCGAGGACCCATCCATCACCGCCATGACCGGCAGGCCGAAATGCCGGGCGAGGTCTGCGGAGGAGGGGGTGCCGTCGAACAGGCCCATGACGCCCTCGATCAGGATCAGGTCCGCCTCCTGCGCCGCCCCGTGCAGCAGGGCGAGGCACTGGTCCTCGCCGCACATGAATAGGTCGAGCTGGTGGACCGGCGCGCCGCTGGCCACTTCGTGGACCATCGGGTCGAGGAAGTCGGGCCCGCACTTGAACACCTGCACCCGGCGTCCGGCGCGGACATGGCGGCGGGCGAGGGCGGCGGTGACGAGGGTCTTGCCCTGTCCCGAAGACGGCGCAGTGACGAGCAGGGCGGGACAGGCGGTCATCGGCGCCGGGACCTATGGCACTTCGCGGGGGCGTGCAAGCGGCGCGCTCTTGCACGCCGGGCCGCCACCCGATAGGGCCACGCCTGCGACAGGTTCCCCGCAAGGGGATCAAAAGGGAACGCGGGTTCAAGACCCCGGCTGCCCCTGCAACTGTAAGCGGCGAGCCGTGCGGCCATATCGCCATTGGGAGTGCAAGTTCCTGAGAAGGCGGCCGAATCGGCACCGACCCGTGAGCCAGGAGACCTGCCTGCCGCAGTCGTTCTTCGACCGGACAGGGTGAGCCGGGCGAACGGGGTCATGCCTCGCAGAGCGACAGCCACTGCCGTGCCGGTTTGCGGCGCGAAAGGGCCTGTCGTCGCCTGCCGCGATCGCATGTCCTTCGCCCGCATCTCGGCCCGGCCGGGTTCGATGCTCGCTTGAAGGACTTGCCGTGAACTGCCGAATTTCCACCGCCGGAACTCCCTGCCTCGGGCCGAGGAGCGGCTGCTGATGCTGCATCCCGTCGAACCCGGCCCTTCCGTGGTCGTGTGCAACACCTGCCGCCACTCCGCCGAAGTGCGCGAGGACGAGAACGGCCAGCGCGGCGGCGCGGTGCTGGCCGAGGCCATGCGCGCTGTGCAGGCGGCCGATCCCGCGCTTCAGGGCGTGGCGGTTCAGGAAATGCCCTGCCTCTTCGCCTGCCAGCGCCACTGCACCGTCGCGATCCGCGCGCCGGGCAAGCTCGGCTATGTGCTCGGCGACTTCACGCCCGATGAGGACACGGCCCGCGCGATCCTCGAATATGCCTCGCGCCACGCCGCCAGCGAGCACGGGCAGGTGCCCTACCGTGAATGGCCGCAGGGCGTGAAAGGCCATTTCATCACCCGCACTCCGCCCGAAGGCTTCATCGGCACATGATCTGCTTCGAGAACCGCGCCGCCTTCGCCGCCGCGCTCGCCGACTTGCCCGAACCCGATGGTGCTTCGCTGGAAGCCGCGCAGGCGCGTCAGGCGGTACTTACCAAGCCGCTCGGCTCGCTCGGGCGGCTGGAGGAAATCGCGGTGTTCATGGCAGGCTGGCAGGCTCGCGAGCTGCCCCGCGCCGACTGTATCCGAGCGGTGGTGTTCGCGGGCAACCACGGTGTCGCCGCGCGCGGGGTCAGTGCCTATCCGCCGGAAGTCACCGTGCAGATGGTCGCCAATTTCAAGGCGGGCGGCGCGGCGATCAATGCGCTGACGGCGGCCTGCGGTGCGCAGCTGGCGGTCGTCCCGCTCGATCTCGCGCGCCCGACCGGGGACATCACCCGCGAACCGGCGATGAGCGAGGCGGAGTGTCTGGCGGCCCTCAATGCCGGGGCGGCTGCGGTCATGGCGGATAGCGACCTGTTCTTCGCGGGCGAGATGGGCATTGGCAATACGACGCCCGCCGCCGCGCTGGCCGCGCAAGTCTTCGGCGGCGAGGCAGCGGAATGGATCGGGCGCGGCACCGGCCTCGACGATGCGGGCCTCGCGCGGAAGGCCGAGGCGGTCGCGGCGGCCCTTGCGCTGCACGGGGCCAATTGCACCGACGCTTTCGAGACCTTGCGCCGGCTCGGCGGGCGGGAGATCGCGGCCATGGCGGGGGCGGTGCTGGCGGCGCGGCATTTGCGGGTGCCGGTCCTGCTCGACGGGTTCATCGCCTGCGCGGCCCTTGCGCCGCTGCTGGCGGACAATGCCGCTTTTCTCGGCCACTGCCTTGCCGCGCATTGCTCGGCCGAGGCGGGGCACGTGCGTCTGCTCGAACGCTTTGGGCTGGACCCGTTGCTGCACCTCGGCATGAGGCTGGGCGAAGGTTCGGGCGCGGCGGTGGCGGCGCAGATCGTGCGCTCGGCGCTGGCCGCGCATGACGGCATGGCGACTTTTGCCGAGGCGGCGGTCGCAGGGGCTGCATGAGCGGCGTGCTCGTCCACCTCATGCGCCACGGCGCGCCGGTAAAACCGGGGCTGCTGCTCGGCCACCGCGACGATCCGTCGACGCCTGCCGGGGTAGCACACTGCGTGACGCGGGCGGCGGGCCTGACGTTCGAGCGGGTGGTTTCCTCCGACCTGCAAAGGTCGAGCATCCCCGCCGCGCAGATCGCGGCCCTGCGCGGGCGGCGGCACGATCTCGACCCGCGCTGGCGTGAAATCGACTTCGGCGACTGGGACGGCCTTGCCCCGCAGCAGCTCGATCCGGCCGTGCAGGCCCGGTTCTGGGACGATCCCGAGACCCATGCCCCGCCCGGCGGCGAGCGCTGGTCGCAGCTTTGCACCCGCATCGGCGAGGCGCTCACTGAGATCGACCGCGCCAGCCTGATCCTCACCCATGGCGGCGCCATGCGCGCGGCGCTTTCGGTGCTGTTCGGCTTCGATCACCGGCAGGTCTGGGCCTTCGAACTGCCTTACGGCGCGCTGGTCAGCCTGCGCCTCTGGCCGGGCGAGGGCCTGCCCGCCGCGCAGATCCTCACGCTGGATAGCGGGAAGACGGCATGAGGCGGCTCGTCCTTGCGCTCCAGTTCCTGACGCGCCTGCCGCTTCCGCCAGTGCGGGCCGATGCCGAGGACTTCGCGAAATCGATGCGCTGGTTTCCGCTGGCGGGACTGGCCGTGGGCGGCCCCGTGGCGGGAGCCTGGTGGCTGGGAAGCCGTCTCGGCGACTCGTGGCTTGCAGCCCTGTTGGGACTGGCGGCCTGGATCGGCATGACCGGCGCGCTGCACCTCGACGGGCTGGGCGATGTGGCGGACGGTGCAGGCGCTGCGCACAAGGACCGCGCGCGGCTGTCGGCGGTCATGGCCGATCCGCATGTCGGGAGCTTCGCGGTCGTGGCGATCGTTCTGCAACTGCTCGCGAAGCTGGTGCTGCTTCATGCCCTCGCGCCGGGAGCGGTCTGGGCCTTGCTGCTCGTCGCCCCGCTCGCGCGGATCGCGCCGCTCGTCTGGGCGCTGGCGCTGCCGCCGCTGCACGAAGGGCTGGGCAGCCGGTTCCGCAGCGCAGTGACGTGGTGGCACGTCGGTTTCTGGAGCCTGATTGCGGCGATCCTTGACCTGCTCGTCGCACCGCCCTTGCTGGCGTTGTTCCTTGCCGTTCCGCTCTGGGGCTACTGGCTAAAACGCCGGATCGGCGGCATTTCCGGCGACGGCCATGGCGCCGGGATCGAGGTGGTCGAGACCCTGCTGCTGCTTGCGCTGGTGGCGATCCGGTGAGCGGGGCCTTTGTCTTCCACGGCGGCCGCGTGAGCGAGGCGGCGCGGGCCTATGGCGGCGCGCCTGCGGAGTGGCTGGACCTGTCGACCGGCCTCAACCCCCGGCCATGGCCGGCGACCCAGCCAGTCGACTGGACCGCCTTGCCCGATCCCGACGCGCTCGCCCGCCTCGAAGCCGAGGCCGCGCGCCATTTCGGTGTAGCGCCGGGCCTGTGCTGCGCGGTGCCGGGTAGCGAGACCGCGCTGCGCCTGCTCGCCAAAGCGCTCGACCTGCCGGGGCGCGCGCTGGTTCCCGCCTATCGCACCCACCGCGAGGCATTCTTCCCCTCCCGCCCGGCGCAGTTCGGCGAGCACCCGCGACCAAAGGAAGTCTTCGTCCTCGCCAATCCCAACAACCCCGACGGCGTGCTGCGCGCGCCCGAGGCGGTGATCGAATGGGCCGAGCGGATCGACGAAAGCGGCGGCTTCCTGATCGTCGACGAAGCCTTTGCCGACTGCCACCCGGAGGCCAGCGTCGTCCGTGCCGTCGCGCCGGGGTTCCGGCTGATCGTCCTGCGTTCGTTCGGGAAGTTCTTCGGCCTTGCGGGGCTGCGGCTTGGCTTCGTGCTGGGCCCGCCCGCGCTCATGATGCTGCTGCGGCAGATGCTGGGCAGCTGGCCGGTCCACGCGGCGGCGCTCTCTCTGGGAACGGCGGCTTATGCCGACCACGCATGGATCGCGCGGACGCGCGAGGACCTGCCCGCCCGCGCCGATGCGCTCGACGCCGTATTGCGCCGTCACGGGCTTGAGCCCGAGGGCGAATGCCCACTGTTCCGGCTCGTCACCGGCTGCGAGGGACAGGCGCTGTTCGCGCGATTGGCGTCCGCGCGCATCCTCGTGCGGCCCTTTGCCGAGCATCCGGGCTGGGTGCGCTTCGGGGTTCCCGCCGATGCCGATGCGCTGGCCCGTCTCGATGAGGCGCTTTCCGGGATGGCGCGTTGATCGAGCCGGTCTCCTTTGCCGCTATGGCGATGGAAGGCGCGCTCGGCTGGCCGGCGCGGCTCTACGGGCTGATCGGCCATCCGGTCGGGCTGTTTGCCAAAGTCATTTCCGGCTCGGAGCGCAGCCTCAACCGCGCGGACTGGTCCGAGATGGCGCGGCGGCTCGCCGGTCTCGGGGCGATGCTGGGGCTGATTGCGGCAGTGCTGCTCGGCATGGGACTGGTGGTCTGGCTTGTGCGCGGCTGGGCCGGGGAATGGGCATGGTTGCCGCTCGCGCTGCTGGCATGGCCTGCCCTTGCCGCGCGCAGTCTCGACGATCACGTCCGCCCGGTGCTTGCCGCGCTGGAAGCGGGCGATCTGGCCGAGGCGCGCCATGCCGTCGGCATGATCGTCGGCCGCGATACGGCGGGGCTCGACGAGGCGGGCGTCGTGCGCGCCGCCATCGAAAGTCTTGCCGAGAGCTTCTGCGACGGCGTGGCGGCGCCGCTGTTCTGGCTGCTGCTCGGCGGGGTGCCGGGGGCATGGGCCTACAAGGCGATCAACACGGCGGACAGCCTGATCGGCCACCCCGAGGAGCCGCTGCGCGCTTATGGCTGGGCGGCAGCGCGGATCGACGATCTGGCGAACCTGCTGCCCGCGCGGCTGGCGGGGCTGCTGCTCTGCGTTTCTGGACTGGGTGGCTGGCGGATCATGCTGCGCGACCATGGCCGCCACGCCTCGCCCAATGCCGGTTGGCCCGAGGCGGCGATGGCGGGGGCGCTCGGTGTGCGGCTGGCGGGACCGATCGTCTACGACGGAGTGCTTGCCCCCAAGCCGTGGATCGGGGAGGAGGGCCGCACGGCGGGCGCGGCGGACTTGCGGCGGGCGCTGGCGATCTATCGCCGGGCCTGCGTCCTGTTCGCCTTTATTGCATTAGGAGTCGCATGGCTGGTTTGATGTTGCAGGGGACCGGCTCGGACGTCGGCAAGTCCGTGCTGGTGGCGGGGCTGTGCCGCGGGCTTGCCAATCGCGGGCTGAGCGTCCTGCCGTTCAAGCCGCAGAACATGTCGAACAACGCCGCCGTCACTCCGGAAGGTGGCGAGATCGGCCGGGCGCAGGCACTTCAGGCCCTCGCTGCGCGGGTGCCGCTTCATGTCGACATGAACCCGGTGCTGCTGAAGCCGCAGGCCGACCGGACCTCGCAGCTCGTGGTCCACGGCAAAGTGCGCGGCACGCTCGGCAGCGCCAATTTCCGCGAGGCGCGGCGCACCCTGCTGCCCGAAGTCCTGGCGAGCTATCGCCGTCTGGAGGCGCGCTGCGACCTCGTGGTGGTGGAAGGCGCGGGCTCTCCGGCGGAGATCAACTTGCGCGCCGGGGACATCGCCAACATGGGCTTCGCGCGCGAGGCGCAGGTGCCGGTGGTGCTGGTCGGCGATATCGACCGGGGCGGGGTGATCGCCGCCGTGGCGGGCACGCGGGCGGTGATCGATCCCGAGGACGCGGCGATGATCCGGGGCTTCCTCATCAACAAGTTCCGGGGCGATCCGGCGCTCTTTGCCGATGGCTATGCGGCGATCGAGCGGCTGTCCGGTTGGCGCGCCTATGGCGTCATGCCCTGGGCGCGGGCGGTCGGACGCCTGCCGAGCGAGGATGCAGTGGTGCTCGAACGCGGGCTGGGCGGCGGCACCGGCAAACTGCTCGTCGCCTGCCCGATCCTGCCGCGCATCGCCAATTTCGACGATCTCGATCCGCTGCGGCAGGAGTCCGGCGTGGATGTGGCGATGATCCCGCCTGGCACGCCGATCCCGGCCGAGGCGGCGCTCATCGTGCTGCCCGGCTCCAAGGCGACGATGGCCGACATGGCCTTTCTGCGTGCCGAGGGATGGGACATCGACGTGCTTGCGCATCATCGGCGCGGCGGCATGATCCTCGGCATATGCGGTGGGTATCAGATGCTGGGGCACAGGATCGCAGACCCGCTCGGCATCGAGGGGCCGCCGGGCGAGATCGCCGGTCTGGGCCTGCTCGACGTGACGACGGTGCTGGGCGACCGCAAGGCTTTGCGCGAGGTTTCGGGCCGGGCGCTGGGTTCGGAGCTGACCGGCTACGAGATGCACATGGGCGTAACCGAGCGGGGGCAGGCGAAGCCTTTCGCGCTGCTCGGCGGAGCGCGCCCCGATGGCGCTATTGATGCTTCGGGCCGGGTCATGGGGACTTATTGCCATGGCCTGCTGGCCTCCACGGGCTTACGCGCCGAACTCATGGCGCGGCTCGGCGGGGAGAGCAACGGGCTGGATCATCACGCCGGGGTCGATGCCGCGCTCGACGAACTCGCCGCCGAGATGGAGCGGCATATCGACATCGACGGCCTGTTGGCCCTGACGGAGTACCGCGCATGACCTCTACCCTTTTGCTCGGCGGTGCCCGTTCCGGCAAGAGCCGACATGCCCAGGCGCTGGTCGAGGCCGTTCCGGGGCGGCTGGTCTATATCGCCACCGCGCAGGCGCTCGACGACGAGATGGAGGCGCGGATCGCCCGCCATCGCGAGGATCGCGGACCGCGCTGGTCGACGCTGGAAGCGCCTGTGGACCTTTCCGGTGGCATCGAGCGGGCCGCGCGAGAGGCGGATGCCGTGCTTGTCGATTGCCTGACGCTCTGGCTGTCCAACCTGATGCTGGCGGAGGCGGTCCTGCAACCGCAGTTCGACGGGCTCTGCCAGGCGATCGCGGAGTGTCCGAGGCCGCTGGTGCTGGTCGCCAACGAAGTGGGACTGGGGATCGTACCCGACACCCCGCTGGGGCGGCGCTTCCGCGACGAGGCGGGGCGGCTCAACCAGCAGGTCGCGGCGACGGTCGAGCGTGCGGTATTCGTGGCGGCGGGATTGCCGCTGACGCTGAAGTAAGCGGGCAAAGAAAAAGCCGCCCGGAGTGCGGGCGGCTTTTCCGTTTGGCCTTGGCGGAGGGACTTAGAAGTCCATCCAGTCGTCGGCGGTGGTGAGCGCCTTCATCGGCTTGCGGGCCGGTGCTGGTTCCGCCGGAGCGAACGAGGCGGTAGCGGGAGCAGGAACCGGACGCAGCGCAGGACGCGAGACCGAACCGCGCAGGCCTTCGTTGCCGGTGCGGAACATCGCCGCACGGTCCGACAGGGCGGTCACTTCGCTGTTGAGGTTGCGCGCGGCGGCCGAGGTTTCCTCGACCATCGCGGCGTTCTGCTGGGTGGCCTGGTCCATCGTGCCGATCGTCGCGCTGATCTCGGTGATCGTCGAGGACTGGGCCTGGTTGTCACCGGCGATGTCGCGCAGCAGGGTGTGCACTTCGGTCACATCGCCCGAGATGTTCTGCAAGGCACCGTCGACGCGCTGCACGGCCTCGACCGCCGTACCGATGTCGGTCTGGGTCGCGGTGAGCTGTTCGCGGGCGCGCTTGGCTTCCTCTTCCGAGCGCATCGCGAGTGCCGAGACGAGATCGGCCACGACCGCGAAACCGCGTCCGGCATCGCCCGCGCGGCCCGCCTCGACGGCGGCGTTCATGGCGAGGACGCGGGTCTGGAAGGCGATCTTGTCGAGGCCTTCGATCACCGAGTCGATGCCCTTG